>Ga0307939_1002124_pt1 | contig 9471 bp, 3 predicted proteins | sample OrgLakmetagen122_FD_201844 | JGI IMG/M metagenome (GOLD analysis project Ga0307939, IMG submission 201844) | Saline water microbial communities from Organic Lake, Antarctica - #122 | ecosystem: Environmental > Aquatic > Non-marine Saline and Alkaline > Saline | place: Antarctica: Organic Lake... | reverse complement strand
CGAAGGGATTTACGCGCCTGACGCGTAAATCCCTTCGACAAGCGCTCCGTAATAAGCGACCTTATTACGCTAAAGCGTAATAAGCGACCCCCTCACGGGGCGGGATATGGGCAGGAGAGCGAACCTACAAAAATCCTAGTGTCGGATTTTTGCGTTCGCAAAAATCCGAGCGCTTATTACGCTTTAGCGTAATAAGCGACCTTATTACGCTTTAGCGTAATAAGCGACCTTATTACGCTTTAGCGTAATAAGCGACCTTATTACGCTTTAGCGTAATAAGCGACCTAGCTATAACTTATTTGCTGTACTCTAATTAAATAGAATTTCAAATTTGTATTTAAAACTGGAAATAACTAATAAGCGGCCCCCGTGAGGGGCCCCTTTATTTCTAACGGGGCCCCTCACGGGGGCCGGGCTTGGCACTAGAAAGTAAACGACTTTTGTAATATGAGATTAAAATTAATCTTTTTTAAAAATTACTTTTAAGAGTTTTCTTTTGAAAAATTCTTTAAGTTTTTCATTTCATCTTCAATTTTTTCATTGTTATAAGTATCCTTTTTTTTTTTACTGGGAGCATTACTTTTTAATAGAAAAACTCGTACGAGCGAACGATCCCCTTATATATATAGGGGATCGTCGCGAGTACACGAAAACATCGACAATAGAATTTTTTTTTTCCCCCGCGGATATAAGAGGGGGAAAACTCTTACTCGCGAATAGACTCGGAGCGCTTGCGTCGGAATTGTCCCCCTCCCCCCTGCGGGGGGGAGGGGGACAATTCTTAGCGCTTCCCTCACGGGTTGGCCCCGTGAGGGGCGCCTCCCTCACGGGTAAGGGACCACTGGGTATATAGGAAGGAGGGCAGGACCCGTGAGGGCAGCGCTCCGGGGCTATTCGCTCGGACGGACGTAAAAATCCTAGTGTCGTATTTTTGTAGGTCCCCCTCCCATATATATGGGGTCTACTGCCCATATCCCTCCCCCCGTAGGGGGGTCCCCGTCAGGGGGTCGCTTACCCCCCCTTCGGGGAGGGACGCTTTAGCGTAATAAGCGACCTCCCCTATATAAGGGACCCGTGAGGGGGACCTAAAGATTTTAAATATATAAGATATTTAAAACTTCGACTTTTAGATAGTAATTGTATATCTTTTCTTTTAAGAATACTAAAATAAGGTTGTGATTTAAACAATAAATCAACTACTAAGGTGATCTATTCTTCAGAGCTCCACTCCCTTTTTCTTAGGCTGTTTATTAGGAGGAATTATGCTCTGTTTTTTTCTTCGGTTTCTTATACATCAACAGTTATTAAACTTATTAATAGAATATTAATTATTAATATTATTATTAATTAATATTCTTTTTTTATAGTAAAAGTCTATACATATGTATTAATTCTAGCATATAATTTTTATATAATAATTTCTATTATATATAATTTTATTCGAGAAAAGAATTACTTTAAACTTAAATAAGTTTTAGTTATTAAGTTATCAACGTCTAAACAATGATATTTGGCTTAAATATCAAGGTAACATATTAGAAAAATGTTACCAGATGGCTTCCCCTTAAGTTCTAACTCTTTTACCAACCATCATATCCTAAATACTACATATTATTGTATTGCTAGCCGTACCTCTGATTTGATAACCCAGTGGTTCTTTTCTATATAATACAGCGGAGGTTACCCCCTATATCTATATAAAGGGGAAACCTCCGCTGGTACAAATACGAGTAGGTCCGGAGCTTTAGGCAACCCCCCTAAAGGAACCGGTCCACCCGCAGGGTGGACTGACACACTTGTAGAGGACTAATCCGACAAAGCGTAGACAAATCCCACTATTATTCAATCTAATATTTTTACGTATCTTTTCTTGTACTCGTGAATAGACTCGGAGCGCCCCTCACGGGGTCGAAGGGACCCGTGAGGGGAACTCGCAGATCTTCGACCCCCCTTTTCTCGTACGAGCGAACGATCCCCTTAGGGGATCGTCGCTCCCCCCCTTCGGGGGGGTAGGTTCGCTCGTAGAGTCGGAATTGGGTCGGATTTGGCCGTAGGCCAAATCCGCCGGCGTAATTGGCGCACGCCAATTACGACGCATACGCCAATTCCGACTCTCCGAGCGAATCTAGCCTCGCGAATAGCGGGGCTATTCGCTCGGACGGACGCAAAAATCCTAGCGCTTATTACGCTTTAGTGCGAAGGTCGCATATTACGCTGAAGCGTAATATGCGCTAGGATTTGTCCGCGGACAAATCCGACTTCAGGTCGCTTATTACGCTAAAGCGTAATAAGGTCGCTTATTACGCTAAAGCGTAATAAGGTCGCTTATTACGCTAAAGCGTAATAAGCGCTCGGATTTTTGCGGACGCAAAAATCCGACACTAGGATTTTTGTAGGTCCGCTAGGAGAGCGGACCTACAAAAATCCGACGTAGGTCGCATCCCTCACGGGTTTGCGTACGCAAATTATGCGCTAGGAATTCGCGATCGTGATCGCGAATTCCGACTGAGCGCTTCGCAGAGCGCAAGCGCTCCGTAATAAGCGACCTCGACCCCCCTACGGGGGGAGAGCGGACCTAAAGAAAATTATATCGAAGAAAATCTTCGATTTTCTTCGAGATCTCCGCGTTTTTCGTCGAAAAACGCGGACATATATAATTTTCTTTAGGTCCGCTCTCCCCCCGTAGGGGGGTCCCCGTGAGGGGGTCGCTTACCCCCCCTTCGGGGAGGGACGCTAAAGCGTAATAAGGTCGCTTACCCGTGAGGGACGCTTTAGCGTCCCTCACGGGTAAGCGCTCGGATTTTTGTAGGTTCGCTCTCCTGCCCATATCCCGCCCCGTGAGGGGGTCGCTTATTACGCTTTAGCGTAATAAGCGCTAGGATTTTTGCGGACGCAAAAATCCGACGGAGGACGCGTCCCCCGCCAGGGGCGGGGGACGCGCTCGTAATTGGCGTCCCTCACGGGGCGTCGTAATTGGCCCCGTGAGGGGCGCCAACCCGTGAGGGACGCCGGCGGACCCGTCCCGCCAGGGGCGGGACGGGTCCGACCCAATTCCGACTCTACGAGCGAACCTACCCCCCCTATATATATAAGGGGGGGAGCGACGATCCCCTATATATATATATATATAAGGGGATCGTTCGCTCGTACGAGAAAACTCGAATATTTTGCCCCCGCGGATATAAGGGGGGGAAAATTCGACTTTTGAGAAAGGGGGGTTCGAAGTCTTCGACTTGTTAAAGGACGGCCCTATATATATTATATATAGGGCCGAAGGGTGGAGAGTTTCGCGCCTGACGCGAAACTCCCTTCGACAAGCGCTGCGGGGCTATTCGCTAGGACAGCGTCCTCGCTACTAGCCCCGCTATTCGCGAGGACAGCGTCCTCGCGACTAGCCCCGCTATTCGCTAGGACAGCGTCCTCGCGACTAGCCCCGCTATTCGCGAGGCTAGGTTCGCGAGGAGAGTCGGAATTGGGTCGGATTTCGCGTCCCTCACGGGTTAACCCGTGAGGGACGCCTAATTAGGCGTGCGCCAATTAAGACGCTGTCGGACCCGTGAGGGCGCCCCCCTGACGGGTCAACCCGTGAGGGAGGCGCCCTCACGGGTCCGACCCTATTACGACTCCCCCCAAAGGGGGAGCGAACCTAGCCTCGTGAATAGCGGTTACGCGTCCCTCACGGGTAGGTCTTCGTCAATTACGAGCCCGGATTTGTCCGCACGTGGACAAATCCGACTATTCGCTCGGACTGTGCAAAAATACGAAGGAGGTCGCCTCCCTGACGGGGCAAACCCGACAGGGACGCTAACCCGTGAGGGAGGCGCTCGGAATTTGCCCCGTGAGGGACGCGCCGCGGTAATCCCCCCCCCCCCCCCCCCCCCCCCTACGGGGAGGGGGAGAATTCCGACTCTCCGAGCGAACCTAGCCTCGCGAATAGCGGTGACGCGTAAAAGGTCTTCGACAATTACGCGCCCGGATTTGTCCGCGTGTGGACAAATCCGACCATTCGCTCGGACCACGCAAAAATCCGACGGACTCGCGACTTTTTGTGTTGTTGACCTAGTCCTGCCTGAGTTAACTACTGCCGGGATTTGTGACAACATATACATCATCGTCAAGGTTTCCTTAGAGTATTGCCAATGAGGGACCAATCTCGGTTAAGACACCAAGGAGCTAGTAGGCAAAGTCCTCAGGCGTAACTTACGTTATGTCAAAAACGGAAATCAAGGTTGAAGCTTTGTAACAAGGAGTGTTTTACCAAACACCCTTAATTTAACCTATCGTGCCTTAAGCGTACTGTACTCGCTTTTAGGGCGCATTGATCCTTAAGTGCTTGTCGAAGGGAGTTTCGCGTCAGGCGCGTAACTCCCTTCGAGCAACTCGCAGATATTCGACCCCCCTTTTCTCGAATATTTTCAATATCGAAGATATTGAAAATATTCGAGAAAAGGGGGGTTCTGAAGTCTGCGACTTGCTGGCGGATCCAGTCGTTAAAAAGGAGGTCAGTGTCTTATTTGATAACACGCTTTAAGGAGTCTTCGTACACTATTTCTCTTTAAAGGTTGTACAAAACTTACGCACAAAACTAAAAAAAAAGACTTGTAATTTTGATAATACATAATAGAATTATACATATACACAAAAAATGAAAAAAAAAACGTCGAGTCCACCTTTAACCTTTAGGGTAACGGAGTTAAAGTAAACATCGTAAACCCCGCGGTAAAAAATAAAAAAAAAAAGTCACTTGGCGTGAGAAGCCCCCCTCCCCGTGAGGGGGGCCAAACCCGTGAGGGACGCACTAATAATTTTTTCTTCGTGACTCCAATAGGTCTACCACAGATTAATATTAAAGTACGACTTTTACTGTATTTTTGTATAGATCTTGGTAAGTAATTTATTTCATCCCTATATAAATTTATAGAACGAAGCAAATTATCCTTTAACAATTGTGAATTTTATTTACATTTAGTGTCCTTACCGAAGGGGGTCATCGAAGGGGCTTTTTAGAATACAATAAGTTTAAGTATAGAATTAATAGCTTTTCGAACTTGAAATTTTTTTTATTTCATTTTTTAGATTTTCGCTCTGTGTTTGACTAAATAAAATTAGACTATTTTATATAAAAGAACTACCCCCTCACGGGCCCGTGAGGGGGTATCTGGCGTGCCTCTAATAGGCACGCCACTTTTCTTTTATGTAGGTACCCCTCACGGGTCCCATATATAAGGGAGCGGAGGACGCCTCCCTGACGGGTTTGACCCCCCCCCCGTAGGGGGGAGGGACGCAAACCCGTCAGGGAGGCGCTCGGTATTGGCGTAAGCAGCGTCCCTCACGGGTTGCCTGGACGACCCTATTTGTATAGGGTCGTCCAGGACAACCCGTGAGGGACGCTGGTACTCGCGACGATCCCCTTGTCGAATAAATTTCGTATACTCGCGAGAGGGAGGCAAAATCCTACCCAATTACAACTCTACTCGCGAACCTACCCCCCTTATATCCGCGGGGGGAGCGAATAGTGCGAAGCGTCAGGTCGCTTATTACGGGTCCCTTCGGGACAGGACCCCGTGAGGGGCGCTCCTAGTCTATTCGCGAGTATAAGATAAATAATTCTTATTTATTTAACCGCATTTGACTTATTTTAATGCTTTTATCTATATAGCTGTATGAAGTTGATAAACATCCTAATGTATTATTAAAACGCGGTTAAATAGATGAGACAAACTTTTTAATAAATAATTTTCTAGTTTTATTAAGCATAGTAACTCCTACTTAAGGGTAGCATAAAATAGATACTAATGCTTCACTAAGTGGTAGTTATAAGCTGCCGTTTTAGGGGAGCGCAACCGCGGAACCTCTTGCCCGAAATAAAAAGAGAAAAAAAAAAGAAACTTAATAGAGCTTTTTGTTGTAATTCAACTCTTTTCAAAATTATTAAAAATTTATAGTTCTCATTAAGAATAAGTCTATTTGAATACTAAAAAAAAATAGAGTTAAGAAGACACTTATTTAAAATAAATCTAATATTTAGATTGTGCCTTACCTAAGCGGCCCCCGGCTTATATTTTTTTCTTCTTGGGTGCTAAGGTCGCGTAATTCTCGCCCTCACGGGCCTCCCCCCTACGGGGGGGGGCAAACCCGTGAGGGACGCAAACCCGTCCCGCCAGGGGCGGGGGAGGCGCCCTCACGGGCGAGAATTACGACGTAGACGCCAATTCTGCACTCGGATTTGTGCCACGACGGCCGCGGATACCCGTCCCGCCAGGGGCGGGGGAGGCCGTCGGGAAGCGCCCCGTGAGGGGCGCTCCTTAATATGCGATCTTCGCTCCCATATATATGTATATATGTATATATGTATATATGGGACCTCCGCTCTGCGATCTCCGCTCCCATATATATGGGACCCGTGAGGGGGACCTACGGATTTAGCCAAAATTACCCGTGAGGGAGGCGAAATCCTACCCAACCCTTGAGGGAAGCTGGCGGACCCGTCCCGCCAGGGGCGGGGGAGGCCGCCCTCACGGGCCTCCCCCCTGTGGGGGGGGGCCTAATACGACCCAATTAAGACTTAAAAAAAAATTGGCACAAAAACTTCCACAACAAAATATATAAGACTTTACGGAAGCAAAGCTGCTATTTGAAAAGCCGTTCCCTTTTAAGTACAAGTAATCTACTTGTATATAGCTTGTTAGTGTTAAAAAACCAAATTAGCATCTTATGCATATTTATGGGGGCTCATTTTAAGCATAATTAGGCAAATACAATAGTGGTGTGCTTTGTGCATCCATTAATATATTTATATATACCTAATATATATGAAATTGAATTTCAAAGTTTTTCTTAACTCCTACCTAAAAATCAGATGACTGAAGCAACAGAAAAAGAAACAAAGGATGCTACTATGTCGATTCAATCTATTTCTTTTAATATAGATTTAGTCAAATATCCTGTTATTACAGAAAAAACATATTTAGCATTATATAAGAATCGCCAATACACGTTTGATATTGATAAACGCTTAACTAAAACTCAAATTAAAAAATTATTTTCTAATTTATTTGATGTGAATGTTATTGCGGTTAATACACACATACCACCTCGTCAACAACTTCGTGTTGGTATGGCACAAGGTTTTCGTCCCTCTTTTAAAAGAGCTATTGTAACCTTAAAAGAAGGACAATCGATTAATTATAATTTAAAACCTAAATCGTAAATTGGCTCAAATTAGTATCCGTAATTAACTAATAACGATTTTAATTAATCTTTACTGACCGCTCCGCTATAAATTTCTATTGACGATGTTTTATAGGTCCCCCTCACGGGTCTCCTGCCCCCCTCACGGGCCCCCGTAGGGGGGTCCCCGTGAGGGGGTCGCTTACCCCCCCTTCGGGGAGGGACGCGCCGCCCCAGCGTCCCTCACGGGTAAGCGCTCGGATTTTGGTAGGTCCGCTCGCTGAGCGAACCTACAAAAATCCGACGGAGGACGCGTCCCCCGCCAGGGGCGGGGGACGCGCTCGGAATTGGCGTCCCTCACGGGGCGTCTCCCCCGCCAGGGGCGGGGGACGCCGGCGGACCCGTCCCGCCAGGGGCGGGGGAGGCCCCCGTCCCGCCAGGGGCGGGGGAGGCCAATTCCGACCCAATTCCGAGCGCATAAATTGCGTACGCAATTTATGCGACCTCCGTCGGATTTTTGTAGGTTCGCTCAGCGAGCGAAGCTCTCCGAGCGAATCTAGCCTCGCGAATAGCGGGGCTATTCGCTCGGACGGACGCAAAAATCCTAGCGCTTATTACGCTTTAGCGTCCCTCACGGGTAAGCGACCTCTGGGGATATGGGCAGGAGAGCGGACCTAAAAACTCGAATAATTTCTCCCCCGAAGGGGACCCGCCGGTACCGGCGGACGAAAAATTCGACTTTTGAGAAAGGGGGTTCGAAGTCTGCGACTTGCGTCGGAATTGTCCCCCTCACGGGCGGGGACAAGACAATTCCGACACAAGCGCTCCGGGGCTATTCGCGAGTACGAGTTTCTCGAATAAATTGAATATTCAATTTATTCGAGAAAGATGTTTAATATCTTCGATATTAAAAACTTCGACTTTTATAAAAAAATTTTAATTTTTTTTTTCATAAAAAAGACTGTTATAACTTCGTTATATGGATTAATCATATGTAAATCGAGGTATTGGATATTTATTCCATCATAGATTATAAAACTATTTGTATAAAACGGAATTAATTAATTGAATTAAAAACATTCGTCGTCGAATAAATATTAATTATTTTTTATATAGATTTATATATATATATTATGGAAATATATATATTTTTTTTGTACTACCTATCGAAGAAAATCCTATATTTATAGGATTTTCTTCGAGATCTCCGCGTTTTTCCTATATATAGGAAAAACGCGGACATAGTTTTATAAAAGTGAATGTTGAATTTCCTTCCTTTGTTAAAAGATTTATTAAAATCTTTTTAATTAGAGTTATTCTAATAATATGCTTATATTATGTATAAAAATTGGTCCTTAGTGCTCTCACTATTACGAAATCAAAGTTTGCGTACTAAGGAGACTAGTGTATTTGCGCGGGCGCGACACTCGTACTAACTTCTCTCCAAACATAACCCGATTGTAGAGTTGCGCACGGAACTTGATTTCTTTTCCTCCAATGTGCTTATGGCGGCGCGGGCTACGAACGCCCGCCAAATTTTAAAATATTCCCCCTTAAGGCGAATATTTTATATAAAATATATACAAATGTTGCACACTATATAATGGATAAAGTAATGCAGTTTCCTATAAGTATATTTTTATCGAAGAAAATTATATAGAATTTTATATCCCCCTAATATATATATATAAGGGGGGGGAAAAGTAGAATAATACCTCCCCTTATATATATATATATATATTAGGGGATATAGCAGATATTTAAAACTTCGACTTTTTTCTAGTACTCGCGAATAGACTCGGAGCGCCCCTCACGGGGTCGAAGGGAGTTTCGCGCCCCCCCTCACGGGGAGGGAGGCGCGAAACTCTCCACCCTTCGGCCCGCCCCATATATATGGGGCGGGGAAGCAACTCGCAGATCCCCTCACGGGCGACCCCCCTTTCTCAAAAGTCGAATTTTTACCCCCTTATATCCGCGGGGGAGAAAATATTCGAGTTTTTAGGTCCGCTCGCAGAGGTCGCTTACCCGTGAGGGACGCTAAAGCGTAATAAGCGCTAGGATTTTTGCGTCCGTCCGAGCGAATAGCCCCGCTATTCGCGAGGCTAGATTCGCTCGGAGAGCTTCGCTCGCTGAGCGAACCTACAAAAATCCGACGGAGGTCGCATAAATTGCGTACGCAATTTATGCGCTCGGAATTGGGTCGGATTTGGCCTCCCTCACGGGGGCCAAATCCGCCGGCGTAATTGGCGCACGCCAATTACGACGCATACGCCACCCTCACGGGTCCGACTCTACGAGCGA
>Ga0307939_1002119_pt1 | contig 9488 bp, 9 predicted proteins | sample OrgLakmetagen122_FD_201844 | JGI IMG/M metagenome (GOLD analysis project Ga0307939, IMG submission 201844) | Saline water microbial communities from Organic Lake, Antarctica - #122 | ecosystem: Environmental > Aquatic > Non-marine Saline and Alkaline > Saline | place: Antarctica: Organic Lake... | reverse complement strand
GCATCGTCGCCAGGAGGATATAATGGCTTTCATTTCAACTTATGTTGTTTTGTTTAGCTAGGAAGACGATTTACAGTAGTATGGGCAGGTGTCCCATGCTTGTTTTGAAAACTGCTGTAAAACCCTTTGCGTGCGCACTTCCTGCTGACGGAAATCAGGGAGGACTTGAAAAGACGAGATCTCTGAGAGCGCGTAACGGATCGGAAAGTCGCTTATATCTATATCTTCGTCCAGCATCACCACCGAGCCTAGTACGTGCTCTTCCAGTTCCTCCCACGTGCACAGCGATCTTTTTGCGCTGAGCAGCTTCCGACGTTTTTTACGTTCCAGTACAGACGGCTTCGATATACCTAGTTTTTGTAGCACGCGGTACATGGACGGCAGCTTCACTCCACAACTGTCCTCTTCTAGGGACACATCTCGTGAAGCTACTTCGCACGTGACGCGTAGTCTCGGAAACCCTTTCTCGATGTCGACCTGCTCTATGTCGATCACGGTCAGTTTGTACCAGAAGCCAAACATCTCGTGATCAGGGTAGTACAATAGTTCCGGGGAAAATCGTAAATTGCCTCATTTGTACGAATTCCTGTATTTTTCGGCAGGTACCACCATTTGGAAAACTCGCGAATTGTCTGATATCACGAACTCCCCGGAAGTATTGTACTACCCTGCTTACGATACTCGTACAGCTGGGTGCAAATAAAATGGGACACCCGTACCTTGCCCTCAATTCGTCAGCTGTATTTTCATGGAACATGGATCCACGCCCTGGTCATCGTTTTCCACGCAGCAGAACGCGAGAGCACACGTACGCCCGCAGTCGAAAAGGTTTCGATAATAATAGTTCGCATACCCTCGCGCAGCTGCCTCGACCGTCTTGACCGCCGTAGCAGACGTACATGAAGACTCTTTTTGATCACGACGACAGAGCAGGGGGCAACGTGAGCGTGAGCTCTCCGTCGTCCGTGATCTGTCCGGGCCCGACGCCGTGCGGGCCGCCACCAGGCATAGCGATCGCGCACTCGACGTCTTGCACCGTGCGCGTCTGTTCTTATGTGTGTTTTTTGTCAAGGCAGTAGTAAGTAAGAGAAAAATGTCAAATGACGACACAAATACAAAAATGCCGACAGACATGATGAACATGAAGGACGCGTTCTACAAGTTTTACGATGAAGAAGACTACGACTTTTTCGAAACAGACGAGAAGGACGAGATGCGGCGCCTCTGGAACCTCGAGATCAAACAAAGGACGGGACGACGCAAATTAGTCAACGACGATGATTACAAATTGGATCCAGAGACAGCGAAGGCCGCGATTGCGTTCGTCATGCACGGTGTGAAGACCTACATGATTAGCGCCGGATGGAAAAAGATCGACCGGGGCAATGACATGCCACTTACGTATTACACACGAACAGATCTGGCGCGCATGAAAAAAGCGGGGGAGGTGCCCGAACTGTTGTAGCAGACAGGATGCCTCCTATTGTCTCGACGTGAGGCCCCTCGCAAGCCTTATAGCCTTATCACGCGTCGTTGTCCTCCCCTAAAGCAGTAGCGCTGTTGAGCAACTCTGTTTCGAGCGGTACGACTCGAATCGTTTTGCCGTTTCAGTACAGCACCGCTCCCACGATTTCTCCACGGATCACTACGTATATGTCGTACTCGAGGTCGGAGAACATGCGAATCGCCCCGTTCAATAGTTTGCCGTCGAAAGGGAACACCTTTGACAGAGACGCTCGCAATTGCTCCTCGGTAATCGGGGTGACTCTTCCTTCGTCTTCTCAGCCGCCGTCCTGTGCGGCGTAATGTTCGAGTACAGCTGCTGGGGTGACGGCATGTAGCATCACCACACACTTTCCGAATCCACTGTTCTTAGAGACAACGTATTCAGCTGATTTTTTACGCTGTGCCTTCAACAAGTCCTGAATTCGACGGATAGATACGGAACACCACGCCACATATGTCCATACTACTGACTACCATCAGTGCGTGGCTGTAAAAAAGGCGGAACGGTCGTCGTCGTGTGTGCGAAAGACAACAAAGACAACAAATACAAGAAAAAGAAGAAAGTAATCGCCGGTCGAGTGTATGCGATCTTCGCTATAGATGTCGCTCTCCGTGAAAGAGAAAAGGGAGGAGGACGGTTTTGCTCAATGTGCTGGAACATTCGTGCATCTGCGACAGCTTGAACCTCAAAGACATCGTCAAACTCCGAGCGTCATGTCGAAAGATGCACCATGCCCCTGCTTTGGCACTGACAAAGTTGGACTGCACGAGATGCTTCACCTTGGTCGTGTTGCCAGAACAGGAGCTACCAAACTGCAACAGGACGTCATTTTGATAGAGTGTTTTTACAGAGAAACCTACACTATCCCCCACACTGTTTCCAGTCTCAAATCGTAGTGATACACGGCCTAATATGTATAAATATTACCGTACGACAGTACGTATACGTGGTTTGATCCTACATTTCAGGGGGGAATGCCGATTCGACCCATTTCTTGACGCCGTGTTTCCTGTTTATAAAAGTGTTCAACGATCGCGTCGCGATGTCTTCTTGCTCCAAGGGATCCGTCACGGACAACCGTTTCAAAGCTTCGGGGACGCGTGTTTTGAACGAATTCACGTCATCGTCGACGCGCATCCACAGTTCCCACATCGGCACGATAATGCGATCTTCGTATTCCGGGTTTGCAGTATTCATGTCTTTGGGGACGAACTCGTCCGACCCGAAGTAGGTACGAGCGCAAGCCCTTTCTGCCTCCGCCTTGCGGGAACAGGAAATCTCAAGACCGATCTTGAGCATAGTGTCGTTATTGAGTTCTTTTACCGTACGGTACGCATACACCAGCTTGTCGATCGTCATCCTCAGGATAACTCTCAGACCGACGTCAGTGTGCGCCTCTCTCTCCTCCACGGCACACACGCCGTTCATCACAGAAAGTGACACGGTATCTTCGAATATATTATATTTTCCTACGGCTCTGCACCTGTCCAACAGGTACAACGCCACGAACACGGACGTGTCGGTAAGTAATTGCTCAGGACGCATGCGCACGCCGCCCGTGTAAGAGCGATTCCCTACGATTCGGAGGACTCTGGAGAGACTCGTGGCGTCCTCTCTCTCGAATCCCATCCAACCGAGGCGTTTCTCGAGGTATTCGGCCACGTGTGCATCATCGACGACGCTAAATTTGTATTTATCAGTCTCTTGGCAGTAGTGAAAACTTTCGACCTGAACACCACGACCGAGTACGGTGGACAGAGTTCCTTCCAAGGCTCTGACACACCCAAACTCAATCTTGCACCGTAGTGTGCTACATCGGACAGACATATTACTTTGGTGTACAAACGTGTTATACCTGACTCGGTTCGACAACGAGGTCTGTCGATTTTTTCTATTTGAAAAACGATGCTAGTAATCTAGCCATCGCCTTATATTTTTTTAGCCGTGATGCGTTTCGGCGCTTCATACAGTCAATAGCATTTATGGCGGATCTCAGTTACATTCTCCGTCAAATTACAGTCCCATGCTTTTTTTGAAATCTGCTGTAAATAGAGAAAAATTAGAAGCCGTGATTTGTCTAGTTAGCGGAAAATAACGAAAATAACGAAAAGCCCCCGTTACTCGCCACGGTCTGGATCGGGACTGAGCGAGGAAAGTCGCCACTACACCAAGCGTCGAGATCAGGTACCTTCACGAGAGCAAGGGAGACGATTTCCGTTTCGTTGTACCTTGCCGCGCTGCGCAAAGCCTCATCGTCGCATGCGTGCACATTCGCGCCAGCATCCAACAGTAAACGCACGATATCTTCGTTTCGCGCCGTACGCAACGCTTCATCATCGTTTGCGTGCACATCTGCGCCGCGCTGAATAAGTTCACGCACCACAACCGTGTTTCCATCCTGGGATGCGATACGGAGCGCTGCATCGTTGCGTGTATGGACGTCGGCACCGAGGCGTAGCAGAGCGAGCGCCCTGTGTGACCAATGGTACCCGGCGTCGACGGCTAGCACAAGTTCTTCGTCCCTGCAGGAAGCAGCCATCTCCGGGATGTCCTGGAGCAGCATTCTGCGCAACATCAAGGGATGGGACGTCGTACTCGCACCGTACTCAATAAGTACGTGGACGGCGTCCATATTTTCTCCATTTATAGCTTGATCCAACGCGCCGCTGGCATGCACATCGGCACCGGCATCCAACAGAGTTCGGATCGTAGTCGCGGGGCCGACGGCTGCTGCCTTTTGCAAGGCAGCGTCCCCATTCGCGTGAACGTCGGCCCCGCGATCCAATAGCATGCTCACCAAGGGTACCCGTCCGTAAAGGGATGCAGATTGCAGAGCCGCGTCTTTTCGGGCGTGTACGTTTGCACCGAAGTCGTCGATAAGCATCTCTACTATGGCAATGTGTCCGTGTTCCGCTGCATCGCACATAGCCTCGTCGATGGTCCGCGAATTGGAGCCACTCTTGTTCACGAGCAGGCGCACCACGTCGATGTGCCCGTACGCAGCTGTCGGCGTCCGATGTCATCCGTCCGGGAAGGTGACGTCGGGTGCACGGCAGAGTCAGTTGCTTATGTACTATGCGTAGGGATGGCCAATTCCGTTTATATACGCCGTATAATTGTCCATTCGGGCACGGAAAAAGGGAAATATACGGCGTATATACGTATATATCATATATGACATGGTCTCCCGTTTGAGAAAGACTGGATTACTGCTGCAAGTCAGCCACATGACTGTCGCAAGATGGGGGTGAAAAATCCCGTGCGTAAAAAGTACGACTCTCTCATCGTCGGACAAGGAGAAGAAACGTCGTAATAAACGGCAAGACCTCCCTCCTGGTTGCACTACCGTTGACGACATCGTCAAACATACGCAGGACCTCGTGCGTCGCATCTTTACGGAAGAATACCGTGTCGACCCATCCCGACTGCCTGACGACGCCTTTCGTGTGAATGCACTCTCCGAACCCCAAGAAGATGTCCCTCCACCTCATCATCGACTCACCCGACGCCAGTGGCCCGATGCTGCTCTACAATTCAAACCTCGACATCAAGACGGTGTAAACCCGGTGGGATCCAGGGGGGTCGTGTTCCGCACGTTGGCACGCACTCCTTTTCGTCGAGGTACCATCGAGGGAGGAGAACCCGGAATGAAATATTGTTGACACGCTTCGATGGCCCTCTCGTTGTCCTGTTCCGACGCCACGATGTGCGTGTCCGCCGAGATCCAACCGACGAGTTGTTTGGAACTGAGAAGCGCGTTGGCGTCGAGGTTGGACTGTATGTAGGGCGTCACGAGGTTGTCGCGGTTGTTGTATTTACCCGCGACCAATACGTTTTCGACCCGTCCGAAGTCGCCTTCAAACTTGGCGAACACGGGACTCCCACGGCTCAGTGCGTACAAATCCATCGATAATTTCTCCAGATTGGCCAGCTTGGCACCTCCTACTTTCTGTCCGGTCGTTTTTTCCCACCACTGCGTGTACCGTTCTTCTGTGATATCGTTGTCGTTCATAAACCTTTTGACTCCCGGCATCTTCGAGGACATCGAGGACATCATGTTCGCATCGACGCCCATAAATCTCTCCTCGAACATATCGGATATTTCTTGGTCGGTCAAATTACGCGGAGAATTGGAATCTGATCGAGAGCGTGTAGCCATTTTATTCGCCTTTATCGTCTTGTTGGAGTTGAAAAGGGGGTGCAGGACACAGAGGTGGTCTTTGTCGTCCGGGGTCAATAAACCGACCGCCTGAACTTTCGACCCTCTGTTCATGAAGACGACCCAGGGGAGTAAATCGGTATGTCTCTTCGCGTTGCTCTGTGTATTCTTCGCGTTCCTTCCCTGTCGCAAGTCCCGTGTGATGTTGTCCAGAGCTCCGTGGAATTTGGCGATCTCTCGGGTCAGGTCCTTATTGTCTTCCGAACCGGAAGAGATGCACAGTATGACGCGGCGATCGGCGATGTTCTTGTCCATGTCTTGGGCATCCGATGCCATCAGCGTCCCCGAACCCGGTTCCGTGACCGACGACTTCCTCATACCCAAGCCGTCTATGCATATCCCCTGGATGGCGGAGTTCTGCAAGAGACAGTCGACGGATGCGGGGATGAGTTCGTCCGCCACGTTATCTTTTTGAGGCTGGGCGTACCGCTTGCTACCGAAACCAGAGAGAATCCCCTGGTCGTCGCGTAGGGGGAACATGAAGTCTTCGTAACGCCGGTGACCGTTCTCGATCCTGACGAGCCTGTCTCGCGGAAATTGAGAACCGAACCCCGGAGCGTAGTTCTTGTCGTCCGTGGCTGGGGTGAATCCGCAGAATTGGGCCATGAACGGCGACGCGCACAAATCCGATGGACGCAGACTGTAATGTTTGATCAGTTGTTGATTGTGCGCGTTGAGTCGGGGATACTTCTTGTCGTTGTCGATGAACTGATCTTCGTCGAAAGAGTCGTGGATGAAATTTAGTGGTTTCGCTTTGGCTGCGCGGCTCTTCAGGTCATCGAAGAACCCTTTGCTTTCCCACGCGTCGTACAACTTGTCGGCGTCGTCATATGCCTTCGCACTCATCATTTTTCCCGGCAGCTGTAGTAGCTTGTCGACCAATTTTTTCTTGTACCCTTCGAACCATCCGTGCTGCCGGACCACTTCGTCGAAAGCGTCGCGGTACTTCCGTTTGATCATCGCCAGGAATAAATCGAGCTCTTCTTCGGAGCGTATATAACCGGGCATCAGCACCTCTTCTACCAGGTCGAAAGCACCGCCGTCTTTTCCTTTCGGGATGTTTACCTCCACCGTTTTCCATTCCCCGCTGTTGGGAGCGTCTCGCTTCCTGTACGTCATCGTGTGTCGCTTGTTCAGATCGTTCCCGCATTCCTCTTTCAATCGGGTCAGTATGTATCCCAGGGGGTTCCGTAAGTCCGGCGTGTCGTCGGGAGAGTTTCGGCGACGTTCGTCGTAAACGTCCGTGATGTACTTTCCGAGTGAGGTGGCGGGCATGGTGGGTGTTTGTATTATTTAGCGTAACAAAATAATATTCTTCTTAGGCCGTGTCTCGTTAGGAATTGACACTGAAATCAGTCTTCCTTTTCCTCTGCTCGTCACAGAAACACTCTCAAAAAAAAAAGAGGTTCGAACAATGAGACAGAATCTAATTCATCAGAACAGATTTTGGAAACCGTCAAATGATCTGGAATATTCCAGATAATGGGAATCGAACCCATGACCTCTCCAGAATGTCATTGATGCGTAGGTTTGGCCAGTTCCGTATATTTTATCGAAAACGGTATAAGGATAACTCTAGTCTTCATATCGTTTTTTCCGCCAAATATACGGAATGGGCCAACCCTAATCACTTCGTCTATCTGCTTCAACAAGAAATTGAAAACGTTCTGATGAATTAGATTCTGTCTCATTGTTCGAACCTCTTTTTTGATAGTGCTTCTGTGATGAGCAGAGAAAAAAGAAGACTGATTTCAGTGTCAATTCCTAACGAGACACGGCCTAAGCCATATAATGTAAGTTTTTGGCCAGCCCTAATTACTTTGGTTCAAAAGTACCTCTTACATAATATGGGACGCATCCCACCTGTGAAAAAAAGTTGAATTCACGTCGAGACTTGTCGTACACACAGATGTCTTCACCAAGCGGGAGGGTATGATTCGATGATATCTCTGGGATAGATATGTTGCTGAATGTTGTAAAAGATGTCTTCCCACCAGCGTACGTCTCCTAAGCGGAGTCGGTTTACCGCTACACGCGGGATGTCGGACCTGTGGACCAACAAGAACACGTCCGTACGTCCACCGCTGCCTCCATTGCCTGGAAGGGTTGTTACCGTGCCCACATATTTCAGAGGTTGACGCGCCTTCAACGCCTGCTGTAGACACTGCTCCACGTCTTTCTTGGGTGCGTTGGTGACGTCTGTGCCTATCCACACCAACATCTGGGAATACTCCTCATCTCGCAGACCCGGTTCGTGCTCCCCTATCTTGCAGATGTTGGTGGATGACGCTGCCATTTATCGACTGTTTGAATGCTTCAACAACTATATCACGTTGCCCGAGTCCGTCAATTTTTTCTCATTTATAGATTCGACGACAATTTTCGAGCTCGGAATCAGTTACTGGCCACCCTAAACATTTACAGCAAAAATAAGAAGCCTGACGGGAAGTAAGGCCGAAAATGGGTGTCCAATATGAAAATAAAATCGACTGTAACGCAACGACGGAGAAAACGGAGAGAGAGAGACGCACGGATGTTCCTGTTCTCTTTACGAGTGTTTGTGTTTCTGTGGTCGTGAGGGAACCGTAGAGTGTGAATGCTATTACGGTGACGATGAAGATGACACACTTCCGCGGTGTCGCTTCGACGATTTCAGCCGTAGTCTTTCGCCTTTGGGGGGGAAGAGATACAATATGTACTCTGGGATGATTTCGATCTGTTCCAATCCTTCGCCCCAACCATCGTCATATTGGCCGTGAAGATTGGCTTCTATCTTGGCGGTCTCGAACCCGCTCGAGCTTTACCGGCTTTATCGGATTTATCTGCTTTCCGAGCCGCTCTAACTATGCGGATCCCGAATGATACCCCTCCGGGTATATCCTGGACCACGTCGTCCGTAAGAGCCTTCTCTTTGAGTGCACGATTCAACTTTGCCAGCGTGGCGTCGGACACGTCTTCCGTCCTTTCCTTACGGTAATTATAATCCACGGAGACGACTTCACCAGGGTAGTACAATACTTCCGGGGAGTTCGTGATATCAGACAATTCGCGAGTTTTCCAAAGGGTGGTACCTGCCTAGGTTTGGCCAGTTCCGTATATTTCATCGAAAACGGTATAAGGATAAGTCTATTCCTTATATCCTTTTTCTGCGAAATATACGGAATCGGCCAACCCTAGAAATATACACCACATACCACCACCCAGCAAAACACTGCTTATCCTTATATCGTTTTTACCTACACACATCAAAAAAAGAACGCGCGCGCGCTCACGTTTCTAGAGCCTCCTGCACTAAACGCGTGAGGTCTTCTCTGTAGTTGCAGAAATCGTACAAGTCTGCGTACTGGAAGCCTCCCACCAACAAACCATATTCCGTGACTTGTGTACAAATCATGCTGTCCCCCTTGGGGGAGGCTTTCACGGGCACAACGATGCACGGGAAATGGACGGTCTCGTTCGTCAGATCGTCTATCTGCCTCTGCGAGTCTTCAATGGTTTCCACGCTCCCCAAGACCATATTTCCACGCAATTCGGCACACTGTTCAAAACCTCCCTTCGTGTCTGCGACACTCACAGGACGATAGGCCACTTCCAGGCCGAATCGACCGGCTATCTCATTAGTCAGTTCAATTACCCAGTACATATCCGCTATGTTGTTATCAATATCATTTTGTATATTTTGACACGTATCCTGACCCATCGCATTTATCCACGTATTTACGAACTCGTCGTTCAGTTCGTCACCGAAATCTAAAGAACATG
>Ga0307939_1002112_pt1 | contig 9507 bp, 12 predicted proteins | sample OrgLakmetagen122_FD_201844 | JGI IMG/M metagenome (GOLD analysis project Ga0307939, IMG submission 201844) | Saline water microbial communities from Organic Lake, Antarctica - #122 | ecosystem: Environmental > Aquatic > Non-marine Saline and Alkaline > Saline | place: Antarctica: Organic Lake... | reverse complement strand
ACTGGCAAGGACGCGATCCTCGACGGCGACGGCCGGACTTTTGCCGAGGTGAAGGTCGAGCGGCTGGGCGAGACCGCGAAGGATGCGGACGCCGAAGCGCAGAAGAAGGGTAAGGCCGCGTGACCCAATCGCGCGCCATGTCGCTGGTGGAAGCTGTGACCAATGTTGTCGTCGGTTACGTGCTGGCCATCGTCACCCAGCTGATCGTGTTCCCATGGTTCGGGATCGGGGCAGATTTTCACGACCATCTGGCCATCGGCGTTGTGTTTGTTGGCGTCTCGCTGGCGCGCAGCTACCTGCTTCGGCGGCTTTTTGTGGCACTGCATGCACGATAACTGTCTTGCGGGTGCCCTCTTCGTAGCCTAACCGGCGCGATAATTCCGGCCCGCGCGAAAAGGGTTTGGCGACCAGAACAGCGACACATCAAACGGTATACAGATATGAGAAACAAGAAAGACAATGACTTCGGAGATCGCCGTGGCGCCGCTGCTGCGGCCAAGGCTGCTCGCCTTGACGCCCACCGCGTCGCCAAGGAGGCCGCAGAACCGGACAGGCTGGCACGTCAGGAAGAGCGTCTTGCTGTTGCTGCGGCCCGGGAAGAACGGCAAGCGGAGCGCGCAAGGATAATGCGCGAAGATGAAGAGCGTGCAGACCAACGTCAGATGGAAGCCGACGCTGCGTCCAACGTCGAGGCGGCAGCACGCGACAAGGTCGAGCAAGACCTTAATTCTCGCAACGTTGACGATGAGGCTGCGCAAAAAGCAGAACGCGACCGGCGCTATGCCAACAGAAAAGCAAGACAACGGTAGTGAATAAGTGGTGAGGAGCCTGCACGTCTGACCGCTCCCTCGATCATTTCAAGTTGAATAGATTGTTGTTTTACCGTGGTTCGGCATCAGCGTAGCGGTCCACGCATCTGGCCATCGGCGCGGCCTTCGTCGGCATATCGCTGGCGCGCAGCTACCTCCTGCGGCGGCTGTTCGAACGGTGGCGACGCTGACGCCGATTGCGAATGGACCGGTGCGTGCGGCCTGATAGGGTTGATCGATGTTCGGTCTCTTCAGCATGTTTAGTCGTTCCAGCGCACTGACTGCCCTTGATGGCGCGTTGCGCGACGCCGGGGTGCATCCGCTGCTGGTTTCGGAGGCGGTCAAGCTGACGATCACACGCATGCACCAGCGCGACGGCGAGGCGCGGGATCCAGACACGGATCATGCCGACGCGGCCGCGCTGCTGGCCTATTGCATGCTGGGCCGTGCGCCGTTCGTGGAAAGCAACGACGATGCCGCTGCCGACCGGGCCGAGGACCGCATCGAGGCTGCGATCGTTGCGGGTGACTCGGTCGACGCGAAGCTCGTCCTGCTGGCGCTGCATTCAGGGGTGATCGCCGCCGAAGTCGCTGATCGGTTCGATCTCGGCGACGACAGCTGATGCGCCGACAGCGGCCCGGGGCGATCAGGAGGGGGGCAGACCCCTTTCGTTGCCTTGCCGTTCGGTGCGCGATCGGCTTGCGAAAAACACCGGCAGCAGGCCAATCTTCTGCGGCGGGTGTTCGAAGGCCTTCGGGCTCGAAACACGGATTGACCGAACAGCTATTCCTTGGCCATCCGTTCAGCCAACGAACATACCTTGATCGACCTGCACGAAATACGGGCATGTGCGTATGTTGGCGTTGTTCATTCCGCATGGCGGCAATTCCACGACGGTGATTGTGCACACGCAGCATTAGCTTACTTCCTGTCGTGTCGGCGCAATCCGGTGCCGGCGCATCACAGGAGGCCCACCATGGCCTATGCACACATCGACCTCGCACGCTTTGACCAATCCGGGCTGAAAGCACGCGTTCAGAGATTCCGCGACATGCTCGAAGAGCGTGCCGCCCGCCGCGACGCATATCGCCGGACGATGCGCGAACTGCACGCATGCAGCAATCGCGATCTTGCTGATCTTGGTATTTACCGCGGCGATATCCCACGGATTGCCGCGCAAGCCGCTGCTGAAATCTGACAACACGACCTTCGGGGCGCGTTCCTCCTCCCTCGCGCTCTGATGCTTGCGGCGGCACCGACCTCCTCCGCGGTGTCGCCGCATTTTTTTGGGTCCGAACCGCGACTGACCCGACATCGCACGGGATGCTCCATGCCACACGGGTTGGACTGGGTTCGTCACAAACCGGCGAGGGTGTACACGCGTCCTCTCCCCTCGATTTTCTCGGAGGTGATCGTCATTCCGAGCTTTTTCTTCAGGGCCCCGGACAGAAAACCGCGCGCGGTGTGGCTGGCCCAGTTCGTGGCTGCGGTGATCTCGTCGATGGTCGCGCCGCCCTCGGCGCTGAGCATCGCGATGACGGCCTCCTGCTTGGTGCCGGTGCGGCGGCGGGGCGGTTCCGGTGCGGTTGCGGGCTCACCGTACTGTTCCTCCGGGTCGTCCGTGATTCCGAGGGCGGTATAGGCCAGCGGTGTCGTGCGCAGGGTGAGCGGGCCGCGGTCTTCGTCGTGCCGCCAGACCGTGTTGAGGTCGGTCGCGGCCACCTCCTCGATGAGTTCCTTCTTCAGGAGGCTCTTGCAGACATTGCCGACGGCGCCGCCCTTGAGGCTGGTGGTGACGGGAAACACCGCGCCGTCATCGCGCGCACAGGCGGCGGACAGGATGACGGATTGGGTGTCGGTAAGCTGGATCTGGGTCATGATGATCTCCGGTTTCGGCTCGTGCGACATGCAGGAGCTTCTACCGGGTGAAGCCCGCCAGCGTGGCGGGCAGTTCCGGATACGGGGCCGGAAGGGTTACTCGGCGTATTCGCCTTCGCCAAAGGCGCTGTCGGTGAGGCGTTTCAACAGGCTCGCGTAATGGTCCAGCGTGCCGACATCTGCCCAGTTGATCGCGTCGGGGGTGGCATTGAAATGGTCGGCGCTCAGCCCCTGCAGCCGGGCGAGCATGGCGTCGATCTCGGCCTTCTTCGCGATGAAGGCGCTCAAGGCGGCGTCGCGGTTTCGTTGGTCCTTGTCGGCGCGGAGTTGCTGGTGGGGCGTGGTGGCGGTGATCATCGGGCTGCTTCCTTGAGTCTGTTGCGTCGTGTCCGTGGGTGCCTCGGCCGCCCTGTCAGGCGGCGTTGGCGGCTTCGAGCGTGGCGATGTGACCGCGCAGGGTGGCGGCTTCGGCCTCTGCCGCGTCGCGCCAGAACACTGCGCGGGCGTCGCAGGCCTGCGCGAGACGTTCGGCATCTTCCCGCGTGAAGCGGTTGACCTTGTGGGCGCGTCCGTGGCCGGTGCAGGTAGCGCGGTGGCGCTTGCCCTCGGGCGTCAGCGTGAAGCGCAGGGGGCCGAAATCGTCGACCACGATCCAGTTCTGCGCGGCGATGGTGGCGCAGGGGCCGGGCGCGAGGACGGCTTCGATCTCGGCGAGGGCTTTGCGGAAATCGGCGATCAGGGTGGCGGCAGTCTCGGTTGCGTTGGTCATGGTCGTGGCTCCGTGGTGAGTTGCATCGTTTCCGTGCGATGACATTCGCTCCACGGCGCCGATGATCGTAGAGAATTCAGAGCAATATCATGGCTTTCTGCGCTGTCCGCTCAGATCAGCTGAATGCTGGCGAGCACGGTGCTGGCGGCGGCCAGCTGCGTGGTCGGCACCTCGATCTTGATGTGCGAGATCACGTCGGACGCTTCGGCCGCAATGCCCTCGTCGCGCAGAATGACCTCGATCATTCGGGCAGCGGTGTCGTGGTCCTTGAGGTTGAGCGGGTCCGGCAGTGCCGTGTGGTCGATGCGGATGGTGGTGATGGCGGTCATGGCAGGGTCCTTCGTGCGATGCATCGGGGGTCGTGGACCGACGTTCGCTCCGGCGCGGACCCATAGCAACCGGACAAGCACATGATTTTGCACGATGTTCGGAGCCGCCGATGCAGGGCATGAGCGAACGCCAGTACGCGGCGCATGTCGGCCTGTCGCGCGGGGCCATCCAGAAGGCGAAGGAAGCGGAGCGGCTGGTGCTGCACGCGGACGGCTCGATCGATGCGACCGCGTCGGACCGGCGCCGGGCCGAGACCACCGATCCCTCGAAAACCCGCAAACCGCCCGCGGCCAAGATGAAGCCCGTGCCGGAAGCCGCGGTGTCGGCCGTGGGCGACACGCTGAAGGAACAGGGTATGGCGGCGCCTGTGGCGGGCGGGGGCACGACCTTTCTGCAGGCGAAAACCGCGAACGAGGTGCTGAAGGCGCAGGAACGGCGGCTGCGGCTGGCGCGGCTCAAGGGCGAACTGGTCGACCGGGCGCGGGCCGAGACGCTGATGTTCCGGCTGGCGCGCGAGGAACGCGATGCCTGGATCACCTGGCCCGCGCGCGTCGCGGCCCTGATGGCCTCGGAACTGACCGCCGCGGTCGGGGACGCCAGTGGCACGGGCGCGGTGGACACGGCGCTGATGCAGAAGGTTCTGGAGGCCCATGTGCGCGACCAGCTCGACAGCCTTGCGGAGGTCCGACCCGGACTTGGGTGAGGGTGAGGACCGGTCCGCGCAGCGGATGCGAGGGTCCGGTGGACCGTCGCAAGGGACGAACGCCCGGAGCGCAAGCGAAGGGCCGGATGTCTTTGCGTTCGACGGTGCCGCACCGCTGATCCGCGCCTGGGGCAGCGGGCTGCGGCCCGACCCGGACCTGACCGTGTCGCAATGGGCGGATCGGCACCGCAAGCTGGCCGCGCGGGCCTCGGCCGAACCGGGGCAGTACCGCACGGCGCGTACGCCCTACATGCGCGAGATCATGGACCGGCTGTCGCCCGGCAATCCGACCCAGCGGGTGGTGTTCATGAAGGCGGCGCAGGTGGGCGCCACCGAGGCCGGGAACAACTGGATCGGGTTCGCGATCCACCAGGCGCCGGGCCCGATGCTGGCGGTGCAGCCGACGGTGGACCTGGCGAAACGCAACTCGCGCCAGCGGATCGACCCGCTGATCGAGGAAAGCCCGGAACTGCGCGCGCGGGTCAAACCAGCCCGGTCCCGCGACGCGGGCAACACCATGCTGTCGAAGGAGTTCGCGGGCGGCATCCTGATCATGACGGGGGCGAACTCGGCGGTCGGGCTGCGGTCCACCCCGGCGCGGTACATCTTCCTCGACGAGGTCGACGCCTATCCGGCCTCGGCGGATGAGGAAGGCGACCCGGTCACGCTGGCCGAGGCGCGGTCGCTGACCTTCGCGCACCGGCGCAAGGTGTTCCTGGTCTCGACCCCGACGATCCGCGGGCTGTCGCGGATCGAGCGGGAGTTCGAGGCGTCGGACCAGCGCCGGTACTTCGTGCCGTGCCCCCATTGCGACACGATGCAGTGGCTGCGGTTCGAGCGGCTGCGCTGGGACGAGGGCCGCCCGGAGACGGCGGAATACCACTGCGAGGCCTGCGACGCCGCCATCGCCGAGCACCACAAGACGGCGATACTGTCGGCGGGCGAATGGCGCGGGACGGCGACCTCCGCCGATCCGACCACGGTCGGCTATCACCTGTCGGCGCTCTATTCGCCGGTGGGCTGGCTGAGCTGGCAGCGGATCGCGCGGGCGCACGAGGCGGCACGGGGCAGCGACGAGGCGATGCGCGCATTCCGCAACACGGTGCTGGGCGAAACCTGGATGGAAGCGGGCGAGGCCCCGGACTGGCAGCGACTGGCGGACCGGCGCGAAGCGTGGGCTGCGGGCAGCGTGCCCGCGCGCGGTCTGTTACTGACGGCGGGCGCCGACGTACAGAAGGACCGGATCGAGGTCGATGTCTGGGCCTGGGGCCGCGGACTGGAAAGCTGGCTGGTCGATCATCTGGTGTTCGACGGCGGCCCCGGCGATCCGGTCTGCTGGCAGCAGATGACGGACCTTCTGGGCCGGACATGGGCACATGCGTCGGGCACGCCCATGACGATCGCGCGGCTGGCGGTGGATACCGGCTACGAGACCTCCGCGGTCTACGGCTGGTCGCGGCAGGTGGGCTTCACGCAGGTGGCCCCGGTGAAGGGCGTCGAGGGGTTCACGCGCACGAGCCCGGTGACTGGCCCGACCTATGTCGACGCCACGATCGCGGGCAAGCGGCTGCGGCGCGGCGCGCGGCTCTGGACCGTGGCGGTGTCGACCTTCAAGGCCGAGACCTACCGCTTCCTGCGCCAGAACCGGCCGACGGCGGATGAGGTCGCCGCGGGTGCTGCGTTCCCGCCTGGCACGGTGCACCTGCCGGACTGGGCCGACGGCGAGTGGCTCAAGCAGCTGACCGCCGAACAGCTGATGACGGTGCGCACGAAGCGCGGCTTCGCCCGGCTCGAGTGGCAGAAGCTGCGCGAACGCAACGAAGCGCTGGACTGCCGCGTCTACGCCCGCGCCGCCGCGTGGATCGTGGGCGCCGACCGTTGGCCCGAGGCACGCTGGGCCGATCTGGAAGCGCAGCTCGGCGTGGACAAGGCGGATGCGCCTGGTGCGACAACGGGAACGACCACCCGCGCCCCACGGCAAAGCGCGCCGCGGCGGCGGACGGTGCGGTCGAGCTACATGGGGTGACGTTCTGCAGCAGGATGATCAGTGCAGGCAGCACTTCTTGAACTTCTTGCCGCTGCCGCAGAAACAAGGATCGTTGCGGCCGGGCTTCCCGGGCAGGGTCTGCACTGCCTCGGTCCAGGGCGCCACACGGAATTCGTTACTACCCTTTCGGGCCTTCTGCTTCTCGAAAAAGGCGTCGGTATAACAATACCAGCGTGACAATTCATCGATGGCGTCGGTGATCAGGTGCCGTCGATATCGCAGGCTCGAAGGTGCGCCGTTCGACTGCTGCGTGGCCTTCAGGTCTCCAAGGAAGTGGCTGAAGTCGCAGTAATCGGCAGGGATCACGCCCGTTTCGAACAGCATGCGCACGTCGTCGGTCATGTCCTCAAGACCAAGATCGGCAACAGCATCCATCCATGGGGTCAAGACATCAGGGGATGCGTCCGGACAGCGGCTGCGAAAGGTCCGGAAGTGGTCCTTGATCGCCGCGCGGTGTTCCGGATGCAGATGCGCGATCAGCACGAGCGCGCTCATCAGGGACCCGCGGGCAAATTCATCGGCTTCGGGGTCGTCCATGCCGTCGAACAGGGGCTGGAGGTCGCCATCGAACGTGCCTGCGATGACGCGAAAGCTCGTTTCGGTCACGGCGTCGCCAAGAAGGTAGTCAAGGGTCTCGGTCGGCTGGCGCATCATGCGAACGACCGGGCGATAGGCACCCGGCGCCCGCCATTCGCCCATCAGGTGAATGACCGGGATCAGGGCGAAGACCTCGTCGTCCTTCATGGCGGAAACGGGCTGGGTGCCGAGGCGCTCGATCATGTCGACAAAGAGCGGTGTCATCTCTGCGCTCTGATCGCGGGCGGCGGCCATCGCGGCCTTCGGAAAGATATCGTCGCGCGCGAATTCACGCATGATCTCGGTCGGGGTCATGGAGGTGCTCCCATCTGTTCGCATGTCGGCGGACTACCATTTCGAGAGATCGGGTCAATTCCCATGGCGACACTCATCGACCTGCGCGCCCGCCGCGACGCGCTTTCGGCGCAGCGGTCCTCGGGCGTGGCGCGGGTCAGCTATGACGGCAAGACCGTGGATTATCGCAGCGTGGCGGAGATCGACCGGGCGCTCGAGGCGCTGGACCGCGAGATCGCGGCGGCGGAGGGGCGGCGCATCGTGCGGCAGGTCCGCGTGATGACCGACAAGGGGCTCTGATCGATGCGTCTGTTCGACCGGTTTCGCCGTCAGGGCACTGGCGGCCCTGCGTCCTCCGGGCTTACGCGGCTCCCCCGGAGCCACGGTCCCTCCGGACTGCGCGCGCGCCTTGAAGGGGCGATGTCCCGGCGGCGCCTGCGCGGCTGGAACCCGCCGCTGGAGAACATCAACGCGCTTGTGGCCTCGGGCGGGCCGAAGCTGCTGGCGCGTGCCCGGGAGCTGGTTGTCACCAACGGATACGCTGCCAACGCCTGCGAGGCCTTCGCCGCCAATCTCGTCGGCGACGGGATCAAGCCGTCCTCGTTGATCGACGACGCGGACCTGCGCGAACGGGTCCAGCGCCTGTGGCTCGCCTGGACCGACGAGGTGGACGCCGACGGGCTGACGGACTTCTACGGCCTGCAGGCCATGGTCGCGCGCGAGATGTTCGTGGCGGGCGAGTGCTTCGTGCGCCTGCGCCCGCGGCGGGCCGAGGACGGGCTGCTGGTCCCGCTACAGATGCAGCTGCTGCAATCCGAGATGCTGCCCTTCGACAAGACCGGCACCGCCGCCAATGGCAACCGCATCCGCTGCGGGATCGAGTTTGATGCGATCGGGCGGCGCGTGGCCTATCACTTCCGCCGCCGCCATCCCGGCGACAGCACCGATTGGGGCGTCGTGATCCCGGACACGGTGCGCGTGCCGGCGGACGACGTGCTGCACATCTACCGGCCCATCGACGCGGGCCAGATCCGCGGCCTGCCGCAAATCGCACCCGCCATGGTGCGGCTGTTCCTGCTTGACCAGTACGATGATGCGGAACTCGACCGGAAGAAGACCGCGGCGATGTTCGCGGGCTTCATCACCAAGACCGCGCCGGAAGAGCCGGTGATGGGCGAGAGCGCGGCCGATCTCGACGGGGCGGCGCTGGCCAGCCTCGAGCCGGGCACGATGCAGGTGCTGCTGCCCGGCGAGGACGTGAAGTTCTCAAGTCCCGCGGATGTGGGCGGCGGCTACGAGGCGTTCCAGTACCGCACGCTGCTGGCGGTCTCGGCCGCGCTGGGGCTGCCCTATCACCTCGTGACCGGCGACGTGCGCCAGGCCAACTATTCGAGCCTGCGGGCCGAGCTGGTGGAGTTCCGCCGCCGGGTGCAGCAGCTGCAGCACGGGGTGATCGCGCACCAGCTCTGCCGCCCGGTCTGGGCGCGCTGGCTGGAGACGGCGCAGCTGGCCGGACGGCTCGAGCTGCCGGACCCAACGGCGGCGCGGATGGTGCAGTGGATTCCGCCGCGCTGGGACTGGGTCGATCCGCTGAAGGACATCCAGGCGCAGGTGCTGGCCATGGAGGCGGGCATCACCTCGCGGCGCAAGGTGGTCGAGGCCACGGGCTACGACGTCGAGGAAGTCGACCGCGAGAATGCGACGGACATGGCGCGCGCGGAGGGGCTTGGCCTGCGCTACCGCACCAGCCCCGGCGAGACGCAGGGCGCGCGCGCCACCCCGGCCACGCGGCCCGATCCGGGTGATGGGACCGACGACACCGAACAGGAGTAAACTCATGAACAGCTGGTACACGATCCGCGCCCGCGACAGCGGCGCGGAGGTGCTGATCTATGACGAGATCGGCGCCTATGGCGTCTCCGCGAAGGGGTTTCTGGCCGAACTGGGCGCGCTGCCGAAGGACGCGGCCATCGACCTGCGGCTGAACAGCCCCGGCGGCTCGGTCTTCGACGCGGTCGCGATCCACAACGCGCTGAGCCGCCACGCCGGCAGCGTCACCGTCTGGATCGACGGGATCGCGGCCTCGGCCGCCAGCTACATC
>Ga0307939_1002100_pt1 | contig 9541 bp, 8 predicted proteins | sample OrgLakmetagen122_FD_201844 | JGI IMG/M metagenome (GOLD analysis project Ga0307939, IMG submission 201844) | Saline water microbial communities from Organic Lake, Antarctica - #122 | ecosystem: Environmental > Aquatic > Non-marine Saline and Alkaline > Saline | place: Antarctica: Organic Lake... | reverse complement strand
CATGCCGGAGACTCTGGCGCAGACATGTTAGTGCTCAGCGGCTTCCCTATTGAAGAGCCCGTGGTGCAATACGGACCTTTTGTGATGAACACGCCCGAAGAAATTGAACAGGCATTGAAGGACTTTAGCAACCCGCAATTTCTAAACCGGTTAACGTCCAGTAGAAAATCCAGTCAGTAAAAAGGCCAGGAATAAGAGGGGCGCTCGCAGGTCGTTATAGCGTCTGCGTGGCGCCACTCATCAAATGTTACGCTGTATTTTTGGGGCAGCATTCTTCCCTTTTGTCGACAAGCGCTACTCAATTCCAAAATTTACACGTTTCTGTCTTTCTGCAGCGGGAATTTCTTTCGAAAAACCGGTACTTTAACCAACTTCTTTTCTAATTCAGGACAAACACTTTTGAATTGGTCATTCAATTTCGACCGATTTAAAGCATGCTGAATAACAAGCTTGTTATCTGTATGCAAGTCGACTCTATTTCCTCTGATCATGAGGGAAGTCTGGTCAATCACATCATCAGATGTACAAACTGTCGAGAATTTTTCGCACTTATTCAGTGCGTTGCACGCACTGAATTTCAAGTATCTCTGTCATTTCCGGCGATTTACCGGATTCAACGGTTTGCACCAAAGTAAAAAGTCCGCGCACCGCAATGAAGCATTTAATTCATTTATTTTTATTATTGAATTATTTAATTCAAAGCTCTAATCTATTTATAAGACGCCTGCTTCAGTGGCTAGGCAGTCTTCTGGAGTGATTGATTATCTGACTGATTGACAGGAGAGCAAGACATGAACTTGAAAGTACTTTTGAGTATAACCGTGGCAACCGCTTTTTCCGCTTCTACTTGGGCAGCTGACTGGACCGTCGGTGCCAATGCCGGCAACGTGCCCTGGGAATTCCAGGACGCGACGGGCGAGATCGTCGGCTTCGAAGTCGATTTGGTGAATGAGGTCGCTAAGCGCGCCGGTAAGACAATCGAGTTCGTCAACATTCCCTTCAATGGTTTGTTCAGTGCCGTACAGTCCAAGCGTGCGGACATCGCGATCTCATCCATCACTATCACCCCCAAACGCCTGGAGTCAGTGGGCTTCGCACAGCCCTACTACGACAGTGACCAGTCCCTCGCCACGCTAAGTGATTCCAAAATAAAAGGCGTTGAGGACATGCAGGGTAAGGTCGTTGGCGTGGATACTGGCTCTACGGGCGATATGTGGGTAGACGCACATCAGGCTGAATACAAGTTCAGCAGCGTGTCACGTTATGAAGGGCTGTCGCCCGCCATGCTTGACTTGGCTTCGGGCCGGCTGGACGGCTACATCAGTGACATCCCGGCGGTACTTTATTACATCAGGGACAAACCGCAGTACAAAGTTGTGGAACGGATTGCAACAGGGGAGAAGTACTCGTTGATGCACGCCAAGGACTGGGAGTCAGCAACACTAGTCAACGACATTATCACTGCAATGAAGAAAGAAGGCATAATCGCCGACTTACACAAAAAGTGGTTTGGTGCTGAAGCTGACCCAGACTCGAGCACTGTGAAAGTGGTCGACGTTCTGAAGTAATCACCCTGCCCTGATCCTCCACGTCGCGGTCAGCCAAAAGGAAACGCAATGGAGTTACTACAGACTTTCTTCAACTGGGGTGTATTTGTAGACGCTCTACCGATGATGCTGCGCGGCCTTAAGGTGACGGTGATGTTGGGCGTTGTGAGCATTGTGCTTGGCCTTGTCGGCGGCCTACTGCTCGCGATGCTGCGATTGTATGCCTATGCGCCGATTCGCTGGCTATCGCGGGCTTTCATCGACGTTCTGCGCTCGATCCCGTTGTTGGTGTTGTTAGTATTGATTTACTATGCGCTACCGTTCGTTGGCATTCGGCTATCATCTTTTGCGGCGGCGGTGGCGGCATTGTCTCTAGTATCAAGCGCTTACTCCGCGGAAATATTTCGCTCTGGAATAGAGGCCATTCCGCGCGGGCAGTTCGAAGCAGCAGCGTCCCAAGGCATGAGTTTTTTCAATACCATGCGCGATGTGATCCTGCCGCAGGCCATGCGAATCGTTATGCCGCCGATGACCAGCAACTGCATCAACGTAATGAAAGACACGGCGCTAGCATCGGTAGTAGCCATGCCCGATCTGCTCAAACAAGCAACCCAAGCTCAGGCCTTATCCGCCAACCCGACGCCACTCGTGGGCGCCGCAGTTATGTATCTGTTGCTGTTGCTTCCGTTCGTACATTTGGTCGGCTGGATTGAACGACGCAATGGCTCCGGAGGTAAAAAAGCATGAGCAGCGTTATTGAAATCGAGCATATGTCAAAATTCTATGGTGCGTTCCAAGCACTCGACGACATCAACCTGACCGTCGGTCAAGGGGAGGTCGTGGTTATCATCGGGCCATCGGGTTCAGGCAAATCCACCCTGATCCGCTGCATCAATATGCTGGAGCAATACCATCAGGGTGATATCCGAGTTGGTGATCAACGAGTAGAAACCGGCGATAAACTGGCAAGCATTCGCTGCGAAGTCGGCATGGTTTTTCAGAATTTCAACCTCTACCCTCACCTCAGCGTGTTGACCAATATTGCGCTAGCACCAATACGGGTGCGTGGCATGGCCCGTCGTGACGCCAATAAACGTGCGCACTTGCTCCTAGAGAAGGTGGGCATGGCCGGCCATGCCCAGAAGTACCCTAGTCAGTTGTCTGGCGGCCAGCAACAGCGCGTAGCAATTGCCCGAACCATGGCTATGGAACCGCGGGTTATCCTTTTTGATGAGCCGACCTCGGCGCTGGACCCAGAAATGGTTGGTGAGGTTTTGGACGTTATGCAGAACCTCGCTCGCTCAGGGGTAACCATGGTCGTGGTGACCCACGAAATGGGTTTCGCCCGCAAGGTTGCTGATCGAGTGGTGTTCATGGAGAACGGCCGAATCATCGAACAGAATAATCCGCACGATTTTTTCACGGCTCCGCAAGAGCCGAGAACTCACGCCTTTTTGCAGGCTGTCCTGCATCACTGATCACAATTGGAGTGCCGCCCCATGAGTACCTTGGAGATCGATTACGTTCGCCGCCAATTCCCTGCGCTTGGCAGCGGCTATACTTACCTAGACAACGCCGGCGGCTCTGCCGTGTTACGTCCAGTTGCCGAACGCGTTAGCGATTACCTGCTCAACAGCGCGGTGCAGCTGGGCGCCTCCTACAGCGAGTCAGCGGCGGCTGGTGCCCGCGTTATACAGGCTCGGGAGTCTGTGGCACAGTTAATCAACGCGCGCTATCCAGAAGAATGCGTGATGGGCAGTTCCACCACTGCTTTACTTCAAATTCTCTGTCGAGCAATTGCATCATCGATCCACCGCGGTGACGAGATCATCGTCACCAACTGCGATCACGAAGCCAACATTGGACCCTGGATACGTTTGTGTGAAGAACGCGGCGCTACGCTGAAGGTGTGGGCCGTCAATCCACAAAGCATGGACTTGACCCTGAGCGACCTTGATGCCCTGCTCGGCCCGAAAACCCGGTATGTGACCATGGCCCATGCCTCGAATATTTTGGGCAGTATCAATCCAGTAACCGAGGTCGCACGCAAGGTCCACGCTGTGGGGGCAAAATTGTGCGTTGATGCCGTCGCTTATGCGCCTCACAGACTGGTCGACGTGCAAACCAGTGGCGCCGATTACTACGTCTTCAGTTTTTACAAGACCTTCGGCCCACACTTCGCCGTCATGTGGGGCAAACTCGAAGCACTGCTGGAACTGCCAAGCCTGAATCACTTCTTCGTCGGTCAAGACGCAATTCCATACAAGCTACAACCGGGCAACCTCAACTACGAGTTGTCGTTCGGCTGCATCGGCATCAGTGACTACCTGATCGACATCGGCCAACGTCTTGGTGCCAGCGGTAGTTCTCGCCAGATTATGCAGTCAGCCTTCGACGCTTTCGAAGCACATGAAGACCTTTTGGCCGAAATTCTTCTGGATTTTCTACGACAAACCCCCGGAGTGCGCATCATCGGAAAATCGCGAGTAACCCTCGGCGATCGCGTGCCGACCATCAGTTTTGTGGTCGAAGGTGTCCAGTCCGAGGCCATTGTGAGGTGTATCGATAAGCATCGCATAGGCATTCGTTTTGGTGACTTCTACGCCCGTCGCTTGATCGAGCAGTTGGGACTCATGCAATATGGCGGTGTCGTACGCGTGTCTATAGCCCACTACAACAACGTGAATGAACTGAATCGTCTGGTCGAGCACTTAGCTCAGGCTATCGCCTATCTACGTCTGCACTGACTTTTCAGGCGACCCTATGCCTGTACCTCAAACCCTCTCCGAGTTGCGCTCGGTCGTTGTCGAAGATCAGAATCGCCTGACTACGCGTCAACGAGGTGCTGCTTACCATCTGATCAAGCACCCTCATAACAATGGCGCTCAACACTCTGGCAACAATGGCCAAGCCGTCAAGGATTCTCCCCTCAGCTTTTATTCGCTTAACGCAGGCGTTAGGTTTTACCGGCTTCAGGAGTAGGTCCAAGCTAACCGCCAAGAACGAAAAACCCCCGCCAAGCTAAGGCCGGGCGGAGGTTTCGAAACAGCAACGGAACGATCAGCTCAGCAATTTGATCATTACGCCCGCTGCAACCGCCGAACCGATAACACCGGCCACGTTCGGACCCATGGCGTGCATCAGCAGGAAGTTTTGCGGGTTGGCTTCCAGGCCCACCTTGTTGGATACCCGCGCTGCCATCGGCACCGCCGATACGCCAGCGGAACCAATCAACGGATTGATGGCCTCCTTAGTGAACCTGTTCATCAATTTGGCCATCAGCACACCGGCTGCGGTGCCCACACCAAACGCAACAATGCCCAGCGCCAGAATGCCCAGAGTCTGGCCGTCCAGAAACTTGTCCGCAACCAGCTTGGAGCCTACAGACAGGCCCAGAAAGATGGTGACAATGTTGATCAGCGCATTTTGTGCCGTGTCGCTCAAACGCTCAACCACACCACATTCACGCATCAGATTACCAAAGCAAAACATACCCAGCAGTGGAGCAGCGTCTGGTAAAAATAAAGCCACCGCAATCAGCACCACCAACGGGAACACGATCTTCTCGCGCCTGCTCACCGGGCGTAACTGGGACATCTTGATAGCGCGTTCTTTCTTCGTGGTCAGCGCTTTCATAATGGGTGGCTGAATCAGCGGCACCAGAGCCATGTAGGCGTAGGCCGAGACCGCAATCGCACCCAGTAGATGCGGAGCCAGTACGCTGGATACGTAGATAGACGTTGGTCCATCGGCGCCGCCGATGATGCCAATCGCGGCCGCCTCCATGATGGTGAAATCCAAAATACCCAGCCAGTCCATCAGCGCCGCACCCAAAACCGTGCCAAAGATACCAAACTGCGCAGCTGCACCCAGCAGCAGGGTTTTCGGGTTGGCCAGCAGCGGACCGAAATCGGTCATTGCGCCCACACCCATGAAGATCAACAGCGGCCCGACGGTGCTGCCGATAATCACCAGGTAGAAGTTGTACAACATGCCGTTACCGTAGCCCACGTCGGCTGCCAGGTTATTTACCATGGCAAGCTCCGTTGAACTCGCCGAGCTGTAAGCGGCTTTAAACGCCGACTTTATTTCTGGCGTAACAACTTGTCCGGCTTGGTACACCACGTCCAAGGCGCCGGCTAAAAACACCAACACGTCCGGTTTGGCCGCGTGAATGGCATTTTCCGCCGCCGACAGAGCCAGCCCTGCCTCAGGAATGTTCGCCAAAATACCGCCGAAGCCAATTGGCACCAGTAGCAATGGCTCAAAACCCTTGCGGATCGCAAGGAACAGAAGCCCCAGACAGACCAAGATCATAATGACCTGTCCGGGCGCGATGTTGAACAGGCCACTGCCTGTCCATAACGTTAATATTTTATCCATGGAACGCTGGCCCTTATGCGATTGTCAGCATTTCATCATCAACAGCGACGGCATCACCGGCCTTGATGAAGACATCACCGACGGTACCGGCTCTCGGTGCGCGGATTTCTGTTTCCATCTTCATGGCTTCCAGAATGATCAACACATCGCCTTCTTCCACGGCATCGCCGGGAAGAACCAGAACCTTGAAGATGTTACCGCCCAAAGGCGCGTTAACCGGGTCGCCACCGCCCACCGGTTCCGGTGCGGCGGCCGCAGGTGCCAAAACAGCCCCGCCTTCCGCCTGAATCTGGCTGATTTCGCCCCCTTCAGACACCGCTACCACGTATTTTTTACTATTTACTTCAACGGTATAGGTTTCCAAACCCGAGGATTTTTTCACCGGCGCCACGTCGTTCGTCGATGGAATCGGTTCGAACATATCCGGATTGCCACGATTTTCAAGAAATTTCAGACCAATCTGCGGAAACAACGCGTAGGTCAGAACATCGTCGATGGCGTTGTCAGCCAGTTTGAAATTTTTCTCTTGCGCCAGCGTTTCTAGCTCGTCGGTCAGTTTGTCCATTTCCGAGTCAATCAGATCGGCTGGGCGGCACGTAATCACTTCCTTACCCTCCAGCACCCGCTCTTGCAGCTCTTTATTGAACGGCGCAGGCGCGGCGCCGTACTCGCCTTTGAGGATGGCCGCCGTTTCTTTGGAAATAGACTTGTAACGCTCACCGGTCAGTATGTTCAGTACCGCCTGTGTGCCGACAATCTGCGAGGTAGGCGTTACCAGCGGAATAAAACCCAAGTCTTCGCGCACTTTGGGGATTTCAGCCAGTACTTCATCAAATCTATGAGCGGCGTTCTGTTCTTTGAGCTGGCCTTCCATATTGGTCAGCATGCCACCCGGCACCTGAGCGATTAGAATGCGAGAATCGGTGCCCCGAAGGCTGCCTTCAAACCTGGCGTACTTCTTACGAGCTTCGCGAAAATAACTGGCAATTTCTTCCAGCAGCACCAAATCCAAACCGGTGTCACGCTCCGTACCTTCTAATATGGCAACCACGGCTTCAGTTGATGAATGACCATACGTCATACTCATTGAAGAGATAGCCGTGTCCACATTGTCAATACCCGCTTCCGCTGCCTTGATGGCCGTGGCGGTCGACATGCCGGTGGTCGCGTGGCACTGCATGTGAATCGGAATGTCCAGTTCTTTCTTCAAACGACTGACCAGATCAAAGGCGACATAGGGCTTGAGAATACCTGCCATGTCTTTGATCGCGATGGAGTCCGCGCCCATGTCGGCGATTTCCTTCGCCAGCTCAACCCACATGTCGAGGGTGTGCACCGGACTGGTGGTGTAGGAAATAGTGCCTTGAGCGTGCTTGCCGGTTTTACGCACGGCTTTGATGGCCGTAACCAAGTTGCGGGGATCGTTCATTGCATCAAAAATGCGGAATACGTCCACACCGTTTTCAGCGGCACGATCAACAAACCGCTCTACCACGTCATCCGCGTAGTGGCGGTAGCCCAAGAGGTTCTGGCCACGCAACAACATTTGCTGGGGCGTATTGGGCATGACTTTCTTTAATTGACGAATACGCTCCCAGGGGTCTTCGCCCAGGTAGCGAATACCGGAATCAAAAGTGGCCCCACCCCAAGATTCCAGCGACCAGAAGCCGACTTTGTCGAGTTTTTCGGCGATTGGCAGCATGTCGTCAAGCCGCATGCGGGTGGCCAGCAGGGACTGGTGGGCGTCACGCAGTACCACATCCGTAATTCCCAGCGGTTTTTTAATGTCTGTCATCGTGTCAGCCTTCTATTTAAAGGTTTTAAATCGCGTTCCGGGTCACTTTTTTTGACGCAACCGAAACTGGGCAACCGCCTGTTTGATCGCCTCTGCGGTGTCCGGATCAACCGACGACTGCGCTTTGGGTTTGGCGCGGGACGTTCTCGCCGGAGTTGCCGGCTCGGGCGCAGTAAATCGATTCAGAAGCTTAGACATGACCAACGTTGCGAGTACCAGCACAATCAGAAACGCAAATACAAAACCCATACCCGCAATCATTAAATCAACAGCTTGGGTCATCAGCTCAGTCATAACGAATAACTACCTGTCTTGGTTAGTGACTTTCCCCGGGAATCCGTACTGATAAGCCATAGATTTGGCGCTTTCTTTAAGGAAATCGAGATACAAAATCCTGCGTAATTTACCGGTTTAATGAGTAATCAGCAACCAGAATACAAATGGCTATACGGACTTTCCGAATATTTTTGGGTGTTTTTCCACCCATCTCCCCGCCCAGCGTCCCACACTTAAGCCAATCTAGACTAAGCGTGCCCGTAAATTGCGACCTTTTACCTTGCCGCGTTCCAACTGCTCCAACGCACGTCCGGCGTGGCGGCTCTCCACAGCTACAAAACACTGAAATTCAAACACATTTATCTTACCAATGGCGCTACCAGGCAAGCCACCATCGCCGGTCAGAGCGCCCATCACATCACCTGGGCGCAGCTTTTCTTTACGACCAGACGCTATGCACAGGGTTTTCATCAGCGGCTTCATCGGTTTTGGTACAGTGGCCAGCAATGGGCTGCTATCACCCCAGATGACCGTTGCACCGCGCTCACTTTCCAAGCGATTGATCTTGTGGCCTTGGGACGGACTGCACAGGGTAACGGCCAGCCCCTTCTCCCCGGCGCGGCCGGTGCGTCCGATGCGGTGCGTGTGTATCTCCGGATCACCCGCCGGCTCGGCGTTAACAACCAGTGGCAATGACTTTATGTCGAGCCCTCTGGCCGCCACGTCAGTGGCCACCAGTACCTGGCAACTTTGATTGGCAAAGCGCACCAGAACGCTGTCGCGGTCGCGCTGTTCCAGATCGCCGTGCAACGCCAGCGCCGAAAAGCCCTGCTGTGAGAGCTCGGCCGCCAGCTCGTCACACTGATGTTTCATCGCGCAAAACACCAAACAGGATGTGGGTTGATGTTGCGACAGCAAAGCCACGATGGCGCGAGTACGCTGGGTGCCAGAAATCTCATAGAACACCTCGGCAATATCACTGTTCGTCTTCTCGGTTTGCGCCCGCACATCCACCGGCTCGCGCTGAAAACCGGCGCTGAGTTTACGAATCGATTCGGGCCAAGTGGCTGAAAACAGAAGAGTCTGGCGCTGTGCCGGCGCGTGTGAAAGAATGTTTTCCACGGCCTCCTGAAACCCCATATCCAACATGCGGTCGGCTTCATCCAGCACCACGGTGCGCACCCGATCCAGTTTCAGCGTGCCTTTTTGCAGGTGATCCGCTATCCGCCCCGGTGTACCCACAACGATATGAGCACCGTGGGCCAACGAGCCAATCTGAGGGCCGATCGATACGCCACCGCACAGGGTGAGTATTTTTATATTGTCGCGGGCACGGGCCAGTTCCCGCAAAGCCTTGGCGACCTGATCAGCCAACTCCCGAGTAGGGCACAGCACCAGGCTTTGTACCGAGAACTGCTTGGCTTTGACCTGTTCAATCAGACCAATACCGAAGGCTGCGGTTTTGCCGCTGCCGGTGTGCGCCAAGGCGATAACGTCTTGACCCGCCAGGCAATGGGGCAAGGCCCGCGCCTGAATGTCG
>Ga0307939_1002095_pt1 | contig 9555 bp, 5 predicted proteins | sample OrgLakmetagen122_FD_201844 | JGI IMG/M metagenome (GOLD analysis project Ga0307939, IMG submission 201844) | Saline water microbial communities from Organic Lake, Antarctica - #122 | ecosystem: Environmental > Aquatic > Non-marine Saline and Alkaline > Saline | place: Antarctica: Organic Lake... | reverse complement strand
GGGCCAAGCCAAGGAGCCATTACCAAACCGCGCCCGACGGCGTCATCTCGGGGTGATCGGATACTCCGGAATGGCTGATCATATGTCGTCGGAACACCTGATCGGATGTGTCGGAATGCGCACCCAACGCTTCGGCGATCTCTGATCGGACCAATATTCCTTCCGAGCCCAACAACATTTCGACAGGACGAAAGACGAACATCATGACCAACAACCAGCACGCCTCCCTTGCCGATTTCATCTGGAAGAACGCCGACGACCTGTGGGGCAACTTTAAGCATGTCGATTTCGGCAAGATCATCCTCCCCTTCACGCTCTTGCGGCGTCTGGAGTGCGTGCTGGAGCCGACCCGGTCTCAGGTCGTCGCCGCCAATACGAACATGTCCGGCCTCGGCATCGATATCGATGTCGTCCTGCGGCAGACGACCGGTTACTCGTTCTACAACACCTCAAGCTACGATCTGGCCAGCCTGGGCGCGACACGAACTCTGGCGAACCTGAAGGACTACATCACCCAGTTCTCCCCCAACGCCCGGAGGATTTTCGAGCAGTTCGACTTCCTCAACACCCTTGAGCGCATGGACAAGGCCGGCGTCCTCTACAGGATCTGCCAGAACTTCGCGAAGATCAACCTTCACCCCAATGCCGTGCCCGAGCGCGCCATGTCCAACGTCTACGAGCACCTGATCCGCCGGTTCGGCGCCGAGGTGAACGAGGCCGCGGAAGATTTCATGACCCCGCGCGATGTGGTGCACCTGTCCATCGAGCTCCTTCTCGACCCCGACGACGACCTCTTCATCAACAACCCGGGTCTCATCTGCACCCTTTACGACCCGACCTGCGGCACCAGCGGCTTCCTTTCCGATGGCATGGAGCATGTGCAAAGCCTTCAGGACCGCTACAGCACCGCGCCCGTCCTCGTGCCGTATGGCCAGGAACTGGAACCGGAAACTCACGCGGTCGCTCTGGCTGCTATGCTTCTGAAAACCCTGGAGGGCGATCCGGGTCGGGATCTGTCGAAGAACATCAAGCTCGGCAGCACCCTATCGGACGACCAACACAAGGGCGAGCGGTTCCACTACTGCGTCTCCAATCCACCTTTCGGCAAGAAGTGGGAGCTCGATCAGGCTGCCGTGAACCGCGAGCACAAGACCCAAGGGTTCGACGGCCGCTTCGGCCCCAAGCTGCCGCGGGTCAGCGACGGCTCCATGCTGTTCCTGCTGCACCTGGTCAGCAAGCTTGAGAGCCCCGAAAATGGCGGCGGCCGTGCCGCGATCGTCCTGTCTGGCTCCCCGCTGTTCAACGGCGGAGCCGGTCAGGGTGAATCCGAGATCCGGCGCCATCTGCTGGAGACCGATGTGGTCGAGGCCATCATCGCGCTGCCGCAGGAGATCTTCTTCCGCACCGGGATCGGCACCTACGTCTGGATTCTGTCGAACAAGAAGCCGGAGCACCGCAAAGGCAAGGTGCAGCTGATCGATGCGACGGCGATGTTCGAGCCGCTGCGCAAGTCCGAGGGCAACAAGCGCCGGGTCGTCAGCGAGGCCAACACGCGCGACATCGTCCGGCTCTATTCCGAGGGTGAAGAAGGCTCGAAGAGCAAGATCTTCGACAGCACGGCTTTTGGTTATCGCCGGGTGCGCGTCCTGCGGCCGCTGCGCAAAAAGATGGTGATCTCGCGGGAGAACCTCGAGAAGCTCCAGGACGAGAAGGCATGGGAGAGGCGGACTGATGCGCAGCGCGCGGCCTGGGCATCCCTCATCGAAGAGAAGCTTGGAACCGAGCAGGACTGGCACTGGATGGAGCGCTTCGCCAAGGCGGCCAAGCATGACCCGGCGCTTGGCAAAGCCGACGCAGGCCTCATCAAGGCATTCCAAGCCGCTTTCGGCGTTCGCGATCCCGAGCTCGAGCCTGTGCTCGACAAGAAGGGCAACGTGCTGCCCGATGACGATCTGACGGACTATGAAAACATCCCTCTCGAGACCAACATCGATGCCTACATGGGGGAGGAGGTGCTGCCGCACGCTCACGATGCCTATGTGGACGAAACCTACATGGACGATGCCGACGGAGGCGTCGGCGTGGTGGGCTACGAGATCAACTTCAACCGGTATTTCTACGAATATCAGCCGCCGCGCGAGCTGGATGAGATCGACGGAGAACTGAACGCCGTCGAGGCTCGAATTGCGGCGATGCTGGCGGAGGTAACAGAATAATGCGCCTTCGATATGCGATTAAACTCTCTCCCCGCGTGAAAGCCCGCAATCTCTCAGGCGACGATCAAGTCACCTTCGCGCCGATGGAGGCTATTTCCGATGGTTTGGGCGGAATAGACATCTCTCGTTCCGCGCCACTGAACGAGCTCGCCGCAGGATCATACAATCCGTTCCAATGCGGCGATGTTCTTCTGGCCAAGGTCACGCCCTGTTTCGAAAACGGAAAAAAAGCCAGTGTGCCGAGCCTGCCATCCAAGATCGGCTACGCAACATCTGAGGTTCATGTAATCAGACCCGACCCTACAAAGATTGACAGAAATTTCCTTATGTATGTGATGGGATCAAGCACCTTCATGTCTGAGGGGGTTCAGAGCATGACGGGTGCCGGCGGCTTGAAACGGATTAGCCCGGCGGCAATTCTGGATCATCGTCTATTGATAACTGACATTCGTCAGCAGCGTCAGATCGTCAGCTACCTCGACCGAGAAACCCGCCGCATCGATGACCTGATCGCGGAGAAGGGCAGCTTCATCACCCTGCTGCGAGAAAAGCGGGTGGCCGAGATTTCGCATGCAGTGACGAAGGGCATCAACTCAGACGGACCAAAAAAGCCGTCTGGCGTGGCATGGATCGGCGATATCCCTGCATCATGGGATCTTACCAAGCTTGGCTATCTTGGACGTTCGGCCAACGGGGTCAACATTGGTGGTGATGCTTTCGGGACAGGTTTTCCATTTGTCAGCTATGGAGACGTCTACAAGAACCGGCAGCTACCCGAGACCGTGAAAGGGCTCGTCGAGTGTTCGAAGCAAGACCGACGGACCTACTCTGTCCGCGAAGGAGATATCTTCTTCACCCGAACCTCCGAGACGATTGATGAAATCGCTTTTCCCAGCGTGTGTAAGAAAAGCATTCCCGAAGCCGTGTTTGCGGGGTTTCTGATCCGGTTCCGGCCGTATCCTGGCGTTCTCCTTCCTGGGTTCTCGAAGTATGCCTTCCAAAATCAGGCCGTGCGGCACTTCTTCTCTCGGGAGATGAAACTCGTGACAAGAGCATCGCTCAGCCAGGGACTCCTCCAGAGCCTGCCGCTTCCCCTGCCTCCCATCGATGTTCAGCAAAGCATTGCCGAATATCTGGATCGGAAAGAGGTCAGGTTCTTGGAGCTTGTCTCCGAAACCGAGCGCAGCATCGCCCTTCTCAAGGAGAAGCGTGCCGCCCTCATCACCGCCGCGGTTACCGGCAAGATCGACGTCAGGAGCTCGGCATGAGCGACCTTCATCACGAAAAGCACCTTGAGGCCTACGTCGTTTCCAAGCTCCGGGAGCAGGGCTGGCAGCTTGGCTCCAGCGATCGCTACGATGCCGACTACGCCATGTATCCCGAGGATCTGGAGGCGTGGCTGATCGCCACCCAGAAGGAAAAATGGGAGAAGCTGGTCGCTGGTAACGGCGCCAAGGCCCGCCAGACGCTGATGGCCCGGCTCGAGAAGGAACTGGCAACCCGGGGCACCATCGACGTCCTGCGGAAAGGCTTCGCTCTCGCTGGTTGCGGCGCGCTCGACATGTCAGAGGCGGCACCCGAGGATCAGCGCAACGCCGATGTCCTGCACCGCTACGCGTCCAACATCCTGCGTGTGGTGCCACAGCTCAAGTATCATCCCGGCCGCGAGCTCGCGATCGACCTGGGCCTGTTCCTGAACGGCCTGCCCGTCGCCACCGTCGAGCTGAAGACCGACTTCACCCAGTCGGCCGAGAGCGCGCGGGACCAATACAAGACGGATCGGTTGCCGGTCGATCCCGTGAGCAAGCGCAAGCATGCCCTGTTGACCTTCGGACGCGGCGCCATCGTCCACTTCGCCATGTCGGACAGCGAAATCTGGATGACGACCAAGCTCGCCGGCGAGAACACGTTCTTCCTGCCCTTCAATAAGGGCTTTGACGGACACGGCGGCAACCCGCCCCGCTCCGACGGCGAATACCCCGTCGCCTATTTCTGGGAAGAAATCTGCCGTCCCGACACATGGCTGCGCATCCTGCACAGCTTCGTCTATGTGGAGAAGAAGGATGTCGTAGACCTCAAGGGCAACTGGTCCGTCAAGGAAACCCTGATCTTCCCGCGCTTCCACCAGCTCGACGCGGTCAACAGCATGGTCGCCGACGCCAAGGAAAAGGGTCCCGGCCACTCCTACCTGTGCGAACACAGCGCGGGGTCTGGCAAAACCAGCACCATCGCGTGGACTGCGCACGACTTGGTGAAGTTGCGCACTGACGACGGCAGGCCGATCTTCCACAAGGCCATCATCGTCACCGATCGCAATGTTCTCGACGGTCAGCTTCAGGATGCCGTCCAGCAGATCGACCACCAGCGCGGCCTGATCGCCGCCATCGACCGGGAAGGGACATCGAAGTCCAAAAACCAGCAACTGACCGAGGCCATGCTGGACAACACCCCGATTATCGTCGTGACGATCCAGACCTTCCCCTACGCAATGGAAGCCATCCTCACGGAGTCGTCGCTCAAGGATAAGGGCTTCGCCGTCATCATCGACGAAGCGCATAGCTCCCAGACTGGCAGCACCGCCTCGAAGCTTCAGGCGACCCTCTCCATGTCATCACTTGCCGACACCTCTGAGATGACGATCGAGGAGTTTCTGGCCGAAGTGCAGAAGAGCCGGGCCCGGCCGATGAACGTCTCGCATTTCGCCTTCACCGCGACCCCGAAACACTCGACCATGATGCTGTTCGGGCGACCCGATGATGCAACGCGTCCTGCCGGGGACGACAATGTTCCGAGGTCGTTCCACAAGTATGAGATGCGCCAGGCAATCGACGAGGGCTTCATCCTCGACGTGCTGCGGGGCTACGTGTCCTACAAGACAGCCTACAATCTCGGCGCGGAAGCGATCGATGACAAGCGGGTTGACGGACGCGCCGCCAAGCGCGCCCTCGCCCGCTGGATGAACCTGCATCCGACGAACGTCACCCAAAAGGTGCAGTTCATCATGCGGCACTTCACCGAGAACGTGGCACACCTCCTCGACGGCAAGGCAAAGGCCATGATCGTGACCAGCTCGCGCCCCGCTGCCGTCCGCTACAAGAAAGCCTTCGATGCCTACATCGCCTCAAATCCCGAGCATGCAGGCATCCACGCCATGGTTGCCTTTTCCGGCAAGCTGACTGGCAAAGAGGTCATGCACGCGAAGGATGACCGGATCACCGGCGGGACGTTCCAATGCGATGAGGATGCCGAGTTCACCGAAGGAAATATGAACCCCGGGGCCAAGGGGCAGGATCTGCGGATCGCCTTCGATCGGCCCGAATATCGCGTCATGATCGTGGCCGACAAGTTCCAGACGGGCTTCGATCAACCCAAGCTCGTCGCGATGTATCTCGACAAGAAGATCGCCAACGAGGTCGAGGTCGTTCAGACCCTGAGCCGCCTTAACCGCACCTTCCCTGGCAAGGATCAGACCTTCGTCATCGATTTCGTGAACGAACCCGAAGCGATCCGGAACGCCTTCGCCCGCTATGATGCAGGAGCCCAGATCGAAGAGGTCCAGGATCTCAACGTCGTCTACGACATGAAGACCGCCCTGGATCGTGAAGGCATCTACTCCGAGACGGACCTTGAGGCCTTTCGGGTTGCTCGCTTCCAGACCGCTCGCAAGCTGGCGGCGGCGCGCGATCCTGAGCACAAGGCAATGTTTGCTGCAACGCAGGCACCGACAGACACCTTCAACAAGCGCCTGAAGGATCTCCGGAGCCGCGCCGAAGATACCGAGGACGCCTACCAAGCGGCCCGGCGCTCCGGCGATGAAGCTGGCATGAAACAGGCGGATCACGACCGTAAGCAGGTTGAGGGTCTGATCGCTGGCCTCAATAACTTCAAGACCGGCCTGGCGAGGTTCTCTCGGACCTACGCCTATATCGCGCAACTGATTGATCTCGCAGATCCGGAGCTCGAGAACTATGCGACCTTTGCAAAGATGCTGGGCAAGCGGCTCGACGGCGTGCCGCCTGAACTGGTCGATCTCAAGGGCATCGCGCTCACCGGATACGACATTATCCATAACCTGGACGGGCAGCCTGGCGACGATCTGGACGACGAAGATGTCGTTCTCAAGCCCGTTGGACCTGGTGGAAGCGATACAACGGGCAAGACGCCACTCTATCTTCAGGAGATCATCGAGAAGCTGAACGGCATCTTCGGGGAAGCGGCGCCAATTGAAGATCAGGCCACCTTCGTCAATCAGATCGCGTCGATCACGCGGGAGAACGCCATCGTCAGCGCGCAGATCGCCGAGAACTCGAAGGACCAGGCGCTGAAAGGAAACCTGCCCGGTGCCGTGCAGCAGGCGGTTGTGCGGGCTATGACCTCCAACACATCCCTTGCCACACTGCTACTCAAAGAAGATCGCCAAGGGATCGGCATGCTGACCAGCATGATCTACGACATGATAAAGAAGGGTGAGTCGATCGACATCGATGGGCTTCGAGAGCGGTAGAGGCGATCGGCCACCAGCAGTCTTGGGGGCGGTCGCTTCCGATGCCGTGCAACTACGCCGCCAACGGGCTGCAAATTACTTCACCCGTTCTGTGTCGTGAGGTCGGTCTCGGCCGCTCGTGCGAACGATATGGCTCACATACAATAGCCCGCTGCCGCACGCGGCGACGGAGAGTGCGGACAGCACAGCTCGAACAACGTCTTTTCGCTCTCCATCGACGCCGTCGGGCTGGGTGGGTCCGCGCTCCTTTCAGCCAGCAACCAGGTTGGTGGCGAACCCAATGAACTCTGGAGGAACCTCATCGGTCAGCCAGACACCATCGTCCGCAAGATGAAAGGTGCGCCCCTCAGAGGCCATCAAGTCAGCCGCAACCTGCAAGACTACGGGCTTGCCATGGCGCTGGCCGACCGAAAGCGCGGTCGCTGCGTCAGGGCTGAGATGGACCTGTCTCCGACGACGAGGAACGATGCCCGCGCGAAAGATCTTGTCGAGATTGTCTCGCGCGGTTCCGTGATAAAGGACGATCGGTGGCAGTGACGCTGGAAGCTCCAGGTCGACATCGACCGAATGACCCTGTGCCGCTCGAATGCGGCAACCGTCTTGGGAGATCGTGAAGCGTCTCTTATTATTCTCGCCAACGATCCTCTCCAAAGCTTCCCGCGACAAGCGTCGACCCGACCGTTTGAGGGCATAGAGAAGATGGTCGATCTCCACCCAGCCAGCACTATCGAGCTTCAGCCCGACTTCCTCGGGCTTTTGCCTCAACACGAGAGACAGGAATCTGCTTTCACGGGACATCTGAAGCCCTCGCCTTGTTGGTCAGCGGCGATCCCTGGCTACTTGAACGACAGGACATCGCGCACGTAGACCTTGCCCTTTGCGACGCCGATCTTCATCGCCGGGGTCTGCCGTTCGGCCTTTGGCTTGCCGCTCTCGGCCGATTCAGGGAGCATGTAGTTATAGTAGAACCGAAGGATCGTTGCCACCTTCTCGATCATCGAGGGGTCGTAGAAAGCATTCACATACCAGGTCGTCTCCCCGGACGTCGGCCGAGAGCCTCGGTCGAAGGCTTTGATCCGGCGGCGGGCCAGCGCGAAATACTTGTCGACTGGCGCCATGGAGGCGCGAGTAAGCAGGATTGCGAGATCCCCGAAGGAAAGGTCGCCACGGTCCGTCAGGAGGTAGATCATCTTCTCCGGCTCTTCCTTCCGATGATATTTCCAGGTGAATCCGTCCGATGCGAGGTCGGTCCCCCGAATGTCGCGATGCTTCACGCCATACATCCTGAGCAGGCGAGCCGCGAACAGGCGGGTGATCTGGGCTTCCAGACCATAGGTGGTTTGGGCCACTTCCATGAGCTGTGCGTGGGCGGCGAGATCCTTTTCGAGCGCCTCCTCTCCCAGTTGAACCAGGTTGTTGCGCTTCCGATTGCCCAGTTCTTTCCTGAACCGCACGTCGGCGACGTGCATACGCCCGGCCAAGACATCCTCGGCGAATAATGAGGCGGAGAGCTTCGCGAGCCCGCTGTCCCCGTCCACGCAGTGGAGGAGCTGACGATACTCGGTGCCGACCAGCTTCTTGACCATCATCACATGAGCGGCCTGGAAGATGTCGCCACGCACGCGCGACCCGACGCCAGGGAGGTCGAAGGTATCGCTTGAGATCAGCTTCTCCTCTTCTGTCAGGACGCTCCGGGCACCCTTCAATACCGACTGCCGATACTCGTCGTAGGCCCACACACGGCCGTGCAGGCGCCAGGCTCGAGGAAGGTCAAAATCATCGACCAAGATCATTTCCCGTTCGATCTCGATCGCATCCGTCTCAGGGTCGAAGTCGGTGGTGACCGCGACGACGTAGCCCGTATCCCGGTCGACCGTAACCGCGTGATGGATCGGAACATTAAGGACACGATTGGCGTGCCGCCAGTTCGCCAGGATCGTCTGCACGTCGGTCGAAAGAACGCGATTCCGCCCCGCGAACCCGCGCCAGAGTTTCTTGTCCTTGTGTGCGGAAAAATCCCGACACTGCCGAGCCAGAAAGTCGATCCGATTATAGAGCCGGTCGGCCGGCACATCGGCAATCTCCATGATCCTTCGGAGTGGAACGTTATTCACCAGGAGCCGCAGGATCTCACCGGTCTGCTTGGTCTCCTCATGCCGGCGCTTTCGCGATCCAATGGAGAAGGTCTTCTTGCAGCTCTTGCACTGATACCTTGCGTCACCTTTGGGTGTTTTTCCATGGGCGCGATAAGCCGATGGCATCAGCGTCAGCGGCACTCGATGGCTGGAACACCCTGAATTCGGGCAATATTCCCGCTTTGTTCCCCTATTCAGATGTCTGAGACGGGAATATTCTTCAAACAAGGCGACGTTAGACTTCAGGCGCGAACTCTGTCCGCAGATGTTGCAGTTGTAAGCCCGATTTTCGCCAGACCCTTTGATCTTACCGCGGGCGAGCTCCTGGCTCGCCTTGTGCAGGATCGGAGGCAACGAGAACGAGGCGCAAAGCGGGTTACGACAGAAATTCACGGTGAAGAGACCGACGGTGCGCGGCGCCAGCGCCGTATCGACTGAAGCTCTCGAAGAATTCTTCGAGAGTTTTTCCACTTTCTGAACGTTTTCGTTGCGCCCTGACATAAGGCATATCAATGCCTTGCAGGGCGCGAGTGTCAACACTCATCGTTCGCCAACCACACGAAGCAGAACGGCTGGACCGGGCGGCCCGGATACCATCCGTCAGTTCTGCTGAAGCTGTTCATCTACGGATACCTCAACCAAATCCCGTCCAGCGGCCGGCTGGAATGCGAGGCCGGGCGCAATGTCGAGGTGATGTGGC
>Ga0307939_1002079_pt1 | contig 9630 bp, 14 predicted proteins | sample OrgLakmetagen122_FD_201844 | JGI IMG/M metagenome (GOLD analysis project Ga0307939, IMG submission 201844) | Saline water microbial communities from Organic Lake, Antarctica - #122 | ecosystem: Environmental > Aquatic > Non-marine Saline and Alkaline > Saline | place: Antarctica: Organic Lake... | reverse complement strand
AGCCCCCTTGAGCGGCGTGTTTGGTATTTGAGAGCGCCGGCCATAGCTGGGATAAAACGTCGCTGACAGGCACTCGTATTACTCAGAAACCCGCATTTTTCCTTGGATTGAGCCTTTGTAGTCTAAGAACTACACTGTGCTGATGCTCGATATTAAACAGACTGATACCTACCGAAAATTGGAGCGTAAAATCTGTGAATCGCGTGCCAAGGCACTGATTTCTTACCGCATCTTTCGGCTCGCCAATAACCTTGCAGGGGATGTAAAGCCGGTGCAGTCGGTAAAGCCGGGACAGATTTGAAATCTGTCCCGAGGGCGGGAAAGGAGAAGCTGGGACAGATTTGAAATCTGTCCCAGAGACAAAGGCTATAACATGCTACTCTGTTCAAATAATGAACAGCCGGAGGCTGCACTATGTACGCTATAGAATTTGAAGCTGATATTCGAAACGGCACAGTAAAGCTACCGGAGAAGTATCGCCTGTTGGACAGCGCTCACGTCAGAGTGGTACTCACGGTAAACGATGAACGCCTTATGGGTGAGCCCGAGGTAGAGCTGGATTTCAGCAACACAGAGATTAAAGCCTTCTCGGGAAGAGATGCGCTAGAACTTCAAAGGACAATGAGAGATGAGTGGTAAGTACCTGCTAGACACCAACGCACTCATTTATGCAATTGACCGTAAACTCAAGTTGCCTAAAGGGCATTACGCGGTATCAGTGATTACTAAGATGGAGTTGCTCTCCTGGCCTCAGTTGTCGCAAGAAGACGAGCAAAAGCTCAGAGCAACTTTGTCAGTATTGCCTGTGATTGAGCTTAGGCAGTCCGTTCAGGAATCAGCTATCAAAATCCGCAGAGCAACCTCATTAAAACTCCCGGACAGCATTATTTCCGCAACAGCCATGGTTGGGGGATACGTATTGGTGACGAATGACGAAAAGCTCCAAAATCGTCATATTGGCGAGGCGATGGGGTTGGATGCGTTGACTGAAATGGGGACAGATTTTTAAATCTGTCCCCAGAAAATCCAGTCCCACCTGCTGAAAACCCTGAGCGTGGTATAACAAAATTTGCTGAGTCAGGAGGACGCATGGCAACGAATCACCACGACACCGGTTACAAGGAATTGTTCAGCCACCCGGAATTTGTTCAACAGTTAGTTGAGGGGTCGCTCCCTCTGAAATTGTCGGTCTGATGAATGTCAATACGCTCAAGAACCACAGTGGCAACTACATCACGCCGCTGTTTGAGGAAAAATTCGAAGACGTTGTCTGGTCGGTGGAGGTGGCTTGGGAAGGTGTTACCCCGCCAAGGCCTGCCACCGGTTTTTCCGATGGTTTTGTACAACGGTTCCCAACGCTGGTCAGCCCGTCAGGATATTTACGACATGGTGCAGCCGGAACCACCGGAGTTCCTGCGAGCGTATCAGCCGCACCTTCGCTATTATCTGATTGACGAAGGGCGCTGTACTGATGAAGAATTGATCAACAAGAAAACACTGCTAAGTGGCGTATTCGGTGTTGAAAACGCCGGCCACAGCTGGGAAGCCCTGCAGCAGGCGGTGGATCGGGTTGTTAAGATCATTGAAGCCGACCCGAACAAAGAGCGGGTGGACAGAATCATCACCCGCTGGATCAAGCGCCACTTGAGCCGCTTGGGCGCAGAAGTAGGGTTAGAACGGTTGAACAGTCTGGTGGAGGACAGAGATATGTTGGCAGAGAACTTGGAGAGTCTGGTTAAGAAAGAGCGATTAGAGGGGATACAGGAAGGCCTTCAGAGAGGTCTTCAGACAGGTCGTCAGGAAGGTCGTAATGAAGGTCGTCAGGAAGGGGGTGAAGCAGTGAAGCAGGAAGTAGCTCGTAACTTGATTGCACGAACAGAAATGAATGACCAAATGATCGCAGAGGTTGCCGGTCTTGAGGTGGCTGAAGTGAGCGATATGCGCTCGCAAGTTAAGCACTGATTCCAAGTGATGGATCGCTAGATACGAAAAAGGTAGCTTACGGGCTGCTTTTTGTGTCTTGACGCGGAGGTAGACGCTTGAACCGGGGACGGATTTGAAATCCGTCCCCGGTTGCTATTTTAAAAAGGAAAACTAATGAAATTCTCTGCGTCCCGATTGGAGAGCTATGACTTACTCATGACACATGAAATTGTGTTGGTGGCTGGTAGGCCAACGTTTAGGCGAGCAAAAGAATCAGGAAGTTCCAAGAACCCAAGCGTTTATATTTGGGCTTCTTTGCGTCGTGATGCTGACGAGTATGAAGTTTTATACGTTGGCAAAGCGGGTAAAGGCATTGATCAGCGCTGTTCACAGCACCAGGGTGGCTTTACAAATAGCGGTACGGGTAGAAAAAATGCGGAGGCTTTGAAAGCCATTTTGGATGCTGAGGGTGCAGCAGTTCATGTTTTTTCACGCGAGTCCAAAACGACTGAAATATTTGGTCAAGAAGTGTCGCTCTACTCTGTAGAAGAAGATGCGTTATGTGCGGCGTTAAATCCAAGGCTTAATCGTGCGGCCTTTCCTGTAGTGGGCGTAGCAACGGTCACGGCAGCTCTGTTAGAGGCTGAAGCCGTTGAAATGTCCGCCATCCACACAATAAAAGATCTCATCGATCGTCGATTTGTTGAGCATGAGCAAGGCGCACTTGATGACATGATGGCTCAGATTGAAAGCTACGATTCTGCGCGCCAAAATACGTTGTTGAATATTCTGAAATTTATTGAAATGCAGATACTCTCTGAAGGCCATGGTTCAAAACTCGTCAAAGGATATTCCAGCCAATTACAAGGCCTAAACGGCATTACGCTTTTGGGGTATGGTCTTATCGATGGCAATGGCCGAATGCTTCCGGGCAGGTGGGTGGCGCGAGTATTTTTTGCCGAAGAGCCGAGGTTAGTTTTCCCGATCACAAAGTTGTGCGTGGGAGCACGTGACCTCGTTGAGTCGAATGAAAGAACATTTTCGCCGTTGAATATCGCAGAGTTTTTGGATGATCCCAAAAAGTTCTTGCGGTTGGAGGCTTAGAGCAACAAAGCAAATACGGTAAACGCCAAGCAGCTCACATGCTAGGCCAACTGGTGGCGAGTGGCTTGGTAAGGAAATGAAGCGCCGTGTAATCGGTTTTGATATCAACACCACCCGCGTACAACAGCTGCGCGACGGTGTGGATGTGACCCAGGAAGTCTCCAGCGAAGAGCTGGCGGAGGTGTCGCAGTTATCCTTCACCACGGAATTGGAAGACTTTCGTGGGCACGGTGTTCATCATCACCGTGCCCACGCCCATCGACCAGTTCAACTTTCAAGGCCAGCTCTATTCGCGTGGCCGAAGCCGCCAAGGTGATTGAAAATGCCCAGCGGGATGTGAACATCGCGCTGATGAACGAACTGGCAATGATTTTCAGGCGCATGAACATCGACACCCACGAAGTACTGGCCGCAGCCGGCACCAAGTGGAACTTTATGCCGTTCAAACCGGGCCTGGTGGGCGGGCATTGCATTGGGGTAGACCCGTACTATTTGACGCACAAAGCGCAAGCCATTGGCTACCACCCGGAAATCATCTTGGCCGGTCGCCGGGTGAACGATGGCATGGGGCCGCACGTTGCCGCCGAGCTGGTTAAAAAGATGATCAAAGCGGGCCACACCGTCGCCCACGCCCGGGTGTTGGTGTTGGGCTTTACCTTTAAGGAGAACTGCCCGGATTTGCGCAATACCCGGGTGATTGACGTGGTGCGGGAGCTGAAAGAGTTTGGCTGCTCGGTGGATGTGTCAGACCCTTGGGTAAGCAGTGAAGACGCCGAGCGCGAGTACGGCATTGCGCTGACCGAGGCTGCGAGCAATGGGGACTACGATGCGTTGATACTGGCGGTGCCCCACAGCGAGTACCTGGGTATGACGGCCGGCGATTTCCGCGCTTATTTGAAACAGGGCGGCGTTCTGTTTGACCTTAAGGGCGTGTTGCCGCTGGGCGCGGCGGATTTGAGGTTGTAGGGAGTGCTAGACCGGGGACAGATTTGAAATCTGTCCCCAATGCTGGGATGAAGGGGACGGATTTCAAATCTGTCCCCTTTCCCAATTTCCCGCATTCGCCCTACGCCTTGGTCGGTGTGGGTACCCTGCGAGAAAAGGGTGAAGTTTTGGGATTGGCAAGCCCATATTTGCGGCGCTTTTTTCTTCAATAATGGTATATTTAGTTTTTTTAAACATATACTTACGAAAAAATATATATTTCTTAGTGTCGTATTCTTTTGACAGCCTCACTATTATTGATTATAAATAAGTAAAGTCATGAACCGCCTGGGGCGTCACGATGATACGTACACCTACTCTTGAATTCAGAATTCGCGAGAAAATTCGGAAAAGTCGGCGAATCGTGTTCCTAAGGTCCGATTTTAAAGCTTTAGGCGACTACGATCAGATTGGCCGCGCTTTGAGGGGGTTCGAAGCACGAGGGCGACTCGCTCGAATTGGCCAGGGTCTCTACGCAAAGGCGCGCCCTAACCGGATTACGGGCAAAACAATGCTGGCGGCTCCCGGCGGATTCGATCAGGTTTCTAAAGAGGCTTTAAGCCGTTTGGGCGTTCGCTGGGAGCCGACCGGGGCCGAACGGGACTACCAATCTGGGTCTACCCAGATTCCGGCGCGGGTAACTGTTCGCGTTTACGGCGACTTCAGTCGCAGCATTTTTTACGGAAATTACCGCCTAATGGTTGAGGCGGTCGCTGCATGAGTTTAGATACATCGCTGTTGGTGCGTAAACCTGAAACCCATTGAGTCGTTGATTCAAATAGTGATGAAAACAGACGCTGAGCATTTCGGGCGTCAGCATGTGGAATTTCTGACTGACCCTAGGGCCGAGATGCTGCATGGGCTGGCGTGCTTACAGAGAGTGCCCATCCACAAAGAACGATACGAAGAGTTCATTGGGCCTCTGGTTTATCACGAATCGCCCGTGCAGTGGGACGAAGCGTTGCAGACGTTGACGGACCTGACCCATCAAGTGTTGTGGGTAGAAGCCTAAACTGGGGACGGATTTCAAATCCGTCCCCAGATTGGCAACTTCCCCGTGAGCGATGCACTGGAGATTATCCGAGAATGTACCCATGCAGTCTCTCAATGGCGACCCCTGGCCTCCAGGAACAACGTTCCCAAGCCACTGATCGATGAGATTGAGGGAAATCTTCGACTCGATCTTTAAAGGCTTTGCGCCGACTGAGATTGCGCAGCTGATGAATTTTAGTACCCTCAAAAACCACAGTGGCAACTACGTGTGTTTTGACGCTGAGGTAGACGCCTAAACCGGGGACAGATTTGAAATCTGTCCCCCAATGCTGGGCGTGATGCGGAGGGAAGGGGACGGATTTGAAATCCGTCCCCGGTTAATGCGGAGAGTTTCTACTTTTTTGGCAACGCGGTCACATCAGTCTTTTGGCCGCAACTGCTCCCGAGCCTGCAGGCGCGGCTGACTCGAGGTTGTAACGCCTTGATTACCCTTCTGGCCAACTTACGGATGTGTTTATGCAAGCTTTGACTGCTACCGGTATTCCGGCTGCTTTGCTGTCCCTTGTTGCGTTATTTCTTCTTCATCCTTTCGCCCGCTTGATTCGGTTGGTTGATGTGCCTGACCACCGCAAGGCTCATACCGGTGCGGTGCCGCTGATTGGGGGCTTGAGTGCGTTCGTTGGGCTTTCCCTGGCCTGGATTATTTCTATGCCGCTGACGGGCGGTTTTGGGCTTTATTTGTTTTGTTCTATGTTGCTGGTGTTGCTGGGCGCGGTGGACGACGCGCTGGGTGTGCCTGCTCGCATTAGGCTGGGCGCCCAGGTGGCACTTGGGGCGATTCTGTCTTTTGGTTCGGGTGTTTACCTGACGGGGTTTGGTGATTTGCTGGGCTTGGGTGACATATTGTTGGGTTGGATGGGGCCGCTGGTGACGATTGCAGCGGTGATTGGCGCCACCAACGCTTATAACATGGTGGACGGTATTGATGGTCTGGCGGGCAGTATGAGCCTGGTGACTTTGGGTTCTCTGGCGTTGCTTTTTTCGATGTCAGCGGGCTTTAAAATGGAGTTTGTACTGGCCATCGCCATTGTGATGGCGTTATTGCCGTACATTGCCGCAAATTTGCGTTTGCCGCCTTTTCGCACCCGAATATTCATGGGCGATGCCGGTTCGATGTTTATTGGGTTTTCGGTGGTGTGGCTGCTGGTGAACGGCGCGCAGCCAGGCGCTGAAGGCGCTTTTCGCCCGGTAACGGCGTTGTGGGTGTGCGCTATTCCTTTGATGGATATGGTGGCCATCATGATTCGCCGGGTTAGAAAAGGGCAGTCGGTCATGCGGCCAGACAGAGATCACCTGCACCACATTTTTTTACGCGCGGGTTTTACCGATCGCCAGGCGTTGATGGTGATTACTGTTTTCGCCCTGGCACTGGCCGGCTTTGGTATTCTGGGTGATGTTTTGAATTGGCCCGAGTGGTTGATGTTCGGGCTTTTTATCGCGCTGTTTTGCGGTTATAGCTGGGCGGTTGGGCATGTGTGGCGGTTGCTGGTGCTGTTCAGGCGTTCGTATAAGGCCAAGCGCCCTGGTTAATCCAAGGCTGATGGCGTCCAGCTTAAATTCTTTTGAGTACAGCTTTCTTGTGGTCATGTAGGTTCTCCAGGTTCAGGGTATTATTCCTTAACTGGGCTGGTCACATCCATTCAACCACTTCAGCCCTCACAGGTTCTATCGAACGCAGGCCTTAACCAGAAGCTCAATTGGACCTGGGGCAGCCGGGACAGATTTGAAATCTGTCCCGAAGTCAGTGCCAAAGCAGGGGCAGACTCCAAGTCTGGCCCTGGCCGGCTTCTGAAACCAGCAACAAGGAGGTTGTTATGATCAACATTTCCCACCATGGCGCTGTCTCTGGCGTTACTGGCTCCTGCCACGAATTGAGTATTACCTCGCCTGGCCGGTTGCATCCTTCCGCCGGCATTCTGATTGACTGCGGCCTGTTCCAGGGCGCAGATGCCGCTGACAGGCTTGCACGGGGACAGATTTCTAAATCTGTCCCCGCTTTGGCTCATCAATCTGTCCCTGCTTCGGCGAGTATTGCCGCCCTCGCTATCGATTTCCCCATTGATCACATTCGTGCGCTGGTGGTCACCCACGTGCACATTGACCACGTTGGCCGGATTCCGTATTTGTTGGCGGCGGGGTTTAACGGGCCAATTATTTGCACTGAGCCTTCCGCCATTATGCTGCCGGAGATCCTGGAAGACGCTCTGAAAATTGGTTTCACACGAGATAGGGCGCTCATTGAGAGGGTGCTGGGATTAATTCGCGAGCGGCTGGTTCCGGTGCCTTATGGACAGTGGCATTCGGTGTTTGCGGCGGATAATGAAACCGGTGGTGCGCTGGACATTCGTTTTCAGCCGGCAGGGCACATTCTGGGTTCGGCTTATGTAGAGTGTGATGTTACTGCGGCGGGGCAAGCGGGCGAACGCATTGTGTTCAGTGGTGACCTGGGCGCCGCTCATGCGCCATTGTTAATGGCACCGGTGTCGCCGGAACGTGCTGATCGGTTGGTGATTGAAAGCACCTACGGCGATAAAGATCACGAAGACCGCACTTCACGACGCTTGCGTTTAAAGCAGGTGTTGCAAAGCGCCCTGGCTGACGGCGGTACCGTGATTGTTCCGGCGTTCAGTATTGGCCGAACTCAGGATTTACTGTACGAAATTGAAAGCCTGATTCATGAATTTGGCGCTGAGCCGGTGGCGCCGGGTGTGGAGTGGCAGAATCTGGAGATTGTGGTGGATTCGCCCTTGGCGGCAGAGTTCACCCGTATTTATCGCCAGTTAAAACCCATGTGGGATGCGGAAGCCCAGGAAGTGCTGAGCCAGGGGCGACACCCGTTGGGTTTTGATCAGCTTACGCTGATTAACAGCCATGCGGACCATCTTGAGGCCGTTAAGTACCTGGCCAGTTTCAAGCGCCCGGCGGTGGTGTTGGCGGGTTCTGGCATGTGCGCTGGTGGCCGGGTGGTGAACTACTTGAAAGCGATGCTGGGCAACGCCCGTAATGATGTGTTGTTTGTGGGCTATCAGACCGCAGGTACACCAGGGCGGGATATTCTGAAGTACGGCAGCAAAGCCGGTGTGCGCGTGCCGGATCAGGCTGGCTGGGTGGAGCTTGACGATAAACGTTACCCCATTTGCGCACGTATTCATCAGGTAGGCGGTTATTCCGCCCACGCGGGGCAAATTGACTTGCTGAATTTTGTGATGGGCATTCCCGATGCGCCTAAGGAAATTCGGCTGGTGCACGGTGATGATGATGCTAAGGCGGCGTTGAAAGTTGTGTTTGAGCAAGCGCTGAAGGCGAAGCCGGAATCGAGAGCGGTGATTGCTGAGTAATACATTACTTGCCCGCAGGTACAAAATATTGTACTTTTAGATTGTGGTATTAAAAAAAACAGGAAGTCTATGCTCAAGGATGTTGCATGGGTCGGGTGTGAGCCAGAGCGACAAGGATCTGATTGTTGCACGTTACCGCGAAGCTAAAGAGGGGTTGTCATGACAATTGAAATCACAAAAGGCTCAGTGTTTGACGCCATTGAAGAAGACGCGGCTGCAGCGGAAGTGCTGAAGGTTAAGGCGGCGCTAATGGACTGCATTCGTAATTACATTGCCTCGAATGGTTTAACGCAGCGGCAAGCAGCAGATTTGATGGGAGTGCAGCGTTCAAGAATCGGTGATGTCGCGCGCGGACATGTCAGCGTGTTTTCAATTGATGCCTTGGTTTCCATGGCTGCACGGGTAAATCTGCATCCAGTGAAAATCGCTGCTTAAGGCCTTGGAGCACCGAAGCCTTCTGCATGCGGCTTTCCAATGGTTCTGTACAACGGCTCAAAACGTTGGTCAGCCCGTCAGGACATTTACGAGATGGTGCAAAGTAGGGGACGGATTTGAAATCCGTCCCCGGTTTAGATCTGCAGCGGCCAGCCGCATCTTCGTTACTACCTGATTGACGAAGGGCGCTATACTGATGAAGAGCTGATTGCGCAAGCAAACGCCGTTAAGCGGCATATTTGGGGTTGAGAACGCCGGCCATAGCTGGGAAGCCCTGCAGCAGGCGGTGGATCGGATTGTAGAAATTGTCAAAGCTGACCCGAACAAAGATCGCGTAGACAAGATCGTTACTCGTTGGATTAAGCGCCATTTACAGAGGGTGGCTCCCAAGGCCAGGCTTAATTTGGATCGGATGAGCAGTTTGGTGGAGGATAGAAATATGTTGGCAGAAAATCTGGAGAATCTGGTCAAGAAAGAGCGGCTTGAGGGCCGCCAAGAGGGCCGCCAAGAGGGTCGTCAGGAGGGCGATAGGCGCGCGTTAGAAGAAAAACGTAAAACCGTTCGTCATCTTCTGTCATTTGGCGTGCTGAGTAACGATCAGATTGCGGTAGCGACGGGGTTGTCGGTCGACGAGATCGACAAACTGCGAATTGAAGACAAGCATTAATAGAAGAAAATCTGTCCCCAGGGAGTAAAGCCAGCACCAAAGTGGGGACAGACTTTAAGTCTGTCCCCGGCCGGCTCTTGAAACCGGCAACAAGGAATTGTTCAGCCACCCGGAGTTTGTTCAGCA
>Ga0307939_1002064_pt1 | contig 9672 bp, 7 predicted proteins | sample OrgLakmetagen122_FD_201844 | JGI IMG/M metagenome (GOLD analysis project Ga0307939, IMG submission 201844) | Saline water microbial communities from Organic Lake, Antarctica - #122 | ecosystem: Environmental > Aquatic > Non-marine Saline and Alkaline > Saline | place: Antarctica: Organic Lake... | reverse complement strand
AATGAACGGAAAGAAGCGCCCTTTATCTATGCCACCCTGAAAAATGCGGTGGAATTAAGTAAAAATCAAACAGTAGCTGAAGTAAAACGTTATGTTTTAGAGAAACTGGATGAGACAAACATTAAGACAGAATATTTTGAAATAGTTGACAGCCATACGCTTCAACCCATAAAGAGCTGGAGCGAATCGGAACATCCACGGGGATGTATTGCAGCATATTTAGGAAATGTACGATTAATTGATAATATTGCATTTTAATTTAACAGAAACAGACAAAACAATGCAAATAGAAGTTTTAAAGTCGAAAATACATCGCGCAACAATAACGCAGGCCGACCTGCATTACATAGGCAGCATAACTATTGATGAAGATTTGATGGATGCCGCCAACATGGTAGAGTTTGAAAAAGTGCAGGTGCTGAACATCAATAACGGGGAGCGTCTGGACACCTATATCATTAAAGGAGAAAGGGGTTCGGGTAATATTTCCCTTAACGGGGCTGCAGCGCGCAAAGCCATTGCCGGAGACCTGATTATTATTGCATCGTATGCAACAATAGATTTCTCTGAAGCCAGGGCTTTTACGCCTAAAGTCATTTTTCCTGATTCGGATAACAAAATCTAAATCCTTTTGAAAAAGCGATATTTTTCTGTAATAAAGGTTATATTTTTCCTTGGGTTAGGTATCTTTTTTATCTGGCTGTTTCTAAGAAACCTAACCCCAGAGCAGAAAAAGGAAATCTATCAATCATTTATCAATGCCAATTTTACATGGTTTTATCTGTCTATGCTGGTTGGCATTGCCAGTCACGTTTTCCGGTCTTTGCGCTGGAAAATGCTGCTAAAACCCATGGGCTACAATCCTAAAAACAGTAATATTATTATGGCTGTATTTATCGGCTACCTCGCCAACTTAGCTTTGCCCCGACTGGGCGAGGTGAGCAAATGCGGAGCGCTGGCCAGATATGAAAAGATACCCATGAATAAGAGCATAGGCACGGTGGTTACCGAACGTGCCATCGATCTTTTAACCCTGATAATCCTGTTTACTATCACCATCATCCTCAATTTCGAGCGTCTCAATCAATATGTCAATACAAGAATTCTGGATCCTGCCCGGCAGAAGGCAGAAAGTTTGCCCAACCCCCACATCCTTTTCTATATCATTGCGGGTGTAATTATCGCAGGCCTGGTTATACTCTATCGCAAAAGAAAAAAGTTTCAGCATAATTATCTTTACATTAAAGTCAGGGAGCTCATCAGAGGTTTTTTCGAAGGGCTGAGCTCTTTAAAAAAAATGGAAAAGCCATGGCTCTTTGTTACCTACACTGCGTTAATCTGGATATCATACTGGATGATGACACATGTAGTGTTTTATTCACTCAGCGAAACGTCCTCGCTAAACCTGAATGCCAGTCTTATCGTACTGATGTTTGGCACCATCGGAATCATTGTGGTTCAGGGTGGTATTGGCATTTATCCTGCAATCGTTGCAGAAACGCTTGTCTTGTATAATATTGCGCCCTCTCCCGGTTATGCTATGGGATGGCTGTTATGGACCGCGCAGCAGTTGATGATTGTGGCAATAGGATCTTCTTCTTTTGCGCTCCTGCCTGTTTTAAATCAAAAAAAGCAACCTGAATCATGACGCATTACCTAGACTTTATCGGTTCCAAAATAGTTTCGAAAGAAAACCTCAGGCCTGTGCTGGCCAGATTGCGCTTTAAGGAAAAGCGTATCGTTTTCACTAATGGTTGCTTTGATATCCTTCATAAAGGACACGTCGATTATCTGGCAAAAGCCAAAGAAAATGGTGATGTGCTGATTATCGGCCTCAATACAGATACTTCCGTTCAACGGCTGAAAGGTGCCGGGCGCCCGGTGCAGGAAGAAAGCAGCAGGGCGTTATTGCTCGCCTCCCTGTTTTTTGTGGATTATGTGGTGCCTTTTGATGAGGACACTCCTTATGAATTGATTAAATGCATAAGCCCTGATGTGCTCGTAAAAGGTGCAGACTACAAAAAACAAGACATCGTTGGTTATGATATTGTAGATGCAAACGGAGGTGCTATTGTCACAATCGACTATCTGGAAGGGTTTTCTACTTCGTCGATTATAGAAAAAATAAAAAAGACAGAAATTGGCTAAAACACAAACACGATACTATTGCCAAAACTGTGGCGCCCAATCCTCACAATGGATGGGTAAATGCACCTCGTGCGGAGAATGGAACACCTATGTGGAAGAGGTGGTGGAAAAGGCCAGGCCCTCTGCTGCAGGAGGCCAGCGAGGGCGGCCCGCCAGCAGGTCCGCTCCCCGCAAAATCAGAGATATCTCTTTCAGCAAGGAAAAACGCATCATGACCAGGAGTGCAGAGCTTAACCGGGTGCTTGGGGGTGGTTTGGTTTATGGCAGTGTAGTGCTTGTGGGGGGTGAACCGGGAATCGGGAAGTCTACCTTACTGTTACAGATGTCTGTGGCCCTGACTACTCAGAAAGTGCTGTATATCTCCGGAGAAGAGAGCGAGGAACAAATCAGGATGCGGGCAGAGCGCATAGGCTACAGCAATGAGTCATGCTATATCCTCACAGAAACCGACCTTGATTCCATTATTATGCAGATAAAAACGCTGCAGCCGGATATGGTGATTATCGACTCGGTGCAAACGCTGCACTCACAAGCATTAGAATCGGCAGCAGGCAGCGTATCGCAAATCAGGGAATGTGCCTCAGAGCTCCAGCAATATGCCAAATACTATAATATTCCTGTTTTTCTGGTAGGCCACATCACCAAAGAAGGCAATCTTGCAGGACCAAAAGTGCTGGAGCACATGGTAGACACTGTTCTTCAGTTTGAAGGAGATCGTAACTATGGATACCGTATATTGAGAACGCTGAAAAACCGCTTTGGATCAGCTTCTGAACTCGGCATTTTTGAGATGCACAGCTCCGGACTCAGAGAAGTCACCAACCCCTCAGAAATCCTGCTCTCGCAGCAAAATAATGACCTCAGCGGAGTAGCCATTTCAGCAACCATAGAAGGAATCCGGCCTATTCTTATTGAAGTACAGGCGCTGGTTTCTTCAGCGGCCTATGGCACCCCCCAGCGCTCAGCCACAGGGTTTGACGTCAGGAGGCTGAACATGTTATTGGCGGTGCTCGAAAAAAGAAATGGGTTCAGGCTTGGCGTAAAAGACGTCTTCCTGAACATCGCCGGAGGAATTAAAGTAGATGACCCTGCCATCGATTTGGCTGTAGTAGCCGCTGTTCTTTCATCAAACGAAGACATTGCTCTGAACAACAAAACCTGCTTCGCAGCAGAGGTGGGGCTATCAGGCGAAATAAGAAGCGTAAACAAGATAGGACAACGAATCAGCGAAGCTGCCAAATTGGGTTTCGAAACAATATACATCTCAAAACATAACACGAAACATCAGGAGCATAAGAAAGACGGCATCAGAATAAAGACGCTTGAAACCATAAGAGAGCTCTATCTTAATCTGTTTTAGTAGCTGTTATCCTTTAACTTAAATATTTTCCTTAATTTATTTCTGTAATCATGATTATATTCCAAAAACTCTGTCTATCTTTGCACCCGCTTTAGAGCACAACGTTCTTTTTTTCCGGAAGCCATTCAGCAAAGCGGCGCAGCGCCTGTGATTCAGGCAACACGCGAAGGCCTCCGACCTGTGAAAAAAGTTTTCGAAAAATTTTTCTGAACGCGTTGTTCTTTCAATTTTTCTTGCTATTTTTGCAAACCCGTTTCACATAGGCTTTTTTTAGCCGAAACGGAAAATTACTTTTTGATTATAACGTTCTTTGAAAATATTGTATTTAGTAGTAACACCTAGAGCCATGATTTCTTTGATGGATTCAACCAGGACTTAAGACACTTAAATTCTTTTACAATGAAGAGTTTGATCCTGGCTCAGGATGAACGCTAGCGGCAGGCCTAACACATGCAAGTCGAGGGGTAAGGCTCTCTTCGGAGAGTACACGACCGGCGAACGGGTGCGTAACGCGTATGCAACCTACCTATACCTGGAACATAGCCCCGAGAAATCGGGATTAATTTTCCATACCATCTCTCGGTGGCATCACCCTGAGATGAAAGCTCCGGCGGGTTTAGATGGGCATGCGTGACATTAGCTTGTTGGTGAGGTAACAGCTCACCAAGGCAAAGATGTCTAGGGGGTCTGAGAGGATGATCCCCCACACTGGTACTGAGACACGGACCAGACTCCTACGGGAGGCAGCAGTGAGGAATATTGCGCAATGGACGAAAGTCTGACGCAGCCATGCCGCGTGAAGGATGACAGCCCTATGGGTTGTAAACTTCTTTTCTGCTTCAAGAAACGTCCCTACGTGTAGGGATTTGACGGTACAGCAGGAATAAGCATCGGCTAACTCCGTGCCAGCAGCCGCGGTAATACGGAGGATGCAAGCGTTATCCGGATTCATTGGGTATAAAGCGTGCGCAGGCGGATGGGTAAGTCAGAGGTGAAAGCCCGCAGCTCAACTGTGGAATTGCCTTTGATACTGCTCATCTTGAGTCCAGCTGAGGTAGGCGGAATGTAGTATGTAGCGGTGAAATGCTTAGATATACTACAGAACACCCATTGCGAAGGCAGCTTACCAAACTGGCACTGACGCTCAGGCACGAAAGCGTGGGGAGCAAACAGGATTAGATACCCTGGTAGTCCACGCCGTAAACGTTGATCACTCGTTGTTGGCAATACACCGTCAGCGACCTAGCTAATGCATTAAGTGATCCACCTGGGGAGTACGATCGCAAGGTTGAAACTCAAAGGAATTGACGGGGGCCCGCACAAGCGGAGGAGCATGTGGTTTAATTCGATGATACGCGAGGAACCTTACCTGGGCTTAAATGTAGTGTGCATTCCCGTGAAAACGGGATTTCCTTCGGGACCCACTACAAGGTGCTGCATGGTTGTCGTCAGCTCGTGCCGTGAGGTGTCGGGTTAAGTCCCATAACGAGCGCAACCCCTATCTTTAGTTGCTAACAGATCATGCTGAGGACTCTAAAGAAACTGCCCGCGCAAGCGGTGAGGAAGGTGGGGATGACGTCAAATCAGCACGGCCCTTATGTCCAGGGCTACACACGTGCTACAATGGACGGTACAGTGGGCAGCTTCCACGCAAGTGGTGGCTAATCTCTAAAACCGTTCTCAGTCCGGATTGGAGTCTGCAACCCGACTCCATGAAGCTGGATTCGCTAGTAATCGCACATCAGCCATGGTGCGGTGAATACGTTCCCGGGCCTTGTACACACCGCCCGTCAAGCCATGGAAGCTGGGGGTACCTGAAGTCCGTAACCGGTAAGGAGCGGCCTAGGGTAAAACCAGTGACTGGGGCTAAGTCGTAACAAGGTAGCCGTACCGGAAGGTGTGGCTGGAATACCTCCTTTCTGGAGTCCTGTTCTCTGTCGAAGTTTTCCTGTCTCAGGTGTTCGCTAAATACATTCTTATAATTTATTAACTGATAGTCTCGTAGCTCAGTTGGTTAGAGCACTACACTGATAATGTAGGGGTCGGCAGTTCATCCCGATACATATCGGGAGCCCGAGACTACATCAGTAGGTCGGTAGTTCATCCCAGTCCCGATAACTATCGGGAATCGGGAGCCCGAGACTACAAGTTAATTCTGATAGCCTTGCACCATCTTTTGTAACGCAGCAGGCTATCATTGGTAATATTCAGGGAATGCAGGTCCCTGTCCGTAATATACGGAGGTTCGATACCGGTATTTACCACAAACCCGGCCTTAAAGGCTGGGGAAGGGAAAAGTTCTTTGACATCTTGGTATTGATAATGTGCATTTAAACGCACTGTGGATAAGAAAGTAAGTAAGGGCGCATGGCGGATGCCTTGGCTCTCAGAGGCGATGAAGGACGTGACAAGCTGCGATAAGCTTCGGGTAGGTGCAAATAACCGTTTATCCGGAGATCTCCCAATGGGGCAACCCACCACGTTGAAGACGTGGTATTCCCGATTTATCGGGAAGGCGAACCCGGCCAACTGAAACATCTCAGTAACCGGTGGAATAGAAAACAATAGTGATTCCCCAAGTAGCGGCGAGCGAACGGGGAGTAGCCCAAACTGGCGTTGTTACGGCAATGCCAGGGTTGTAGGATGGTCAACAACGGACGATACAGCGATAGTTGAAGAAGTTTGGAAAACTTCCCCATAGAAGGTGACAGGCCTGTAAATGAAATCGATGTATTACCAAGACCATATCCTGAGTAGCACGGGACCGGAGAAATCCTGTGTGAACCCGCCGGCACCATCCGGCAAGGCTAAATACTCCTGAGAGACCGATAGTGAACCAGTACCGTGAGGGAAAGGTGAAAAGTACTCCGAACAGGAGAGTGAAACAGAACCTGAAACCATGCGCTTACAAGCGGTCGGAGCCCCGAACTTGTTTCGGGATGACGGCGTGCCTTTTGCATAATGAGCCTACGAGTTAGTCCTCGGCAGCAAGGTTAATCCCGACAGCTCGGGAGTAGCCGCAGCGAAAGCAAGTCCGAACAGGGCGTCTTTAGTTGCCGGGGCTAGACGCGAAACCCGGTGATCTACCCATGGCCAGGGTGAAGTTCCGGTGATACGGAATGGAGGCCCGAACCATTGCACGTTGAAAAGTGCTTGGATGAGCTGTGGGTAGGGGTGAAAGGCTAATCAAACCGGGAGATAGCTCGTACTCCCCGAAAGGTATTTAGGTACCGCCTCGCGTATAGAGTGTCATAGAGGTAGAGCTACTGATTGGACTAGGGGGCTTCACCGCCTACCAAATCCTGACAAACTCCGAATGCTATGACATGCTCCGCGGGAGTCAGGCCATGGGTGCTAAGGTCCGTGGCCAAAAGGGAAACAACCCAGACTACCAGCTAAGGTCCCAAAATATATACTAAGTTGACCTAACGAGGTCTGATTGCTTTGACAGCTAGGATGTTGGCTTGGAAGCAGCCACTCATTTAAAGAGTGCGTAACAGCTCACTAGTCGAGCGATCGGGCATGGATGATAATCGGGCATTAAGTATATTACCGAAGCTGTAGTCCCGACTTTTGTCGGGAGGTAGGGGAGCATTCCAGCAGTGCTGAAGGTGAACCGGAAGGTTTGCTGAAGCTCCTGGAAAAGAAAATGTAGGCATAAGTAACGATAAGACGGGCGAGAAACCCGTCCACCGAAAGACTAAGGTTTCCTGATCAACGCTAATCGGATCAGGGTTAGTCGGGGCCTAAGACATAGCCTAACGGCGTAGTCGATGGCAAACGGGTTAATATTCCCGTACCTGCTCTCATTAAAAGGGGACGGAGTATGCAGTGATACGCGGACTGACGGAATAGTTCGTTGAACTCCCCCGCCTTTGGCGGGGGAGGATAGTACACCGAGCCTTCGGGCAAGGTGATAGTTATCTGAGCATGCTTCCTAGAAAAGCCGAGAGTAGCAGCCCGTACCGTAAACCGACTCAGGTAGTCGAGGAGAGTATCCACAGGTGCTCGAGTGATCCGTGGCTAAGGAACTAGGCAAAATTACCCCGTAACTTCGGGAGAAGGGGTTCCCGACCTTGCGTCGGGACGCAGTGAAATGGCCCAGGCGACTGTTTATCAAAAACACATGGCTCTGCTAAATCGTAAGATGATGTATAGGGCCTGACACCTGCCCGGTGCTGGAAGGTTAAGGGGAGGCGTTAGTGTCGGTTTTCCGGCGTGAAGCGCTGAGCTGAAGCCCCAGTAAACGGCGGCCGTAACTATAACGGTCCTAAGGTAGCGAAATTCCTTGTCGGGTAAGTTCCGACCTGCACGAATGGTGTAACGATCTGGGCACTGTCTCAGCCACGAGCTCGGTGAAATTGTAGTATCGGTGAAGATGCCGGTTACCCGCAACGGGACGGAAAGACCCCGTGAACCTTTACTATAGCTTAACATTGACATTGGATAAACAATGTGGAGGATAGCTGGGAGACTACGAAGCGGCTTCGCCAGGAGTCGTCGAGTCAGCCTTGAAATACCAGCCTTTGTTTATCTGATGCCTAATCCCGATTTATCGGGAAACAGTGTTTGGTGGGTAGTTTGACTGGGGTGGTCGCCTCCTAAAATGTAACGGAGGCTCTCAAAGGTACCCTCAGCATGTTTGGTAATCATGCGTAGAGTGCAATGGCATAAGGGTGCTTGACTGTGAGACGTACTTGTCGAGCAGATACGAAAGTAGGACATAGTGATCCGGCGATTCCTTATGGATGGGTCGTCGCTCAAAGGATAAAAGGTACTCCGGGGATAACAGGCTTATCACTCCCAAGAGCTCACATCGACGGAGTGGTTTGGCACCTCGATGTCGGCTCGTCTCATCCTGGGGCTGGAGAAGGTCCCAAGGGTTGGGCTGTTCGCCCATTAAAGAGGCACGCGAGCTGGGTTCAGAACGTCGTGAGACAGTTCGGTCCCTATCTGTTGTGGGCGTTGGAAGCTTGAGAAGTCCTGACCCTAGTACGAGAGGACCGGGTTGGACACACCGCTAGTGTGCCTGTTGTCACGCCAGTGGCATCGCAGGGTAGCTATGTGTGGAGGAGATAAGTGCTGAAAGCATCTAAGCACGAAACTCGCTTCAAGATGAGGCTTCCTCTATGGGCCGTGGGAGACTACCACGTCGATAGGCTGCAGGTATAAGACCAGTAATGGCCTCAGCCGAGCAGTACTAATTGCCCATTAGCTTTCTATCCTAAACGTTTTTTTTACATTATCAATACCTCCTGTCTTTGCCTTTTCCCTTTATCTTATTTGATAAGCTTTAGGTGACTATGGCGGCGGGGCTCACCTCTTCCCTTTCCGAACAGAGTCGTTAAGCCCGCCTGCGCCAATGATACTGCCGTCTTAACGGTGGGAAAGTAGGTCGTCGCCTTCTCCTTTAAAGCCCCCTTCACTCGCGTGTTGGGGGCTTTTTTTTGGCCCTTTACCTGGTGGATCGCCGGCTTAAAGTATTTCTTCAAGCGAAACAAACTTAAACCCAAGTTTGGAACCTTCACCACTGCATTGGTATTTCGCTTCGTAATTCGAACGAGTAAAGTTGTTGTTATACGTTTCAAAGGATATGAAGTAAATTGTATTCAATTTAGCTTCGGGGTAGTTTTTGCGAAGAACGAGCTTAAGGACTGATTTGATTCTATCGAACATTACCCCTTTCGCTTCTTCTTCTGTCATGCTTTCAAACTCAGTTTGCCCTGATTCAATTCTTAGGGAAATTCGCAAATCGAAGTTTTGGTAATAAGTCGATGCGCCAAAATAATAATCTCCGTCGCCCCATTGATTAATATATTGCTCGAGTTCAGGATTACTGAGGACACTATCCAGAACACTTTGATAATCGGCCAAATCCATGGTCAACTCAAAACTTTCGTATAATACGCGAACAAAAGTCTGTAAATCATCCTCGTCGGGATTATCCATTATAATACCATAATTGCCAGGTTTTTCGGGAAGATATTTCCAAATTACAGAATCGGTTTCAGATGAAGAGGCAAAGTAATCCTCAATCAATTCCAGTTCAAAGTTTATAGAGGTCACCATTTAAATTCATATCTTTACACCCTACAAACAAGAGAAAACATGGAAATATTCAGAGGTCAAAACCTTATAGAGTTTACTGAACGCTTCAAAACGGA
>Ga0307939_1002049_pt1 | contig 9730 bp, 9 predicted proteins | sample OrgLakmetagen122_FD_201844 | JGI IMG/M metagenome (GOLD analysis project Ga0307939, IMG submission 201844) | Saline water microbial communities from Organic Lake, Antarctica - #122 | ecosystem: Environmental > Aquatic > Non-marine Saline and Alkaline > Saline | place: Antarctica: Organic Lake... | reverse complement strand
TTCGACACAAGACGCTTCGACACAAGACGCTTCGACACAAGACGCTTCGACACAAGACGCTTCGACACAAGACGCTTCGACACAAGACGCTTCGACACAAGACGCTTCGACACAAGACGCTTCGACACAAGACGCTTCGACATCGGACGCTTCGACGGCGAACACTCTGACGGTGAACCCTTCACAATATGATTTGGACGAGTCGTATAATCCGCCGATCGTGGTGGATACAACGAAGCAGTCCTCATATTCTTCCGCTAAGGTAGAGGGAGGAGACAGGACGTCTGTGGTCGCCGGACATCGAATCCACGTGTTTGATACACCTGGTTCTGGGGCAAAATTGATGGTGTCGAAGTCGGGCGTTGTCGACGTGTTAGTGGTGGCCGGAGGAGGGTCGGGTGGGTCGAATGGCGGTGGATGGGTCGGAGGCGGAGGGGGAGGAGGAGGAGGTGTCGTCGTCGTGCAAAGCTTACCGGTAGATGAAAACGAGGAGTACGACATCGAAGTGGGACGTGGAGGAGATTCGGTCTGGAAACAGAGGGGGTTGAACGGGGGTGATTCGCGGTTCGACGTCTTCCGTGCTATTGGTGGAGGAGGAGGGGGAAATCGATCACACGGCAACATGAACACAGGGTCTTCCGGGGGGAGCGGAGGAGGTGGGAATCAATGGTCAGGAGGAGGAGGAGGGGATGCCGAAGTGCCCGACGACAGACCAGTCGGGGGGACGTGGTACGGAAATCCCGGTAACAGTGGGAATTCCAATTTTGCGGACAACTCTACCGGGAGCCAAGGAGGAGGTTGGGGAGGGGGCGCCGGATCGAGTCCTGGTCCAGAGTCGCCGTTCGACGGTGGAGAGGGGAGAAACTTTTCGAGTTTGTTCGGAGAGGACGTCGGGGACGACGGATATTTTGCGGGGGGAGGCTCCGGTCGTGGGGGTAGTGGTCACGATGACAACATCAAAGGAGGTAAAGGAGGCGGTGGTCACCTGGAGGGACAGCAGGGTCAGGGGGGTACAGACGCAACCGGTGGCGGTGGCGGGGGGTCGAGGAACGCGACGAGTGGACGTGGCGGATCGGGTGTGGTCATCGTCCGGTACAAACTGTAATGTCAAAATACAATGTGCCTGTGTTTCTCGGTATAAGGCTAATGCTTCAGTTTTCGGCCGATCGGCTGAAAAGCAAGCTAAGATGATGAACACACCGCCGTACATGTTTTACGTCCACGGATTCGTTTTCGTGGTATGGGCGTTTTTGGTGGCATTCGGGACGGCCATGGAAGTCCGTCAGATGCAGAATATAACTTTGGACTGTCCATGTGAAGACGGTGAACACGGGACGTACAGCGAAGACGGCATATGTTGCATGGCGCGTTTTACAGAAGACGGATATGATGAACGACGACAGAAACACGAAAACGCATATAGATTGCTCAGTGTGGTGGGTGGTACTATTGCGGCTTTTCAGATTGCGTGCGGAGTAAAGACGGCCACAGACGCGCTCTTCCGACGCATCGGGGGAGTTGTGTACGTGTTCCACCAGGTCGTCAGCGAGTCCCTCCTGTTCGCGACTTTCGTGGCCGTGGCTTTCGTGTACCAGCACCTGGTGTACCACGTTTTTTTCTGCCAACACAACCAGGACGCCTGTGACCATCCTCCACGTGAGGGTGCGGTGGTACGTCGCCTCTTTCACAGCCTACTGGCCCTGTCGGCCCCGTACTTGACCGTGCAGTTGTGTCGAGTGACTACGTTCTCGCTGGTGTTCGTGTACAGCAGACGCCGGGAGCTGGACCGGGTCGTCGAGGTCGAACGAATGCTCCGGGTTTTCGACGCGTACATCGACGGCACGTTCAACAAGTTCGACAGACGTGTGGTGTCGGCTTTCGGAGATGCCGACGCGACGAGTCGGAAGAAACAGGGGCGGGACGCCGTCCGATCTTTCTTCGATACTTGGATGAGCAAGAACGACGAAGACGTTGGAGAGCACCTCAATGTCAAGGCCGAGGCCATGATGCTGGCCATCAAAGAGGCGGCGATGGAGATGGATACAAGGCACGAATGCGGTGACGAAGTACTCCCGTCATTTCTCCGTCTAAATTATGCCGCATTTCGAACGTACTTTCACCGAAACCGATTTGGCGAAGGAGCACAAGACGAAGCACAAGACGAAGCATTACGTGTGTGGCGATTCATGGTACAGTACGAAGACGAAGACGAACACGAAGAAGGTGAAGGAGAAGGAGAAGGAGAAGAAGGAAGTGTGGAGCGTCCGTGTCGTTCGAAGTGTTCGAAGTGTCTGACGTGTGCGGGAGTCCGGGCCATGCTTTACGACCTGTTTTTCAGGAGGAAAGAACTCATCCACTCCATTTACACGGACCACCACGTCATCTGCCTGTTGTCGCGCGTGGCGATGGCCGTGCTATTACCCGCTTCTTTCGTCGCTGTATCCCGTATATTCGGTTACCACAACGCGTTCGGTACCGGCGTCGACCTGTTCAAGACCTACCTCCTCGCCGCTTCGTACGTCCTGACCGGATTCAAGGACAACGTCGCCTTCGTTCTGTCGATGCTCTTCTCCGACCGCCCCTTCAACCTGGGCGACGTGCTGCAGTTCGAAGGGGGCGACACATACAAGGTCCGCCGCATCACCCTGTCGCACGTGTTCTTCGACGGACCTCATCACGTCAGCACCCCCGTGGCGCGGTTCATGTCTGTTCCAACCGTCAACCTGTCCAAGCAGGGCATCACCGACTCGTTGCGTATCTCGGTGCCACTCTCCGCCAAAGAGTCGGAGTTCAACCGTGACAAAGTGTATGGTATTTTGCGCGCCTATCAGACCGCCAACGAACGCGACATCCAAAAGAACAGTCTGCGGTGTGGATGGGCCGACGTGTCTTCGGACGGCGCGACGAAGGTCATGCAGTGCAACTGGCGCTACAACTTTCGCGTGTTTGACAGGTCCCGCCTGAACTGGGCGCGCACCGACATCCGGCACCACATCGTGCGGTGTTTGGTCGACGACCTGGCCAACGCGTCCTTCCGGGTGCACGTCGCCGGAGGAGGAGGCTTCAATTCTCAATGATGTCGTAATGTAGCATATAGATATAAACCCAGATTGAATGAAAAGACAGATAACGGACTCGACATGGATGACTGTATGATATACCAAAATAAAAAAAAGATGAAGACGACGAAGAGAGACACGGACGAATCGAGAGACGAACAAAAGAAGAAGAAGAAGAATAATCAGAAACAGAAGAAGGGTGTTGCCCAGAAACACGCTACCAATGTCAATCAACACCTGTCCAAGACGCAAGCGTGTATCATCTCACGTCACAAGGGAGCTCAACTACGTGACAAGAAAAATAAGAAGTCGAGACGAAAAGAAGAGGGAGACACCACGCGACCCGTGATCCCTACCGCACCGTTCGCACGCGTCCTCAAGGGGGTGTGTGGAGATTCCTTTCGAGTGTCCGGCGAGGCGAAGGAGGCTTTGCGAGAAGCGACGGAAGCTTACCTGACCGAGCTATTCTTCAAGAGCGACCTCGTGCGCGCGCACTCCGGGAGAAAGACGATGATACCGACCGACATGGCGCTCGTCGCGCGCCTAGGCCTTCCGTTCGATTACGTCGTGGGACGATGTGGATAAAGAAAGCTCCCGTAGTTTTAGTTATAGTCCGGCAGTTGAGTGTGCCATGTATCCCATCGACCGTGTGAAAATGGCATGCCATACGGCTCAGCTCGATTTGCACCCGGTGGTCACGGACGCGTGTCCGCACCGAAGACGTCAGTGTTTCGAGCGTGTCAATATATAACGCTTTCTGACTGCGGTGGTAAACGAGTTTAGGACCACGATGATTCACAGTGGTGGTCAAGGAGCGCTGAAGCTGGTGTACAGCCGACGCATGCAGGATACGGTGAGGGGCTTGCTCTGGTGTGATTCCACCAGCCAATTTGTAGGCAAGCACTTCGTCAACCTGCTCGGTATAGGACACGGTCGCGACCAGGGTAGTACAATAGTTCCGGGGAAAATCGTAAATTGCCTCATTGTACGAATTCCTGTATTTTTCGGTAGGTACCAACCACCCTTTGGAAAACTCGCGAATTGTCTGATATCACGAACTCCCCGGAAGTATTGTACTACTCTAGTCGCGACCACGCCATGCCGCGGTCATTTTCAGCCGAGATGCACGCGCTCAGAGACAACAACGACTCACCACGCTCCCGTGTGTTGTGTGTTGTGTGTGTTTCTGGCCGTCGAACCACAAGGGCTTGGTATATCAATGGGTGTGCACCGGTCGTTTGCGGCTATATTACAGTAGGACAGAGAGACGGTGTCACTTCACTTAGGGTTGGTAAGGATTAGGCGAGCTCTCATATATTTATTGTTGTGTGCGAAATGTACGGAAAATTCGTAAAACGCATCACATCGACCGAGTTATGCTGTTCGTTTTGTCGTAATCCGATTTCACGAAAGCGGACCTCTTCTTGACCCATTGCCCGATGCCATTGCTGTTGGGAAAGATGAGGTGTTTCGAGATTGTCCCGCGAAAGTCTGACATCGAACCGTCCACCAATCTGAACGCGTGCAGTGGCACCATGTCTTTCTTGACTTCCTCGTAGCTCAGCCCCCCCTCCTCCGATTCGATCCTCAGCATCTGAAACAGCCGGCGGGCTTGGAGGATCGAAGTGAAAGCTTTTCCATCCACTTTGAACTCCAGCTTCACGAGCTCTTTGTTGCTCTTGTTGTCTCGTCGTGCGGTCTCGCCGTTGAACGTATCTGCGTTTATTCTCCCGTCGGTGTTGACGACGCTGTAACTTTTTTCGCCGCGGATCTCGATTTTGGTCAACGGAAAGACCGTGACGACCATCGTCTCGTTCTTCGCCTTGTTCGCCTTGTTCGCCTTGTTCGCGTTGCTCTGACTCTGACTCTGACGCCTGAGGACCGAGTTGTTGTTCTGTTTCGTTTGCTTCGCCAACGTCACCTGCATTTCGCCCGTGAACATTCTTTCGTTGTCTTCTTTCTTGACGGACGCTTCGAAGTCCTGGTACGCAATTTTGCCGTTTCCGTCGGGATAGCCATTGGGCGAGTACTTGGCGAGGACGAGTTCGTCTGCGCCCGCGCCGGATATCCGTACGGGAACCAACCCGTCCTCGAAGAAGCCGACCACCTTGTGCCTCTTGTCGCCGGTACTTCCTGTCGTCGTCGTCGTCGTCGTCGTCGTCGTGGGTGTCACGAGTTCGTCGGTGATTGTCAGCAGGCGCGCGATCGCCCAAGCGTCGTGCACTAAGCTCAACAGCTTGAGGAGCTCCACCTCGTTCGAACCCGTGGTGTTTTGCAGCGCATCGCGCACGGCGTTTTCGACGGCTTCACTGGATGTCATGGAAGTCGTGGTACCGGACGCGTTCTGGGGGTTTTGCGTGGTGTAGGTGCTGAGCATCAGGAGCTCGAACAGGTCGTCCGTCAGACCGGCGTTCCATTCCCAATTTCGGGGAAACGGCTTGGTGAGGTCCTTGATCAGGTCCTGCGCCTTATGGGCGTCGTCGTACACGTTGTAAAATGCGTCTTGGATGCGCGCGAACTTGTGGACCATCATGCTGACGTGTCTGTAGCTTCCCATTTTTCCGATGTGATTCATGAGTGCGACGGGGCCCAGTCCCGAGGCCACCTCTGTAACATACTGTGCCACCCTGTCCAACACGGTGGCGGCAGCACCTCCCTTCTTCGTCCTGGTTCTGGTGTTGGCTTTCGTTTTCGTTTTGGGGTTCAGCTGACGTGTTTTAGGAGGCATGTCGTACGGGGTCTAGTACTATTTTATGATATTACGGACGATATAAATTTCGTCATCTATCTACATACCCCTTCAAGACCGATCCCACTCTTTCCAGGCGGTCGAACGACACATGACGCAAGAAGGTGCGGAACGGCTTCCGGATGCGTTGACGATCCATCTTCGTATACAGTCTGTGTGGATGGCGTTGCGACAGCACGGACACCAACGCAGACTTTTCGGCCCTTTGTCCACGGAAGACAGTGTGTGTAGGGTCGTATTCGACGTCGGTTCATCCGACGCCTCGATCAACGCGTCGTAACATACCGGGCAGTCGGCGTCCACCAGGTCGGAGACGTCGCGCAATGGCTCGGTGAACACGTACGACGACGACGACGACGAACAAGAAAGCGAGACCGGTGAATACACCGACGCGTCGCAAGTGGACGTCGACGCCGAAACGTCGGTTGTGTCGGACCGACGGTTGCGCGCGACCTCCGCACATCTCTGGACTTCGGCCACGGACAGTCCGAGACCCCGTGCTTGCGAAAAAAAGGTCAAATCGGTGAACCCCATTGCCCGCACCAACACGAAACAGACGTGCTTGCATACGCAATTCAAACGGCGCGCGTTGATATACGAATCCTTACACGTGCACCCGACGTGACCGTCTGCGTGTACCGACACCTTATATGGCACGCCTGTCGATCCACTGACCGAAAACATGATCGCGTCGCCTTCGCCTGCATCCAAGGAGGGCGTTTCCAGGAGGTACAATGGGTCCGAATACAGCTTGTTCATGCGGTTCGCTTGGGCGACGTTCAGTCGCCTCCGCAACGAACCCCTGAATTCGGGAGACCTCCATCCGGACATGTGTTTGTTTCTCTCTTCTTCTCTCCTCTCTCCCTTTATTTGAAACGTTATGGTAATAAGACACATACGTAATGTACAAGGGTCGCGGAGGCAACATCATAGGCCACGGTCACGACAAAAACGTGGTGTTCACCCTGGACGAGGTCCCCGAGGTGTTCCCCGATATGTCCGAAGCGGTCTTAGAGTCAAAGGTAGGGGACGTCGCTCCAGTTGTATTGTCGATGACGGACATCCTCCGAGAAGAAGGCGTGCTATACGACACGTTGGCCCTGAAATACGTGTCTTCGCCGTATGAAGAGGTGGGAGAAGTGCGGAACAACAGTCTGGTGCGCTTGTTGTTCTCCGAGGCGGGGCTCGTCGACCTGACCGTGTTGCACCCCGTGTACGACGTCCTCCGGGTGTCCTCCTGGAAACAGACCAAGAAGACGAGACGGGAGGCGATGGAGGCCGCGGCGGGATTAGGAACGCACCCCAAACCCAGCCCTCGAGGACTGGCCGTCGTCTATCGCCGCATGATCGGATCGTTGGACATGGTAGACGACGGTCATCTGGCCGAGGTGGATCTGTTCCGAATGGCGGGCACGGTCTTGGGGTTTCTGACCATCCTTCACGGCCACGGCTACATGCACCTCGACATCAAACCCCCGAACATACTGTTCGATGTGCGGCAGGGTAGAGTCCACAGTCTGTTGGGCGATTACGGAGACATAACTCCCATGGCGCACGTCCTGGACAGACTCCGTACGCGGGGCGTATACGACGCCGGAACGTACGGCTTCATGTCACCGCTTTTGACCGACAACGAAGAAGAAAATCGGGTGTTCGACGCATTTCGAATGGTTTCCGCGCGTGCCGAGACGACGGCGTCGAAGGACAATCCCCCCCTACGAGGGGGGTTCTTTTACGCCACGGACGACGTGGACGACGTGGACGACGTGGACGGCGCCGTCGGTTGGCGCAGGTTGTTCGAGCACCAGAGGAGTCTCTTGGTGATACCCTCCGACGTCGCCAAGGTGGACCTCCATTCGTTGGGTCTGGTGTTGGTCGGGATGATGCGCGATCCCGAGGCCACCATCCGCGATCCAGACTCATCCATGGGAACGTTCGTCAAACGGCTTTTCATGTTCGGACCGCACGATTTTCGATCCGCTCAAGAAGCTCTCGTCTATCTGTGCAAAATCGAAAAAGAGAACACGGGGTGTAGCGATAGGGTTATCCGCGCGCTTCGAAAAGGTCCCGTCACGTCCATTCTCTGATCTTACGGTGAGTCCTTCGCTTCGTCGGATATGTCGTTCCTCTAGGACGCGGTGTCAAAGATGACGGAATACATGCCCCTTTCGCAGATTCGACTGGCGGGTACACCTCATCGGGTGCAGACGTATTGGGTGGCGTGTTCGGATACGCATTCGTGTCGTCTATGTCTGCTGTCACGTATGATCCTTGTTCGGTGACATACACCCTGATCTCTCTTGTCTCTCGGAAAGACGCGTAATCCACCTTTCGGAAGGGTGTCCGTTTCGATGTCACGTGGTCGTCGCCCATGAGCACGATCATCCGAGTGGGGATCGCGTACTTGTCGTAATAGGCACACAGTGCCGTCAAAGCGGCCGCGTGCATCTTTGCCTTCCCGAATCCGAAGTCGGCACTGACCAGGACCGACAGGACCGACAGGACCGGTCGTCTGTTCCCGTCGTCGTTTTCATACAGCAACTGCGCCTCGAAGGCGTGAAAAGGCATGGACTGTTGCAACATGACCACTCCCACGTCAGAGATGACTCGGACTCCCTCCGACGGATACTGAAGGGGCATGTGCAAGGAGGACCTAAAAAAAGACGTGAGGTTCGGCGGCCTTTCGCGTAACATTCGACCACCCTCCACTGTGGTGAACACGACCATCACAAACAACACTGCCAACACCGACATCGTGGTTGATTGTAACATCGGAAAGGAAATCTTTATAATTATGCCATCCCTACAGAATAAAGGAGGGAGGATATCGATGATGGTTTGACGACCAATCATCTCCTCAAGACAAATGACGACCACCTCTCACGTCACTCTGTTGACGAACGATAACATACGCACACGGATACCTCGCGAAGTAGCGATCAAGAGCCGTCTCATAGAGAACGCGCTCGAGGACATAGACATAGACGGCGAAAACGAAGACGACGCCGAAAACGTCCAAGCGATCCCTCTGGCCAACGTGACGTCGAACGACCTGCGTCGTGTCGTGCAATTCTGTGCGGCCGAGCTAGAATACGACCGCACCATTTGTGATGCTGTCGATTCGAATGCGGCAGTATTCGGGACTGCAACTGGCGTGTTCGAAGGAAAAAAAGAAGCTCTAGTTCAGGAAATAGTCGCGGAGTGTACACCTTCGTCGGGACACGACTGTTTGTTCCGTTTGATAATGGCCGTGAATTACCTGGACATCCCAAGTATGATGGACTGTCTATGTCAATTCGTGGCACACAGCATGATCAGGGGAAAAACTCCCGAAGAAATCCGTCGTGCGTTCGGCGTCGAAAACACACTGACACCCGAAGAAGAAGAAGAGTACCGTCGTGAGCACAGCTGGGCGTTTCGATGAACACCGTATATGTATATAACGGCATAAAGGTTGACGGAATGTTTGTCAAACGTGCGTCGAAATGATCATAAGAATCAAAGTGTCGCGTGAGGCGCGTGAGGCGATCGCCGTACGCGAATGTCGTAGCGAATGTCGTAGCGAATGTCCGGTGGATGGAGATGCCGATCGAGTCCGGGAAGAAGAACGGGAGACATGTGACGAACACGCGTGGCAGAACAAGTCGATACTCCAAGAAAACAAGGCCGCGCTAGAAAGATCGTCGGAATCGTCTCGGAAACACATGGTCTGGGTCGAAAAACAGGATCAGAAGAAGAAAAAGAAGAAGCGGCAACGCCTATTCGAGGTCTTGAAAACGAAGAAACGAACGTGATGGCGGAGGTCCAAGGTCGTGTCATCCGCCGTATTTGTACAAAAAAAATATCCTGTACCGGCCAACCCTACTCATACAAAACACAGTGTCTTGCATAAACTTAGGCCGTGTCTCACTACGATTTGAGA
>Ga0307939_1002046_pt1 | contig 9737 bp, 9 predicted proteins | sample OrgLakmetagen122_FD_201844 | JGI IMG/M metagenome (GOLD analysis project Ga0307939, IMG submission 201844) | Saline water microbial communities from Organic Lake, Antarctica - #122 | ecosystem: Environmental > Aquatic > Non-marine Saline and Alkaline > Saline | place: Antarctica: Organic Lake... | reverse complement strand
TAATACTTGCAGCTCTTGCAGAGCTGAGCAGTGAGTATATGAACTTGGCAAATGACACTGAACAACTTAGCTTCTTGGAGGATAACGATGCCACAACCTGAAAAGCACGTGCTTGGCTTATCAGGCGGCAAAGACAGTGCCGCACTGGCAATCTACATGCGCCAGAACTATCCAGAACTCGAAATCGACTATTTCTTTACAGATACCGGCAAGGAATTGCCCGAAGTATATGAATTCCTGGGGAAACTTGAAGGCTTTTTGGGCAAGCCGATTCTTCGACTCAACCCTAACCGAGATTTCGACTACTGGCTCAAGCAGTACAACAACTTCCTTCCATCCGCACAAACCCGGTGGTGCACCAGGCAGCTAAAACTAAAGCCGTTTGAAGACTGGGTTAAGCCGTTCCTGGCGGAAGGCTACACCGTACATAGCTATGTTGCCATCCGTTCCGATGAGCCATATCGAGAAGGCTACAATGCCAAGCAGGATAGCCTGAAAATCCACTTGCCTTTCAAGAAAGATGGAATAGACAAGCCGGGCGTCTCGGAAATTCTCGAAGGTTCAGGTTTAGGCTGGCCAAAATACTATGAGTGGCGCTCCAGGAGCGGCTGCACTTTTTGTTTTTACCAGCAGAAGATCGAATGGGTTCGATTACAAGAAAGGCATCCTGAGGCCTTTGAAGAAGCCAAAACATACGAAAAGGACGCACTTGAAAACGGATCCCCCTTCACTTGGAGCCAAGGCGAATCTCTTACCGAGTTAACCCAACCGGAACGCGTCAGACAAATCAAAGAAGATTACGAAAAGCGGCTACTAAAAATCAAAGCCAAAAAAAGACAGAACCCTTTGCGGCCTAATGAGGAACTGATAGATATCGATGACGTTTACGGCCAGGCAAAATTCTGCGTGGCGTGCCACAAATGAAAACTGCCCAAGGAAGGTCGTAATCGGACGGCCCCAGTAGTATTCACTGGAGCCGCCCGATTAGCAAAATAAGGACGCCAGATTCCGGGTTTAGAAGTCGGAAAATTGATCAAAATAGTCAATCAAAAATTCCGCCTCTTTTTTATAGTTAAGTCTTTTCTATTACTCAGTCAATATTCAACTCAATTTCATCATTGTCTATTTGTTTTAATTTTTCGTTCTCTGACAATCGTTGGTAAATTTTATCCAAGAGCGTATCAACACCGGACGGGTCTCCTGGGTTTTCATCAAGCCAAGCCTCAATGATATACAATCCGGCATTGCAATACTCTTCGAAGACGGCAACGCATTCTTTCAATTTTTCGTCTTTGAGTACTTGGCCATCTTTATACTCCAAAAGCCCGAGCAGATAAATGAAGCCGTCCTTTTCGTCACTGGCGTACGTGTCGAGAACTATTTCAATATTCTCACCGGACAATTCTCTTCGTTTGTTATGGTTGTATCCTACCATTGTAGCAAAAACCATAAGATCCTTCAGGTATTGAAAGACACTTCGATTTTCAAGGGTAAGCCTTGAGATCAATGCTTCATGATTCCGCTCACGTTTAACGCCAATATTTCTCCAATTTATAGCATCACCTGAATTGTCAGTCATGAATTTTCGCCTCCCTGATCACAATTTTATCCATCGGCGCACCATAAACAGTCACCGGAATCGCCTCACCGTCAACAACAAGCTCCTGACTCAACTTCTTGCCTTGATCAGCCACAGTTTCCTCTGTGAAGTAGTAAACTTTTCCAAGTTTACCCTCATTTTTCAATATACTATCTACCTGTTTTCCATTATCTTGATACATTAGGATGATTAATTGATCTACGAGCTTTGGTAATTCCTTTGCAATGTTAGGAGCATACTTTGAATCCAGCTTTGAGAATGGCGCATCGAATATCAAGGGAGCTATAGCACCCGGCGTTAGAATTGAGCTTTTTAAATCCCTTCTTTCTCGTGCTATAGAGATCAACGACGAAATGTAAATGAAACTAAGGATCGCACCTTGACCCCCGCTAGGCGGCACAAGAAAACCGTTCCGATCCATAAGCCCAATTTTGAAGTCTGAAGTCATCTTAACTTGATAATCTTGCCTCAGGTATTTCTCAAGAAAATCGTCAATTTTTGATTTAAGCACAGAATGGATTGACTCTTCAGCTTCTTTGAGAGCGTCTAAAATCACCTCATCCATTTGGTCAACGATATCAAGTTTGTGCTTGATAGTTTTGGCACGACTAGACAAGCCTACTATTTTGTTGGCCTTATCCTGAAACTCCTTTTTGGCCGATGCAGCTTCCTTGAACTTTTCTTCAAGGCGACCAATCGTGCGTCCAGTTTCATAAATTTTTCCGTCAAGAACCTTTCGCTCTTTTTCCAAAGCGTTGATGGATTCGTCGTCAATTCTTCCTATGCGCTGCGAGTAATCTTCAATACTTATGTCGAGCTCGTTTATTCTTCTCCTAATGCTTGAACAGCGCTTAAAATTTTCTTCTAACCGGCCTCTCCCTTGACCCGAAAGAGTCTTTACAGACGTTAAACTGCTTCTCGCTCTTTGCAACCTATTTAACAAACCCGGATCTGCTGCCTTTCCAAGAAGCTTTTCGATCCGCTCATAGGCGTCACTGCCAGGAGAAATAGAGGCCCCACATATGCACTCCGATTGGGACAAAATATCCTGAACAAGTTGAATATTATACGGTGCCGGAATTCGGCCCTTCAGTTCCGACTCGTCTATAAATTCCAAACCTTCATCCATTAACCGATGAGCAAATGCGACCCAAGAATATTCTCTTATCAGGTATATTTTTTTGCCTTCCTCAACCCGAAGCTCTTTTTTAAGCGAGCTCCTTTCACCCTCCCTTCGCGTTCTTTCTGCTTGCAGTTGTTTAACTACAGCAGAACTTGACCCTCCAAGCTTTTTATCAACTTGATCACGCTGAAGTTGATATTTTTCTAGCGAGCCCTTGTTATCTTCAAGGCTGGCTCGATTCTTTATAATACTTTCGTCGTATATCTGGACCTTAGCTTCTATGTCGGAAAGCTCTTTATCTTTATCAACTTTTTTTAACTCTGCCCTAATCTCAGACCTAATTTTTCCCAAATCTTCACTGGTTTTTTCCGCTACGTTAAATCCTAAAATATCTCTGATTGATCGTCGCACTGAAATCATCCCCTCGGAGTCTACGACAAGATCATTTCCCTCACCATCGCTTATAAAATAACCGGCCATATCCCTAGGGATAATACTATTAATAAATAACCTCGGATCTTGACGTATTTCCACGAGATTACCGTCTTTATTTTCGAAGACCTTAAAGCTATCAATATCTCCACCAGACCTTTTCACGATGAATTCGCTATCGTTCTCATCAAAGGTAACTGTGACATGGTAACTCTTTCGGCCTCTGCGCTTTGCTTCCCAATTTAAAATATCGCTCCTGTTTTTAAAGCTCGGAGAGAATTCGCCGTGCAAACACCAAAGCATAGAATTCAAGAGATTAGTTTTCCCTACTCCGTTCATTGCGTATATCAGCGTGGTGTTTTTTTCTCGGTCCGTAGCGAACTCGATTTCTTGTTCGCCATAAAATGACCTGAAATTTTCGACAATCACCGATTTAATTATCACCAGGCATCTCCTTAGCTACTTGATCAATTAATTCTCGCATTTTTCTTAATCGGTCGCGTTCTTCCTCCTGGCCATAAAAACACTTCTTTTCTATTCTAATGAGATCCCTGGCTGCCGAAAATACTTTTTCTTCACTATTTTCTTTCGTCATTACTCACTCCTGATCTCTAATGTTTCAATTTCTTTCTCTACTTCAAATCGATTTATTGCCAACAGGACGAAGTCATCTACCCTTTCTAACTCAGATTCTTTCAACCTCTTAGATGGAGAAGAATCGTTCGTTGGAAGCACAACAAAATCATAGATTGTCGCGCGGTCTTTAGTGCTATGCTTCCTTAGGACTCGACCACGGCGCTGAACATATTGTCTAGGGTTTCTGGTGCTTGCAATAATGAAGGCCTTATCACACACAGGCACATCAACACCTTCGTCAAGAACTTTCATGGAAACCAAAGCGTCTATTGTCCCATTTTTAAAGTTTTCCATTATCGAAGCCCGATCGCTACTAGATTCTTGACTGGTAAACCGCGATGTATGCCAACCTGATTCATCGAGGGCTTTAGAGACCTTCTCAATGACCTTTGACGTTTCTTGTTCAACACCTAAACCGCTGTAAGACGCACTCCCTTCCCCACAATAAAACAGTGAGTGACTGCGTTGCTTTTTAGGAATAGATTGTACGAGCCTATTGAGTGCTGTTAGCTTATTCTGAGCAGATCCTAATAATCGACTTCTTTGTCCACATAAACGGGTGAGCTCATTATTGCCGTTGGATTCCTTCGATCCTCTGGCATACATGACTAGTTTAGCTATCTCGTTTGACAGATATTCGTACTCATCCTGCTCTTCCTGAGTCAAATATACCGGCACAATATGATACTCATATTCACAAAGCACACCATCGTGTATTGCATCGCCCAATGAATACTCACTTACGATCCCGCCGTAATATTTATTAATATACTCCTTGGCAACGTCTGGAAAAGGCGAATCCAACTCATCTTCATCAGAGCGATATGGTGTTGCTGACAAACCCATACGGTAATAACAAGCTGGGAGCGATTCATTTGTATTTTTAGAACCATGGTTGTGACATTCATCACCGATAAGCATTATTTCTTCGGGCGATACATCTTTTAATAGATCCTGAAAGTCTAGCCCCTCCATAGTTCTATTGACGACCACGATAGAAACAAAATCTATGACACCCATTTTAAAGTCTAGTATTTCTTTTTTTAGATCATCATACCAGGCAGACTTTGACTGCCAACACTTAATGGCTTTGATATTAAATGGTTCAAGATTCCCAAGCCACTGCCTCGCAAGCTCCTGGTATGGAACAGAAACAATAAGCAAAGTTTTTAAGCCTTTCGACGACCTTGCCTCGTATAGTTTTGTTGCGGCATATATTGCTGTTATCGTCTTTCCAGAGCCTGTTGAAAGCTTCAGAATTCCCTTATATTTATTCTGACCCCAAGCCCTAATAGCCTGCTTCTGATGCCCTCGGATTTCAAAGTCCACTCCGCCTAGCTTTTCGGGTATTCTTGGTTTGTTAAAGGTTATATTAAAACCGAAAAATTCGTCATATGATTCCGATTCATCATTTATTTCAACCGACCTCTTTTCTAGGGGGGGGCGATATTTTTTTATTTTTTCGTAAAAAGTTGAGGGCACCTCGAATGTAGCGGTATTTATCTGACGTCCTTCCCAGAGCTTTTCAAAACCATCAACGTAGGGCTCACCATATAATTCAAAGCTATGCTTGTCCCAGCTTTTGTATACAGATATCGACTCGGCATTATATCCAGCGTCTAGAGCATATATCGTTTCATTGGCAGATCCATGAAAGACTAATCGATTCCCTTCTAAATCATGTATTATTCCTATTTTCTCGTGATACATACCGCGTTTTCGGAAAGCGTATTTAATCTGCAATTTATCTGAAGCGATTAGGTAAGAGAGCAAAGAAAGCCGCTTAGCTCCGGCACTATCAATGTTCTCAAGAATTGAATCTAATTCCTTTTCGAACGAGAGCAGTAGGCCTTTAATCCGGTATCCTTGCTTTACTGCCTCAAACTCCTGCTCATCTAAGGGGTGGCCAATAATCAACCGCATTTCGCCATTGTTTTTGATTAGACTAGAGATCCCCGGCAGGTTAGAGATTAGTGCCTGTGAGCTGAAGAAGCCTACAGCGCGGTCATACTGCACCGCGACGTTTAAAGCCGGCGTATAGAAGTCCCTGAAGAGATTTTGGTCCCCAGAACGATAGACTCCGGCCCATTTCATGTCTGTGAGTAAGTGCATACGCTTCCGTTACCGGCTTTAAGGATCATGTTGGGCCTTTGAGCTGAGTCGCTGCTACCTCTTGTCCACATATTGCGGGTTCTTCGAGCAGAAACCAAGCCCCTGCATTGTCGCTAAGGTTATAACTCCGATTCAGAAATTGGGTCCTTCGTAAGCGCGTAAGCGTTCATTCCAAGACGTCCTGCCACCCCAGTGAATTTCTTTCTACAGTAACCTCACATTTCCCAGCACGAGGTTACCCCCATGAGAAAACACCGTCCCCAGGAACAATGGCAAACCTTGGTTGATAAGCAGCGTGACAGCGGTTTATCAACCATGCAGTTTTGCAAGCAGGAGGACATCGGCTATGCCAGTTTCTGTAGTTGGCGTAAGCGCCTGACCGAAGAACCGGCTGCTGATTCCGCGAGCTCCGGCGAGGCCGGATTTCTAGACCTGTCGTCACTGATGGGCGCTTCGTCGTCTGCTGGCTCTGGCTCTGGCTGGAACATTGTGCTGAGCCTCGGCAACGGCGTCGAACTGCGGTTGAGCCAGAACGGATGATCGGGCTCGATAGCCAAGCCCGGATCTGGCTGTGCACCGAGCCCACCGACATGCGCAAATCGTTCCGGGGCCTGAGCGCCCTGGTTCGAAATCAGCTCAGACACGATCCGCTCAGCGGCCAGTATTTCGTCTTCGTCAATCGTCGCAAAACCCAAATGAAGATGTTGTATTTTAACCGCACCGGTTATTGCTTGTGGGCCAAACGTCTGGAGCAGGGACAGTTCCGGGTGCCGTCCTCCGCCGCGGGCCAGCGAGCCTTGACCCAGACGGATTTACAACTGCTGATTGATGGCATTGAGGTGCAAAAATACCGCCAATTCAAGCGTTTTCGAGGGGCATAAAGGATGGGCGTTTGGTATAATATCAGCCATGAATTCAACGGCTTCTTCCCCTCAAACTGCATTGCCTTCCTTCTCGGCCCTGGCCGAGGAGAACGCCTTGCTGCGGGAGCAGTTGAGCGCACAGTCTGACGCGATTCGTCAGCTGAAACGCCAGCTGGACTGGTTCAAGAAGCAACTGTTCGGTCCCAAATCCGAGAAGCAGGTGTTCGACCTGCCGCAACAGGGCCATCTGTTCTCATCGGATCAAGCCGTTGTCTCAGCGCCGCCTGAGGATGAGAAACGTGTCGTTCAGGCGTATCAGCGTGGCTCGGGCAAGAAACAACGGGACGACGACTGCCTGAACGACACCGGCCTGCGCTTTAACGACGACGTGCCGGTAGAAGTGGTTGAGACGCTGCCTCCGGAGCTGACCGGGCCGGACGCTGATCAATACGACATCATCGGTTGCAAAACCACCTACCGGCTGGCCCAGCGGGCCGCCAGTTACGTGGTGCTCAAGCTTGAGCGCCCGGTGTTCCGGCGCAAAGGCGACAATAAACCGGTCACCACACCCGCACCGTTCAATGTGCTGGACAACAGCTTGGCCGATGTCAGCCTGCTGGCCGGGCTGATGGTGGACAAGTTCCAATTCCATCTACCGCTGTATCGCCAGCATCAGCGACTCCAGCAAGCCGGCATTACCCTCAGTCGCAGCACTCTGACCAATCTGGTCAAGCGGGCCATTGCTCTGCTGCGGCCCATTGTGGATGCTCAAACCCAAAGCGTGCTGCGCAGCCGAGTGCTGGCCATTGACGAGACGCCCGTAAAGTCCGGCCATCAGGGCCGGGCCGGCCCACAAAGAGGCAAGATGAAATCCGGCTGGTTCTGGCCGCTCTACGGCGATGCCGACGAAGTGGTGTTCATCTACTCCAACAGCCGCGGACGCGCCCATATTGAACAGGTGCTGAACGACCAGTTCAGCGGTACCCTGATCAGTGATGGCTATGCGGCCTATACTCGATATGCCCAGCAGCAACCGAACATCACCCACGCCCAATGCTGGGAACACAATCGCCGCTACTTCGTCGAAGCCCAGAAGGATCATCCGTTGCAGGCCACCGAGGCCCTGCAACGGATCGCAAAGCTGTATAGCAACGAAGAGACCATCAAAACCAAACGGTTAACGGGCGAGAAGAAGCGCCAGTACCGATTGGAGCACTCACAACCCGTGGTTAGCCACTTCTTCCAGTGGTGTCGGGATCAGTTGGAATACGGTGGCCTGCTGCCCAGTGACCCGCTCACCAAAGCCCTGAACTACGCGCTCAATCGTGAAGCGAGCCTAAACGTCTTCCTGGAAGATCCCGACGTACAGCCGGACACCAATCATCTGGAGCGGGCCTTACGGCCCATCCCATTAGGTCGAAAAAATTGGCTTTTTTGCTGGACTGAACTCGGTGCCGAACACCTGGGGATCATCCAGAGCCTGATCACCACCTGCAAACTGCACGACCTGAATCCGTACACCTACCTGGTGGACGTGCTGCAACGCATCAGCCAACACCCGGCCAGTCAGGTGGCTGACTTAACACCGAGGCTCTGGAAATTGCGGTTCGCGGACAAGCCGCTGAGATCTCTGGTGGATCCACGCCATCCCGACAGACAAGCCAGCCGGAGCCTGTAAGCCATGCGCATTGAAGACATGAGCATCGACCAGTTGCTGGAAATGAACAAGGTCATCTGCCGGCGAATTGATCAACTGCAAGACCAAGAAAACATACAGGCGCTGAGTCAGTTGCGAGTGGGGTCGAAAGTGACCTTCAATGGCCGGGAGGGGCCGAAGGTTGGGATCGTTACCAAGATCAACCGCAAGAGCGTGATCGTGCTGGCCGAAGACGACGGCATGAAACAGTACAAGGTCTCGCCGGGCCTGCTACGACCTCTTCGTGACGTTAAGTAAGTCAACTACGCCATGGAATGAACGCTTACGTAAGCGCTCCACGAAAACCATCTTAACCGCCTGACCGGAATTCGCCAGAATCAAAGAAAGACATACTCGATCATGGTTCCCCGCTTACCTGGAGCCAAGGCGAATCTCCATTAGAACTCACCCGGCCAGAACGAGTAAGACAAATTAAAGAGGATTACGAGCGCCGCTTGCTAACTGTCAATGGCCATCGCTTTTGACCCACCTGTGGCCATTAATATTGACCCACCCGGTGTCGTCTAATCCTTCGTTTTCTGTTTCAGTCGATAGCTCTCGCCTCCTAGCATGAAGACATGCGAGTGATGGATGATGCGGTCGATGATTGGCACCGCTACGTTGTCGTCGTGGAAGAACTCGCCCCAGTTGGTAAAGTCCTTATTCGTGGTCAGGATGATTGACCGATATTCGTAGAGGCTGTTGATCAGCTGGAACAGGTTGTAGCGCGCCTGCCGTGTCATTGGCAGGTAGCCGAGCTCATCGATGATTAGCACATCGTGCTTGGCCAGCTGGTTGACCCGCTTCTTCAGCTCACCTTTCATCTCGGCCAGCTCCAGTTCTTCCACGAGATCCAGCGCGTTGCGAAAGAGCACCTTGTACCCGGCCTCGGCGGCCTTGTGCCCGAGCCCGATGGCCAGATGGGTCTTGCCGACGCCCGGCGGGCCGATGAACACCAGATTGCTGCGTTCGTCGATAAAACCGAAGTCCAGCAGGGCGTTGACCTGACGCTTGTTGATGGTCGTCTGGTGCCGGTAATCGAAGCCTTCTAGCCGCTTCTCGGACGGGAAGCCGGCCTGCTTCAGGCAGCGGGCAATACGCTTGTCCTGCCGCTGCGCCATCTCGTATTCGGCCAGCCGATCGGCAAAGCTCAGGTGCGAGGTATAGTGGACCCCGTTTTCAAGACAAAGGTTTAAGCTGTACTTTGTCATAAGGGGATTAGCAGCGATGAGCGAAGCGAAGAAGCGGAAGGTACACACCTCGGAGTTCAAGGCG
>Ga0307939_1002040_pt1 | contig 9757 bp, 7 predicted proteins | sample OrgLakmetagen122_FD_201844 | JGI IMG/M metagenome (GOLD analysis project Ga0307939, IMG submission 201844) | Saline water microbial communities from Organic Lake, Antarctica - #122 | ecosystem: Environmental > Aquatic > Non-marine Saline and Alkaline > Saline | place: Antarctica: Organic Lake... | reverse complement strand
CGCAAGTCAAAAATAGCTTTCATGTCCACCTCGTTAAACGTGGTTAACATCGCCGTTTCATTCTTAACCATGACCAGACGCTCCGCCACTTTTCTACGCAACATAGAAAGTTTAGTGCGCGACTCGCCACGAGATCCAGGCCCTGGAGTTCCCATAGAAGGTTTTGCATTTACCGCATCTTCCTTAGTAATACGTCCATCGCGACCGGTTCCAGATACAGACTTAGTGTCCATTCCTTTTTCATCGAGAATTTTCTTTGCAGCAGGACTTGGCGTACCGCTAGCATAAGTTTCTTTTGCTTGAGCTGGTTGTGGTGCTTTTGAATCGGCAGTTTTATCTTTTCCTGCATTATCCTTTTGCATTTCCTTAGCAACATCTCCATCGTTTCCACCTTCATCGCCGCCACCCATACTAGATGGTGCGTTGTCAACGTCTTTAGAACCGGCGTTAGGATTTGCAGCTTCCGTGTCTATAAGACAGACTACAGCTCCTACTTCTACAGCATCTCCTTCTTCAGCCATTAGGGTAATGATACCACTAGCTTCTGCTGGTAATTCAAGAGTAGCTTTATCGCTATCAACCTCAGCAATGGCTTGGTCTTTTTCAACCCAATCGCCTGTGGCAACTAGCCATTCTGCTATTTCTACTTCTGTAATCGACTCGCCTGGTGAAGGCACTTTCATTTCTAGAGCCATAATTTATTTATTGGTATTAAATACATCTTCTATTATTCTTGCCTGTCTTCTCTTAGATCTTGTGGAACTTCCTGAAGCAGGGGCTGCGTACATACTTCTTGAGCACACGCGCCATGTTCTTGTTTCTGGCATGTGTAACATCAAGTGGGAATATGCTCCCATATTTCTAGGTTCTTCTTGTGCCCAAACGACATCTTTAGAACCGTATTTTTTTATTACTTCTTGCATTTGCTCTACCGGAAGTGGGAACAATTGTTCTAGTCTCACTAAGGCAACGTCTGTTCTGTTATTTTCTTCTCTGTATTCTAAAAGATCGTAATAGAATTTTCCTGATACAAATACTAATGTTTCCGCTTTCGCGAAAGCGTCACCATCAACATCAATAACCTCTTGAAAACTTCCTTTCTCTAGTTCAGATACCTTGCTTACTGCTTTAGGAGAACGCAACAAAGATTTGGGAGTAAACACCACCAAAGGCTTGCGGTAATTCACCAACATCTGACGACGCAACAGGTGAAATAAATTTGCTGGCGTTGTACAGTTGGCAATAAACATATTATCCTTAGCACACATCTGTAGATAACGTTCTATACGTGCACTCGAGTGCTCAGCTCCTTGACCTTCATAACCGTGTGGTAATAATTGTACCAGACCATTCTGATTCTTCCATTTATCTTCTCCAGCACTGATGTACTGATCCATAATGATTTGAGCACCGTTAGAGAAATCACCAAATTGTGCTTCCCAAATAGTCAGTGTATTAGGTCTTGCTAAGGCATAACCATATTCAAAACCTACCACTGCATACTCTGACAGATGAGAATTGTAAATATCCATATTTCCTTTTACACCATCGATATGATTGTGTAAAATGAATTCGCGCTCATTATTTTCTGACTTTACAACAGCGTGACGGTGAGAAAAAGTACCTCTTTCTATATCCTGACCACTCATACGTACATCAAATCCTTCCATCATCAAACTACCGTAGGCAAGGTGTTCTCCCATAGCCCAATCCAGTTTATCTTCATCAAACATGGTCTGACGGGATTCAATGATCTTCTTAACTTTTCTCATGAAAGACTCTGTTTCTGGGAGCTTAGAGATAGCTTTGGTAATTTTTTCTAATGTACCTCGACCGACACCAGTCGCTACTTTCTTCATCATCTCTTCCTCTGTAGCCTGCTCAAAACCTTCCCATTCATCTTGCATAAATGGAGTGATCAAGGTATTCTCCATTTGTCTAGAAGTCACTAATTCCTCTTCCAGTCTGTTTTTGTATTGACTTTCTAATTCTTTAACCTTGGAGTTATTAATCACTCCTTCTTTAAGCAATCTATCCGCATAAATATCACATGGATTCTTTTGCTTAGCAATCGCTTTATATAATTGTGGTTGTGTAAAACGAGGTTCATCTCCTTCATTATGACCGTATTTTCTATAGCCTAATAAATCAATAAACACATCCCGACCGAATTCCATACGGAAATCCAGCGCAAAATTCATGGCGTGAACCACTGCCTCAGCATCATCTGCATTTACGTGAAGTACCGGTGATAAAGTTACCTTGGCAACATCTGTACAGTAAGTACTAGATCTTGCATCCAAATAGTTAGTAGTAAAACCTACTTGGTTGTTGACCACTAAGTGAATGGTTCCTGCAGTTTTATAAGCGTCTAATTGCGCCATTTGCACCACTTCATAAACGATTCCTTGACCAGCAATAGCTGCGTCACCGTGTACAACAATAGGAAGTACTTTAGAGAAATCCTCAGGAGTGTGCCTGTCTTGTTTAGCGCGTGTAATCCCTTCTACTACGGCACCTACCGCCTCTAAGTGAGAAGGGTTAGGTACTATATTTATATTGATATCGTTGCCGTTATCTGTTTTTCTTTTACTGGTATATCCTAAGTGGTACTTGACATCACCATCAAAAATATCTTGTTCGTAATCTTTACCGTCAAATTCGGAGAAAATATCCTTTACAGGCTTTCCAAAAATATTAGTCAATACATTTAAGCGACCTCGATGCGCCATTCCCAGTACAAATTGATCCACTCCTTTATCTGCAGCATTTTCTATTAATGCATCAAGTGCAGGAATCAATGATTCATTTCCTTCTAGAGAAAAACGCTTCTGACCTACATACTTGCTATGAAGAAAAGTTTCAAAAGAAACCGCTTCATTCAGCTTCTTAAGAATCTGTATTTTTTGATCCTTATTAAAGGTAGGATGGTTGTCGTTTTTATGCAGCCAGTTTTGGATCCATTTAATTTCATCTGGTTTGCGTATATACATATACTCCACACCTATACTCTCACAATACACCTTATTAAGGTGAGCGATGATATTCCTGAGGCTCGTTTTTCCTAGATCTATTAATTCTCCTGAATCAAAAGGAGTATCTAAATCTGCATCAGAAAGACCAAAGTTCACCAAGTCTAACTTAGGCTCGTAATTACGGCGTTCTCTTACTGGATTTGTTTTAGTAAACAAATGACCTCTTGACCTGTATGCGTCGATTAATTTTACAACTTGAAATTCTTTCTGTAGATTTTCTGGAACAACTGCAGAAGTTCCTGCGTGCTCTACTACGAGGTCGCCCTCGTGAGCGCTCTCCATTCCAAAATCAAAACCTTGAAAAAAGGCACGCCATGAAGGCTCTACCTGGTCTGGATTAATTAGATATTCATCATAAAGTTGTGCGAAGTATGCAGTATGTGCTGCATTTAGAAATGAAAACTTGTCCATATATGGAAGGAAATTTATCCTTATTATCAATTGTAATTGCAAAAATAAAGAAATGTGCCGTCATGTCATAAGCTTTTGTACTTTTATAACAGTGAACTCGTTAAAACCCTTTCTATAAACCCCTATATTTTGGTTTTAAAGTTAAATATTGTCATTTGTCGCCAAAGTAACGATGCTGTAAAAGAATAAAAAACCTTTATTTAATTTTAAATGATCTATTTTTCCCTTGGAAGTAAGAAAGTTTAAGAAATTCCGAACCAATTATTAATCCATACGTTATGAAAACCTATTCCTTAAGAAACATCAGTATACTATCTGTATTTGGATTGTTTTGTTGCATTTCTTTTAGTCAGCAACTAGAAGAGTCTAAATTTTGGGACCGCGTTCTATTTGGAGGTAACATAGGGGCTAACTTTGGTAATAACTTTAGTTCGGTTCTTATTGCTCCACAAGCCATTTATCAAGTGAACAAATACATAGGTCTAGGCGTTGGTTTAAATTACAGCTATTCAGAAAGAGACCTCAATAGATTTGACGACTTTAAATCTACTATTGCAGGTGGTAGCTTAATTGCTCTTGCACAACCTATAGACTTCCTTCAAGTCAGCGCAGACTTTGAATACCTCCATGTAAACAGGAACTTTGCCGACTCTAGTTTTGATGATAATTACTGGGTTCCTGCCTTTTTCTTAGGAGCTGGTTATCAACAAGGGAATTTTGTGATAGGCGCGAGATATGATGTACTCTTTAATGAGAGACGCAGTGTTTATCAAAACGGGATTCAGCCTTTTGTTAGGGTGTTGTTTTAATCGTGATTTAGATTTATAATTTTATTTTAGAATTAGATAGGTATCCTGAGGCAGCTCAGGGCGAAAACTTTATAGCAACAGGCAAGAAACAATTGTATAGACCTTGCTTATGTCACTGCCTTAACCTAAACTGAATTTTACTCCATTCCCGCATTATAAAACCGAGTATAATTCCGTTTTCAAGGTTTTTCTCCTGCACGTCTGCCAGATAATAGAGTTGTTGTAATTTAGGATCGCTTTCTTCTATCGCTTCATTTAATAAATAGGCTAGAGAATCAATAAACTCTTTGGGATTAGCATCCTCTATCGCATCAAATCCAGATCTTTCCAAATCTTTATTGACTTGGCTTTTAAACACCATAAAAACATGATGTCTATCTTCTAGTTTATCTTGTATAATGGTAAGCTTTTCAGACATAAGTGGACTTTAAAAGTTCAAATTTAAAAGTTTGTTTACACAAGTCGGCAGTTTTATGATGTATTCTTACAGTTCATTTATTCGTTTGTAGTTTTCGCACCCTTTAGGGTTGGGGAACGAAAACAGGTGGAGGGACTCAAAAGAGTCGGGTCTTGTTCAAAATGGCAACTATTAAAGTTTCTTTTACGACCCTGTTTCCGTTGGAAGGAATTGTCGGCAGGACAGCTCAAAAGGCGGTAAAGAGAGAAAATTGATCGAGAAATTAATAAAAAGATTTCCGCCTACGCGGAAATTGGTGCATGACAAAAAAACAACTGTTCCATATCGCCGAAGATTATTTTCAACAACAAGGTTGGACCGCGTTTCCATTCCAAAAACAGACTTGGGACGCATTTATCGCTGGAAAAAACGGTTTGCTCAACGCACCTACAGGTAGTGGAAAAACCTATGCACTTTGGGTGGCGATAGTTCTACAATACATCAAATCAAATCCAGATTATAAAACAAAAAACAAAAAAGGCTTAAAAGCCATCTGGATCACGCCTTTGCGATCGCTTTCGCAAGAAATTGCGCAAACATCGCAAAAATTTGTGGACGGAATAGGATTGCCGTTTACCGTAGGAATACGATCTGGAGATACCAGCACAAAAGAACGAGCCGCGCAAAAAAAATGCATGCCAGACCTTCTAATCACCACGCCAGAGAGCTTGCATTTATTACTCGCAACTAAAGAGCATGCAAAATTATTTCAAAATTGCAACGCCATCATTATTGATGAATGGCATGAACTGTTGGGAACAAAACGAGGTGTTCAAATGGACTTTCCCGATTAGCGGGAATAAATAAACACTTGCGCATTTGGGGAATCAGCGCCACCATCGGTAATCTCGAGCAAGCCAGACAGGTTTTATTAGGTGTTGATTCTAACCGCTTTCGCGAAAGCGTACTCATCAAAGCAAATCTGAAAAAGAAGATAGAAGTGCGATCTATTATACCAGAAAGCATGGATAAATTCCCATGGCGGGGACATTTAGGTTTGCATTTATTAAAAGATGTGGTCAAGATTATAAATGGCAGTAGATCGACCCTGATTTTTACCAATACCAGAGCGCAATGTGAATTATGGTTTCAAGCACTGATGCACCAACATCCCGAATTTGCTGGTGAAGTCGCCATGCATCATGGTTCCATTAATAAAGAAACACGTATTTGGGTAGAGAATGCGATTAGAAACGAGTCTTTAAGAGCTTGCGTTTGTACCTCGTCACTTGATCTAGGAGTAGATTTTGCTCCTGTAGAAACCATTATTCAAATAGGCAGTCCCAAAGGTGTTGCCAGATTTTTACAACGTGCAGGAAGGTCGGGTCATCAACCTGGAGAGACTTCTGTAATTTACTTCTTGCCTACTCATGCACTAGAATTAATTGAAGCCAGCGCATTACAAAAAGCGGTGACAACTCAAGCGGTGGAAGATCGTTTGCCTTATCTGAACTGCTATGATGTACTCATTCAGCACCTGTGTACGCTAGCGGTTTCTGGCGGTTTTTATCCCAAAGAAATTTATCCCGAGGTAAAAGCAACTTTTTGTTATCAAGAATTGACTTATGAAGAATTTGACTGGTGTTTAAAATTCATCGTTTATGGAAGTTCTTCCTTAACCTCTTATGACGAGTATAAAAAGGTTTCTATAGATAAAGATGGCCGGTATTTTATAGAGGACCGCGGTATTGCGATGCGACACCGTTTGCAAATGGGGACTATAGTTACTGGAACTGACATCACGGTAAAATATGCCACTGGCGGCTATATAGGTTCTATTGAAGAATATTTTATCAGTCAGCTGTCGCGCGGCGATGTGTTTGTTTTTGCAGGAAGGACTTTAGAATTTGTACGTCTTAAAGGAATGATCGCCCAAGTACGCAACTCTTCCAAAAAAAAAGGCAAAGTAACCAGCTGGATGGGAAGCCGCATGCCGCTTAGCTCTCAATTAGGCGAGTTACTACGGGAAGAAATGCAAAACTTCCAGTCTGGTAAAAAACAAACGCCTGAAGTCAAAGCCTTAAAGGACATCATCGCAAGGCAACAGCAAGAAAGTATCGTACCTCAAAATCATGAATTTTTAATAGAGACTTTCAAAACCCGAGAAGGATACCATGCGGTATTTTATCCTTTTGAAGGAAGATTGGTCCACATGGCTATGGCTGGGCTGATTGCTTACCGCATCAGTTTGTTGCAGCCCATTAGTTTTTCACTGGCCTATAATGATTACGGCTTTGAAATCTTAAGCGATCAAGAATTTGATATGCAAAATGTATTGGATAATAATTTAATCACTTCAGAAATGATATGGGAAGATCTAGAAGCAAGTGTCAATGCCACAGAGCTCGCCAAAAGAAAATTTAGAGACATCGCCGTCATCGCTGGACTTGTTTTTACGGGTTACCCCAATAAGGCCGTAAAAGTGAAACACCTGCAAAGCAGTAGCCAATTGCTTTTTGAAGTCTTTAGAGATAATGAACCAGACAATTTACTCTTCCGTCAAGCCTATACAGAAACCTACGAGCAAGAAATAGAAGAATACCGATTGCGAGAAGCTTTTGAACGTATAGAAAATCAAACTCTAGTCTGGAAGGCCTGTGAGCGACCTACTCCCTTCTCTTTCCCGATTATAACGGACCGCTTAAGAGAAAAACTGAGTAGTGAAAAACTAGCCGATCGCATTAAAAGAATGCAATTGAAATGGGAATAAAGTGGAACTTGAAAAGAAATCAAACTGTTTGGTATAGCTTTGAACGGAATGAACGTCATGAGGAATGGACAGCTTCCAGGGCAAAAACAAATCACAATGCTTGTTAAAGCAACAGCACTGCACGGATCTTGCCAAATTACTGCCACCTGGATCGACCTAAAAAGCCCATTCTCTCTAAAAACTTTTGACTATTCTCTATATGATTTGAGAAATATACCCTTTAAGGGGTATTGTGTTGATAATAAATAAATTAGATATTTAATAAATCTTAAAACCAATTTATTATGAAATCTAAATTATTATTATTTCTACTCTTAACCATTGGCGGAGTTACTACATCTCTTTCCCAAAGTGTGGATGGATACACCTTTCATGAAACAAGTAACGGAGTTTCACTTTATTACAAACAAAGTGAATATGGTGTCACTTTTAGAGCAATCAACAAAAGAGATGAATATGTTTATGTAAAGGTTTATAATGTTGTTAGTTCTTGGAGTAATGGAAAAACAAGAAGGAAAGACGTAAATATTGGTTTTGTTGGAGTGGGTAAAGCTTCAAACGGCGGAGGATTAAATACAGATGACTATAGCAAGATTAAAAAATGGAGCTTTGACAGTTGGAAATGGTCAGAAGACCCATTATAAGATAACTTTATAAATACAAAGCCAAACTTCTAGTTTGGCTTTGTATTTTAAATAGACATCAAAATTGAAGAATACCTATTCCTCTTCCTCTTCTTCTATATAATCTGGATATAAAAACGAGTTATAAGGAAAACGCTTTATATGGATCTCCCGTACTTTATCATAAACTTTTTTACGAAAATCTTCCATATTCTCTTTCTCAGTAGCAGAAATAAAAATGACGTTTTCGCCTAATTTTGCCATCCAAGTCTCGCGCCATTCTTCTAAAGAATAATGAGCAGAGGTACGTTCTTCCATTAAATCAGTCTCGTCATAATCTTGTGCTTGATAAGCATCGATCTTATTAAAAACCATTATGGTAGGCTTATCTACAGCGTCTATTTCTCCTAAAATCCGATTTACCGAAGCAATGTGATCTTCAAAAGACTCATGAGATATATCTACGATGTGAAGCAACAAATCAGACTCACGAACCTCATCAAGTGTAGACTTAAATGATTCTACTAGTTGAGTTGGTAATTTTCTAATAAAACCTACGGTATCTGTTAACAAGAAAGGTAAGTTTCCTATCACCACTTTTCTAACTGTAGTGTCTAATGTTGCAAAGAGTTTGTTTTCAGCAAACACCTCACTTTTAGAGACAACATTCATCAACGTACTTTTCCCTACGTTGGTATAACCTACTAAAGAGACGCGCACCAACTGACCGCGATTCCCGCGTTGAGTAGACATTTGCTTATCTATGGTAAGTAGTTTTTTCTTGAGTAATGTGATGCGATCGCGTACGATACGTCTATCGGTCTCGATTTCTGTTTCTCCAGGACCACGCATTCCTATACCCCCTTTTTGTCTCTCCAAGTGAGTCCATAAACCTACTAATCGAGGTAATAAATATTGGTATTGTGCCAGTTCTACTTGAGTTCTTGCATAACTGGTTTGAGCTCTTTGCGCAAAAATATCAAGAATCAGATAGGTTCTATCAATAATTTTTGCCTCGAGTATTTTTTCAATGTTCTTTTGCTGTGCGGGGGAAAGCTCGTCATCAAAAATGATGGTTCCTATGTTGTGCGATCGCACATATGCAGCAACTTCTTCCATTTTACCTTTACCTATAAAAGTTTTGGGATTCGGTTTTTGCATTTTTTGATGGAAACGTTTGCTAACGGTTGCACCAGCGGTATAAGCTAGAAACTCCAGCTCATCCATATATTCATTAAGCTTTTCCTCGTTTTGCTGTTGGGTAATAACACCTACAAGAATTGCTTTTTCGTATTCGTGATTTTCTAATTCTAACATAAAAATTTATAGAGTCTAACAAAGATAATTGTTTCCCTTAAAGCAACGTGGTATTTAGTAAGAGGTTGTGAAAAGGAGCAACAAGAGAAAAAAATCAAGAACGCTATGCTGCAAGATAAACAGTTGTTATAGGTAGGGGAAACCAAAAACCGCAGCACCTAAAATGCACCGCCGTTTCTAAAAACTAAAAAGAAGTTCTATTTCTTCAAAAGCTCCTGAGCCTTTTCAATAGCCTCCATAGTTCTTTCTTTAAGTTGAACTATTTCTTTTACCTCTTGTTCTAGAATCGGCAGTTTTTCTTCTAGTGCTTCTTTAGTTTCTGGAGAAGGATCGCCATAAGGGAACTTTGAAGAATAATCCTGCATCCAGGACATCATGTCTTTATCGGCTTTTTT
>Ga0307939_1002039_pt1 | contig 9757 bp, 6 predicted proteins | sample OrgLakmetagen122_FD_201844 | JGI IMG/M metagenome (GOLD analysis project Ga0307939, IMG submission 201844) | Saline water microbial communities from Organic Lake, Antarctica - #122 | ecosystem: Environmental > Aquatic > Non-marine Saline and Alkaline > Saline | place: Antarctica: Organic Lake... | reverse complement strand
GTTCCATGTCCGAGGCGACGATCAGCGTGTCGACATGGTCGGGAATCCGCACCTTGGTGAAATTCGAAGTCCCGAGCGTGATCATCGTCGGAGTTTGAGCTGCCTCGTAGACCGACAGCCCGGTTTCGGGACCTTCCACAAGCTGCAGCTTGTTGGATTTCGACATGTCGCCGAGTACGACCGAGGCACCGGGCAGCAGCCCGTTGGTGCGCTTGGGGTTCTCGAAGGAGACCTTCTTGCCTTTCGTGGTCAGGATCTGCTGCACCGCGGTGATCTTGCCTTCGTCGTTGCGCGCGGCGAAAATCAGCGATGTCACGGGCGTGGCGGGGACCTGGTCCTGCGGCACGCCCATCTTTTCGAGATCCCGCTTCGTGAGTGTCCTGAAGCGCAGTGTCCGCGAGTCGGGCTCCACGGTGATTCCGCGGCCCTTGAGATAGGCCAGTCCCTGCTCGCGCCCGTCGGTCTCGGAGCCCATGTCCCACAGCCAGTTGGCAGTGCGGATGCGCTTGGCTTCGTCTTCGGCGATCTCGCGCTTGCGTTCCTCGTCGGATTTTTGCTTGGGGATCGCGGCGAGGTCGACGGTGTTGTTCGTCAGTCCCAGAAGGCTCTTGGTGACGGCGATGGCCTCCTTGCGCCCCTGCTTGTCATCGGACAAGCCGCGATGCCAGCGCACCAGGTCGAGCATGTCGCCCTTCGCGTCCGGGTCGGTGAAGTTGTAGAACCGGCCCTGGGACGGGCCGCCCGTATTGACCACCAGGGACTGGTTGTCAAAATACCGCACCTGCATTCCGGTACGTTGCGTAGGCTCCTCGCCCAGGAGGGAGCTGGCGAAGCGCTCGGGGTCGTCTTTCGTCATGGCGACGATGTCGTCGATGGTTGCGGTCTTTTGCATTGTTCTTCTTCCTGAATTGCAGCAGTGAAATCGTTCTCGAAAAAACGAACGATCTTCGCTCTGGAATTAGGGCCTTTTCAGCGTTTCGAGGTGGTGCGCCCGAAAAACACATTCCCGCGGACCCTGGCTGTCACCGACGTGAAGAAGCGCCGCCACCCGTGGAAAGGTGACGGCGCTACGGGGATCAGGATGCGTGACGGATATCGGTCAACTTCTGCATCTGTTTCGGGGTGAGCTTTCGGATCGCGCCCCCGTTGGCGGAGATGATGGCATCCTTCTCCGCGTTGGTTTTCGCGGCCTTGAGAAGCCCCTCGAGCTCGTCAAGGATTTTCTTGCCGCTCTTGCCGGTGACATCGATCGGCTTGGCCGCTTCACTCTCCCCGATGTCCCCGGTCTCGCCAGGAATGTCGAAGTCGGGAATGCTGTCGGCCTCTTCTCCGCCCTCGAGGGCGGCCACGACACCTTCGATTTCCGCTCGCGCCTCGCTCTCGTTTATGAGGCCGGCATTTGCGGCGAGAAGTGCATCGCCGTCCTGACGGGTTGCGCAGGTCTCGAAGATGATGTCGATCAGCGCGCCGGGCATGTCGTCCGGTGCGACGAGGCGATCCGGCGCGTTGGGGATGGAGATCGAGATCCGGTTCTCCTTAACCGGCGCCTCCGCGACCTCCGGAGTGGAAGCAGCTTCGTCCTGTTCCGGGGCGCTTTCGGACTCGGTCTTCTCTGCATCCTCGGACGAGGCCCTGGATTGCGCCTCGGGCGCCGCGGCGGGCTTGGGTCGCTGCGGCGGCGGAACGGCCTTTGTCGCGCTTACGCGGTGGATCGCGGGCTTGTTGCGCTCGCGGATCTCGTCCATCAGCAGGTTCTCGATATGCTCGATCATTTCGTCGCCGTCCTCGAAGGCGCGCCGAAAGACCGGGCCGATATTGGAGATAGCCTCGCGCTTGGCGTCCGCGACAGCCCCCTTTTCGGCTGTGCGCCGCGCGGAGTTGATGGCATAGACATTGCCGATCCGCTCCATGCCGATCTCGCCGTAGGAGACGCCGACGCCTTCATAGGTGCGCTGCTGGCCGTTGCCGAGATGGATGGTGATCTGCACGGTGGCGCGGGCATAAAAGCGCCGACCCGGCGCATCCTCGGCCTTGTCGCCCTTGTGGTCATTGCCGACCGGGTTGACCTCTTCGCTTTCAAAGACGTGATCGATGACCTTGATCGAGCTCTGGCCCTCGAAGAGAAGCTCGAACATCGTCCAGACGACCTCGAAGGGAAGCAGGATGGTGGCGCCATCGCGCATCATGCCGGCCCGTGCGTCCCATTTCTGGGTCGGCTTTAGGTAGTGGGCCGCGGCAGGCGCGGGCTGGCGCAGGATGCGCTTCTGTTTTCCTGTCCAGCCGCTGGCGTCGAGAAGATCGTCGCCGGTTTCCACGGAGGCATAAAGTTCGCGCATGGCATCCATGCCGCGGCGGCGATCGGTCGAGACCTTGAGCTCGCGCAGGCCGACGATATTGCCGCCCTCATCGAAAACGGGCTCGAAATTCGCATGCTTGAGAAGATCCTTCTGGGTTGCGGATTCGCGGATACGGGTCATGGTATTCATGGATGTGGCTTTCCTTGCAAATTGACGGCGGGCGGTGCGCGCCCCTCATGAGAGGGGGGGGCGCGCATCGTCTTCAGTCGTCGGTCTTCTCGGAATCCATCCGGGCCAGGTCCTGCAGCGTAAGGCCCGTGGATTTGTCCGTGATCTTGCTGGTGCGAAGATATGCGCTGGCCCTTTGGGTGCGCGCCGGGACATGGCGTTCCTCGAGATGGATCCACTTGAGCTGCTGGGTGTCGCTGAGGATCGCGGCGGATTTACCCTCCATGTGTTCCGAAAGTTCCGCCTTGATCTGGTCGATCTCTTTCTCCAGCGCGGTTTTCTGCTTGGTCTTGGCGGCTTGCCGTTCGACAAGCGCGCTGACTTCGGCATTGCCGCGCAGGTCGGCCACCGGGCTGTCGGGCATCACGCGTGAGTTGAGGCGGTTCAGGGTCGCCAGGTCGCGCGCGGGGTCGGCTGGCGGGCGGCGGTCCTGCTTCACGGCGTCCCAGAAGGAGTCGACGGCATCCTCGATATCCGCGATCATCTCGTCGTCCCGCTCTTCCACGAAGACGCGCGTCTCGACGCCACCCATCAGGGCGAAGACATAGACGCGCTCGGCGCCGGTGACGGCCATGTGGTGCTGACACTGCAAGAAGACATGTTCGGGCGTCGCCCACTCACCGACCGCGGTGCGCCAGCTGTCCATCATCTTTTGGGCGACATTGAAGGCGAGTCCCGGAAGCCAGGTGGTGCCACCATCCTCGGACACCTCGAGATCGATCCGCGAGGACATGTGCGGGCGTTTCGGGTGCAGGTAAACGCCCGCGGGCCGGCGGGTCTCAAGCCCGCGCTCTTCGCAGGCATTGTCGATGACAGCGAACTTGATCCGTGCCCAGAGACCTTTCCGCGTGGCGGCGCCTGCGGCCTTGAGCCGTTCGGTCTTCATCTCCCAGAGTGCGAGCGGGGAAGCGTAGGCGGAGACGGCCGCGCCGCCCTCGGTCTCGAACTCCTCGTGGTCCTCTCCGACAGTGTCGGCATCGGCCTGCATCAGGGCGGTCACCTCGTGCGCCGCGATCGTTTCCTGGCGGATCTCCATCCAGCTGGCCTCGGAAATGACGGGCTGGGCATCCGTGTTGAAACTGGGTTGATGTGTCATGGGGGATCTCCTTGGATTTATTGCGGGAGGCGGGCGTTCCCGCCCGGGCGTCTCGTAGAGAAGACGCCCGGGCGGGTATCGCACCGGATCCCTTTGTTTGGCTCACCAGGGAAATTGGCTCTTTTGCCGAGAACCGAAGAATAGAGTCGAAAAATCAACGGGGTGTTTTCATGGCCTCGACACAATCGAGGCTTGCGCAGAGCGTGGCGCCCGGCGTTGCGTCGTCGAGCGCATTCTCGCGCTGCATGCCGAGCGTGATGCCGTCGGCACCGGCATGTTCGAGAAAGGGGCGCAGAAGGCGTTCGATCGGCCCGATATAAGAGACGACGAGAGTCTGAAGGACCCAGAGTCCAACAAGGGAAGGTGCCAGAAGGAGTCCGCCCAGCCCCTCGAGGTAGATCGCCCGCCCAGCCAGAAGCAGGACGATTCGCGCGCCGATGCCGACGGCGAAAAGAGACACTGCCCATGAGAGGCTCAGCGTGAGCGCGCATCCTGCCAGGAAGCAGCTCAGGGCGGCAAGCCGAAGAAAGCGGCCCGCCCCGCCAAGAGGGCCGAGCCCCCAGGAGGTCGGGGCGCTGTCATTGGCTCCACTGAGTGCTGCAAGACCGATCGCGGCCGCGGCGGGGATGCGGGGATCGAAAGCCGCTTGCGGCACCGAGAGGGCGAAGGCTGCCGGGTTGTCGGGCGTCCCGAAGAACGCGGAGATCAGGCCGGTCAGAAAGAGCAGATACCCGGGGAGCAGGGCCGGGCCCCGCCCGATGCTGGCCGAGGTCAGTGTCATGGCGGAGGCGGCATCATGCCCCCGGCGCGGCGCCCGGCCGAGGACAAACCCGGAAATCCGTGTTGCCAGAAGCGCTCCGGGGTGAATGCAGGAAAGCAGAAGGAATGCGGCCAGAACCGCAAGGCCGCCCTCGATCGAGAATACGCCGTAGCCGGGGGCGGAGGGATCGAGGATGGGAGGCATCAGAAAAACTCCAGGTGAAGCGGTTCGATGTCGCGAATGAAGAGCGACACCTCGTTACCGCGGGGCGAAACGCTCAAGGTGAAGCGCGCAGCCAGGCTCGAGGCCTCCTTGATTTTTGTGCGGACGTATTCGGCGGTCTCCTTGAAAGCAAGGATCTCGTAAAGGCCGGTTTCGTCGGAAATCTTTAGAATGATCATGGGATCTCCGCTCGATGTCCGCCGGGAGCTGTTTTCCACGATCACGCCGCCCATGCTCACTTCGCGGGGCAGGTTCTCGGGTTCCTCGAAGACATCGATGATCCGGCAGTTGTTCTCGTAAGCATTCAGCGTCGCGCGAACCGCCTCAAGCGGATGGCCATCGATGAAAAAGCCCACGACCTTGTACTGCTTCTGGATCTTTTCCGGCTGGGACCAGTCGGCGATCTCCGGCAGGGTATCGGTGTCGTCGTCCGGAATCATGTCGAACATTGTCATCTGGCCGCGGCTCTTTTCATCCTGGCGATGCGCGGCATCGCTCAGAAGGCCCGGCAGGGCCTCGATCATCGCGGCGCGGTTGATGTGCAGACTGTCCATGGCTCCTGCGAGGATAAGGGATTCAACGAGCTTCTTGTTGATATTGGCTTTCGTACGCCGGACGAAGTCGAAAATACTCTTGAAGGGGCCGGCCTTTTCTCGCTCCTGCACAACGACACGCGCCATGGAGGATCCGACGCCGCGCAGGGCGCAGAGACCGTGCCGGATCGACACCGTACCCTCGAAGAGCTCGATGTCGAAAAAGGCGCGCGAACTGTTGATATCGGGTGGCAGGCACCGGAAGCCGGAGCGCCGGGCATCCTCGAGCGCGTCGGCGATCTTCTCCACATCGTTGATGTCGTAGTTCATGGTAGCAGCCATGAAGGCTTGGGGGTGGTGCCGGCGCAGGTAGGCAGTCTGATAGGCGATAACCGCGTAGGCGGCCGCGTGAGACTTGTTGAAGCCGTAATTCGCGAACCGTGCAATCAGGTCGAAGATCTCGCGCGCCGTGCTTGCGGGGATGCCGCGCTCTTCGGCGCCTTGCTCGAAGACGGCGCGCTGGGAATCCATTTCGGCCTGGATTTTCTTGCCCATGGCCCGTCGCAAGACGTCGGCGCCGCCGAGAGAATATCCAGCCAGGTCGCGGGCGAGCTTCATCACCTGCTCCTGGTAGACGATGATTCCGTGCGTCTCCTCGAGTGTCTCCTCCATCTCCGGGCGAAGGTAGTGAGCGGTTTCCTCGCCGGCCTTGACGCGTGCATAAGCCGGGATGTTTTCCATTGGGCCGGGGCGGTAGAGGGAGACCAGGGCAACGATGTCCTCGATGCAGGTCGGCTGGATCTGCAGCATGGCCTTTCGCATGCCGGCCGATTCCAGCTGGAACACACCGAACGCATCGCCTTCCCGCAGCATTTCGTATGTTTCGGGATCCTCGGTGTCGCCCGGATCCAGAGTGACATCCTGTCCGGCGCGGGTGGCGATATCGCGGGCTTCCTTGATGATGTCGAGTGTTTTCAGGCCGAGGAAGTCGAATTTGACCAGCCCGGCCTTCTCCACGGATTTCATGTCGTAAGCCGTGACGATGATGCCGTGCTTGTCCTTGTAGGTCGGCACGATTTCGTGAATCGGGCGATCGCCGATTACCACGCCGGCCGCATGGGTGGACTGGTTCCGGTAAAGCCCTTCGAGTTTTTTCGCGGTGTCGAACATTTCACGGACGTCTTCATCGGCCTGCGCCAACTCGCTTGCGAGTGGCTCCATGGTCACACCTTCGGCCAGCGAGACCGGATGGGCGGGCGTTCCGGGCACCAGATTGGCATAGCGGTCGACGACCGGGAAAGGGACCTGCATGACGCGCCCGACATCGCGAACGGCCGCGCGCGCCTGGAGCGTGCCAAGCGTGCCGATCTGGGCGACCTTGTCGGACCCGTATTTCTGGCGGACGTAGTCGATCACCTCTTCACGGCGCTCCTGGCAGAAATCGATGTCGAAATCCGGCATCGACACACGTTCGGGGTTGAGGAACCGTTCGAAATAGAGCCCGTAGCGCAGCGGGTCGAGATCGGTAATCGTCAGGGCCCAGGCGACAAGAGAGCCTGCCCCGGAGCCGCGGCCCGGACCGACGGGAATATCGTTGGCCTTGGACCAGCCGATGAAATCGGCAACAATCAGGAAGTAGCCGGGAAAGCCCATCCCGTCGATGACGCCAAGCTCGTAGTCGAGCCTCTTGTCGTAATCCGCGCGACTGTAGCCGTGCATCGACAGTCCGGTTTCGGGGTCGAACGTGATTCCGGCCAGGCGCGCATCCAACCCCTTGCGAGACTGGGCGTGCAGCTCTTCTGTCTCGCTGCGCCCTTCCCGGGTGGGGAATGCGGGCAGCACGGGGTCCTTTTTCTCGATGATGTAGCTGCACCGCCGGGCAATCTCGAGCGTCGTGTCGAGCGCGGTGGGCACGTCCGAAAAGAGCGCGTTCATTTCTTCGGGGCTTTTCAGATACCCTGCGGGGTCGGAGCGCTTGCGGTTTTCATGCCCGAGTGTGACCCCCTCGGCAATGCAGAGGAGTGCGTCATGCGCGCTGACATAGTCAGGGTCGAGAAACCAGGCTTCGCTCGTTGCCGCGCAGGGAATGCGCATTTCCCGCGCCATCTCGACAAGTTGGGGTTGATGCGCAGGTGTGCCATCCTGGCGCTGAAGCTCGATGTAGAACTTGTCCCCCAGGGCTTTCGAGAGAGACGACATCCGCTGGCGCGCGCGATCTTCCTGGCCTGCGATGAGTGCCTTATCGACGGGGCCGCGCAGACCGCCGCTGAGGACGAGGAATTCCGGAGAAAAATCTGGGGCCAGGATCGATTTCAAGGGGACGGGGGCGTCCTGGGTCATCGAGATACTGAGGAGCCGGCAGATCTGGGCGTATCCGTCCTCGCTGGTCGCGATCAGGACCAGATCGGAGACCTCCTCCTCGCCCTTCTGAAGGCCGGGGTGGGAGACGCTGATTTGCGCGCTGTGCAGGGGTTGGATGCCGGCGCCGGTCAGGGCGTCGGCGATGCCGAATGCACCCGAGATGCTGTTGGTGTCGGCCACGCCGACAGCCGGGAGCATCCACTCCTTGAGCCGTGCGGCGAGATCCTTTGGTTTGATGGCCCCTTCGGCGATCGAGTAGGGGCTGTGGACGCGCAGGGGGATGTAGGGACGGGCAGACATTTCGGGCATCTCCTTTTTCAGGCAAGGAGATGGGTTTTGTCAGCCCGACCCGGAACGCACCGGGCGTGCAAGTTTTCGCGCGATTACCGGGACTCGAGAGAAAAACTGCGCGCTGCGAGGGAGTAACCCTTTGAAGTCCCACCCGCGGGTTTGGTGGCGATCTGCCGGTCGTCGCTCATGTTCATCCGGCCAAATTCGACGATCATGTCGCCTGGAAGATCCTGCATTTCCTGCCAGCCAATGGTGTCGGGAAGATTTGCCTGGTCGAGTGACAGATCTTCCTTCCCGTTTCCATGGGCCTCGCCCGCGCCCGGCTGCTCCTGGCCGCCTGAGTGTGGATCATCACCCTGGTCGAACGGGGAGGTCGGGGTGCCGGGCGTATCATCCTGGTACTCGCCTTCGACGATCTTCACGAGGGCATCTTCAAGGATGCGCGGGTTGGCGGTGGCACCGGCGGCCTTGTCGCCATTGCCTTTTCCGGGAGACAGCCGGCCGTCGGTCATGATGCCGACGATGTCACCGGCGCTGCTGACATAAAAATCGGAGACACCGACATTAAGGTAGCCGCTGACCATTGCGTTTTCGATCGTGGCATCGTCGATCCTGGCGTAGCTCCCGGGTGCGACGCTCGGGAATTTCGTCGGATCTATCCGGAACTCCCTCCTCAGACCGCGAGTCAGGATTTTCTGCTGCTCGATGGAGACTTCCATCCGAACTTCCTCGCGCATACTCGATTGCCTGATTTCCTTGTCGTAGACGGTCATGACCCCTATGCCGGAGCTGAGTGTCAGAGCAGTCGTGAGATAAAGCATATACATTGACGCAACCCTTTCGCGAAGGAAATGGGGCATTCGAATCCACTTCGCGAGGCGATCCTGAAAAATCTGCACTGGCTGCCGTGGGTCGTTCGGTTAGGAAATGATACCCAAACGAGGAAAGGCCGGCGAAGTGCCGGCCTTCCAGGTTCTTTTCGATCCTGCCTTGGATCAGCGCGCGGTGAAGATCACAGCGTTGTCGCCCGCGCTGCACTCGCTGATCGCCACGGCAGGGGTGATCGCCGCGGTGTAGCTTGTGCCGCCATTCGCGGCCATGCTGGTGATTGTGCCAGCATCGATCAGCCCTGAGGATAGCATCGCCGTGCAGGCCTCGTCCGGGATATCCTCGAATTCAACAGTGAACGACCGCGTCTGCCCGGCGATGATCGTCAGCCCGCCCCAGGGGTTGATGAGCGCGGGGTTGCCGCCGGAGTCGGTACCAACGGCCGCGGATGGCGCGATGTTGGCGCTGATCACCAACTCGGTGTCAGCCGTGGAGAAATCGTTGGAGGTCGCGTAGAGCGACCGGACGCCACCGATATAGGTCTGCAGTTCGGTCCGCGCCTGGTTCATGTTGGCAGAGCTCGATGCGTTGTTGTAGAGGGCGAAAGCCCCCACGATCACGACGGCGGCCAGGCCCAGGAAGAGCAGGGCTTCCATCAGGGTCAAACCGCGGAGGGTACGCTTGTTCTGGTTCATGTCATTTGCCTCTTGGGTGGTTGGTGTTGGGTGGAATGTTTTCCAAGAAGCAAATAGAAAAATCCCGAGGCCATCAAAACGGTTGCAAGCAAACTTCGCTCCTCGTCGATTCGGAAAGACGGAATCTCATGGCATGTGACGAAAAAGACACGGAATTCTTACCATTTTTTTTGGCATTGGCATCTGCCGACAGCGCGAGCGAGAAGCGCCGGCCGTGCTCGCGGTGTCGGGATATATCGAGCCGATAGCTGGAAATCTCGAAACGACTTTGGCTACACAGGGGAGATTCGCCGTCGTGGCACCCACTTTTCCCGGGGAGGGAGGCAGGCCGGTGTGATACTCCCCGGACTTAAGTCCGGGGCTTCTTTCTCCTTCACAGGCGATTGCGGCAGGCATGGGCCTGCCGTCTTATGCCGCCTCCAGAGACGTTCCCGCGTTGCCGCGGC
>Ga0307939_1002037_pt1 | contig 9758 bp, 8 predicted proteins | sample OrgLakmetagen122_FD_201844 | JGI IMG/M metagenome (GOLD analysis project Ga0307939, IMG submission 201844) | Saline water microbial communities from Organic Lake, Antarctica - #122 | ecosystem: Environmental > Aquatic > Non-marine Saline and Alkaline > Saline | place: Antarctica: Organic Lake... | reverse complement strand
ACATTGTTCCCGATGTCCCGCCCGCGATGCGGACGCTCGACATTGTAATGGCGCACCCATGTTCGCAGGATGTAGTCGAGCTGCGACCGGCTGAAGCAGACGAAGAAATCCAGGCATTCGCGCTTGACGGTGCCGATGAACGATTCCGCGAAGGCGTTGGCGTCGGGTGCCCTGTGCGGGATCTGGATGACGCGAGCGGCCTCCGACGCCCAGACGGTGTCGAAGCTTGCGCTGAACTTGGTGTCGGCGTCGCGGATCAGGAAATCTGGCGTGATCCCCTGTTCAGCACACCACATCAAAGTGTTGCGGGCCTGCTGGGTCACCCACGCTGAGTCAGGGGCATAGGTCGGGGCGCTGCAAAAGACCCGTCGGCTGCCGAGGTGGATGAAGATCAGCACATAGGCCGTCCTTGGCCCACGGAGCGTAAACACGGTCTTCGAGAAGAAATCGCAGGCGACCATGCTTTCCATATGAGCACGGATGAATGTGGTCCACGGCAGGGCCGGTTTCTTTTTTCGCCTCTCTGGGCTCGGGTGGATGCCCGCCTCGTTCAGGATGCGTTTGACGGAATTGGCTCCGGCATAGAGCCCCAGCTTTTTCAGTTCCCCGGCGATCCGCTTGTACCCCCACAGGAGGTTTTCTGATCCGATGCGAGTGACGACTTCGCGCAGCTCTTGCGTCAGGCGCGGCCGTCCCACCGCTTTGAAGGGGCGTCCATTGCGCATCTGGGCAAGCCAGCGCTTGTAGGTCGCTGGCTTGGCGACTTCCAAGAGCCCGTCGATATCGTGCCCGCACTCCGTCCCGATCCGTAGCAGCTCGGCCTTTTCGGCGGGCGACAGGATAATCCTCTGCGCCGGGATGCGGGCGCGCAGGATGGTGATCTGGGCCTTCAGCAGCCTCAGTTGCGCGTTGTGCCGCGGCGTGAAGAACTGGGTCAGGAAGACCAGAAGGAGGGAGAAGGTCGAATTCATCTTGCCGGGCTCCACCACGGCCTTTAAAAAAATGCCGCTATGTCAACGTGATGGAGCTCGGTTACATTTTGGCACCCCGCTCAAGCAAGGCCAAAAGCGCCTAGGCCTGCGGATGACCGTCATCAAACCCGGGCCGGAGATGTGGCGGGGACTTTGCTCTCCCGTAGGTCCAAGCGATCACGATGCGCCAAACCGCTGAGCAGTGTAACGACCCCCTTCCGAGCCAACGCAAAAGCATCGCGCAGCAATTCGCTCAAGCGCGCATTGGCTACCTCTGACACGAGAGAGAGTTAGCGGCCAGGTTGGCTCCCTCCGCCGATTCTACGACCAACCTGGCTCTGCCCTACATCCTGGCGGCGCAGGCCCAGAAGCATGTCACCCACAACGAGGCATTGCGGCTCCTCGACGGGCTCGTGCAGCTTTCCGTTCTCGACCGGGATCTGACCGCGCCGCCCGGCAGTCCGGCAGACGGCAACCGATACATCGTGGCCGGCGGTGGCACGGGCGACTGGGCGGGCTGGGACCTGAACGTGGCGCTGTTCACCGATGGTGCTTGGCTGCGCCTGCCGCCCCGGGCGGGCTGGCGGGCGTGGGTCGAGGACGAGGGGCTGCTGCTGGTTTACGATGGATCCGTCTGGGTCGGCACCACGCCTAGCGAGTTGCAGAACCTCGCGCTGCTGGGGTTGGGCACCACCGCCGATGCCGCCAACCCGTTCTCGGCCAAGCTCAACGCGGCACTTTGGACGGCGAAGACCGTGGCCGAAGGCGGGAACGGCGATCTCTTCTACACCATGAACAAGGAGGCTGCGGGCGACGATCTCGGTTTGACCCTGCAGAGCGGCTTCGTGACAAAGGCGCTTGTTGGCCTATTCGGGTCAGACCAGTTCCGCCTCGCGGTTTCCGCCGATGGCAGCACCTTCTTTGACGGGCTCATCGTCAACAATGCCAACGGCATCGTCGATCAGCCGCAGCTGCCGCGCTTCAAAGCCTGGACCAACTACGACAACTATGTCGGCGTCGGCACCTGGACAAAGATCGGCCTGAACAACACCGACTACAACGATCAGGGCGCGTTTGATGCCGGGACTAACCTCTTCACCGCGCCTGTGGACGGGACCTACCTCTTCGGCGCGACGCTGCTCTACAAGGTCAATGCCAGTACCTCGGCGCGGATGCGCGGGCGGCTTGTGCTGAATGGCGCAACCGAAATCCGCGGCTCCTTCGGCGAGATCTCCGCAACCCATGTCTCGCTCGCCACCGCCATCTGGCTGCAGACCATGGTGCCGCTGACTGCGGGCGATACCGTCGAGTTGCAGGGCTATTTCCGGGTCGCGGATGGCTACTTCGCCGCCGATCACACGTCCTTCTGGGGCTCCAAGGTCGGCTGAACGGCGGGAGGATAGACCCATGACACCACCCCGATCCGATCAGGGCTTCGTGCGCATGCCGGACGCCGAGTTCGAAGCGATGCTGGCACGGGCCGCCGAGAAAGGCGCCAAGCGCGCGCTCGCTGATGTCGGCCTCGATGGCAGTGAGGCCGCACTCGATATCCGGGACCTGCGATCCTTGCTCGACTGCATCCGGCTGGTGCGCCGCACGGCAATGCAGACAGCCGTCCGCATGATCACCACTGGCGTGATGCTGGCGCTGCTCGCGGGCATCGCCATCAAGCTCAAGATCTTCGGCAGCGGCCCGTAGCAGCCCATCGCAACAATTCACGCACCACCCTCAACCCGCCCATCTGGCGGGTTTTTTCGTTTTTGGAGGACACCATGACCACGACTTTTTACGACCATTGGCGCGACGTGCCGGAGGACACCTGGTGCTGGACCAACTTCTCGCCCGCGGAAATCGCCTGCCGCGGCACCGGCAAACTGCTGGTCAATGAGCCTGCGCTGGACAAGCTGCAGGCGCTGCGCAACCGTCTTGGTAAGCCGCTGATCGTCCGCTCCGCCTACCGCAGCCCCGAGCACAACCGTGCCGTGGGCGGCGCCACCCGGTCGAAGCACCTCGACGGCGCGGCCTTCGACATCGCCATGGCGAACCACGACCCGGTTGCCTTCGAGGCCGCGGCGCGCGAGGTCGGATTCCTCGGCTTCGGCTTCTACCCGCGCTCGGGGTTCATCCATGTCGACCTTGGCCCCGCGCGCCAGTGGGGCGAGCGGTTCCCGGTCCGGGCTACCGCGTTTGCAGCGGAGACGCCCCCCGCACGCGAAGTGCTGGCCGACAGCCGCACAATGAAGGGTGGTGGCGCGGCAGGCGTGGCGACGCTGGGCGCTGCGGGCGTCGAGATCGCGCAAAGCGTCCTCGCCGAGACCCAGTCCGCTATCCTGCCGCTGGTGCCATATCTCGACACCCTGCGCTGGGTGCTCATCGCCGTCGCGCTCGGGGGCATCGCAGTCACGATCTACGCCCGCCTCGATGACTGGCGCCGGGGGCGGCGGTGATCGCCGCGCTCCCGGCCGGGTTCGCCGCCAGCCCGTGGATGCGGGCGGCGCTGCGCTACGTCGCCACCGCTCTCGATATCACCCTGTCCCCCCCGTCGTTTCGCCGCGTCAGCGAACGCAAGGCCCTCTCGCCGATCAGCTTGAAAGCGGCGACACATAACAAGTTCTTGCGAAATTTGAACTTCCCACGTTAGACTTGTGTCAGACGCGGGGTTGGTGGCTACGAGCATGTGCATAGGCGGAGGCCGACATATTGATTTGAAGCCTTCCATCAAGGCGTTTATGGCCATGGAGCGCTTTAGCAATGACGGGTCACCAAGCGGGTTCAGTGATATAAACACCACATCCCCGGGGCATCGGCCATCCGATCCGGTGCCGCATTTTCTTTTACCTCTTTATCATTGCAGCGATTTCAATCCGGTCCGACTAGGCGGCTTTACAAAAGTTACTCAAGCTCTTTACCCAGTTCATCCAGATATGGTGGACCGGTTCGAACGGCTTACGAAATTGAAGCCGGCTCTTGAACTAAAGGCAGCACCAACATCAAGTCCAAGAACACTCTATGTTGAGCAACCGTCATGTCCGCTCTTCATCAAGTTGGCATACCAAGGCCTAATCGGACGCGTCACCCGCCGAATGACCAGACGGCATGTCACCTCAGCAATTGAGGTATCGCTCTGCTTCAAGGATGCTATTGAATCAAAAAGATTGCCCAAACACATCCAGATCATGCACGAATATAGCGGCACCCACTTCGGCGACGAAGGTCCACTAACTGACTGGGGTTTCGTAGAAAGAAATCCACTGATAGCAGGTTTTCCAAACGCGATATTGGTGCCATCATTCTCGCTGTTCGCGACTCGCGGCGGATCTGTCCCACCATTACTACATCAACTAATGAATCTTTCAGCATCACTGTTGCAGCCAGAAGCATTCTTTGATCAGTTTTTGATTCCGCTTCTAGACCTATACTTTGACCCAGTAATAGCGCTTGGCCTCCAGGCAGAGGCCCATGCGCAAAACGTCATCTATCTCCTTGACAGCCAGTATTCTCCAGTCGCAGTGGCACTGCGGGATATGGAATCCGTAGACAAAGACGCGGGCATTATGGAGTACTTTGGACTGGCGCCAAAAATAACGGACTACACATACAAGACCCTTAATAAAACAGACTATAATTACCAAATCATGCATTCATTCATGTTTGACTTCAAATTGGGACATTACCTATTAGGCCCGATGGTTGATTGCTGGGGAGAGAAAGCTGGAAACAGCGCAGTGCGAGCCATAGAAGAGATGATCCGCGCTTATTCTAAAAAGAAGGCAGATCCGCTTCCCGACGATTTCTTCCCTAAAGACGTTTGGTACAACTACGATCCAGTCGTTCATGAAGGGAGCTCAAGGCGAAAATACAATTCCTTTCCAAATCCGAGATTTAGGTAAGCATAGATGTTTCGCGTCGCAATACTTCAAAATCAAAGTGAAAGCTTTAGGTCTGGCTATGCTGATGTGGCACGCAACATGTCAGGTCATTTACAAGCAGAGGGATACTCGTTTGTCACAATTGATGGAGGAAATGTTCGGGAACTTTTTGATGAAAACTCAGAAAACCATCTATCGCGATTCGACTCTCTATTTATTTCGACAAACTCCCTAAGCGATGAGGTAACCAAGGACATCTTTCTGGACAACCAGGGAGCTATTAGTAGGTTCTTGTCGTCTGGGAGAGGGGTGTTTTTAGGGTATCAGAAAAAGCTCTCCAGTTCGCAAAACACAATGGACAGTGACTGGCTGCTGCCCGAGCCGTTTCGCGTCCGTATGGAAGTGCGTCCCAAGAATGAAACGGACTCATCGCAAGGTTTAGTAAAAGCATCCGTGATCGGCGAGCACTCTGTTGCGCCGTTCCTTCTTTTGAATAATCCAAATGAAATTTCTGATGAGCTCATTGCCAGTCATTGCAAGGAGAACGACTTTAAGTCACACGTCTACCGGTCAGTTCTAATTCCCGAGAATGAGGCCGCATTTGAGGCTGTTCTTGACGATATAAGTTATGGCGACACACGACGCCTAATGTTAGTAAATCGCGCATCTTTCGCAGGCGAGCGCGTGGTTGTGAGCACAGTCGCTATTGATTGGGAAGGTCACTGGAAGTTTCTGGAAAACGTCGTAAGATACATCACCGAGGGAGTCCCAACTGTTGCGATGTATTCGCACCCGAAACGGTCCGATCCGGCCTTCGAATTTGTTCGATCATCCGCGCGATTTCTAAGGGTGACCCACAGTGAGTATTCGTCATTATCAGTACCAAGTAGTTTTCGCAACGTGCACAATGTGTTTCTGCTTTCGTCAAAGTGGGATGAAAGTGAGGTTAAAGCGTTTTGGTCGGAATTGGCGGGTCCAGACCCTAAAAGTCTGCGCGATGCAACGAACTTCAAACGCCTTTACCAGCTGGGAGATGGAGCGCGCTCTCACACCTCGTTGACGCGTTTTGTGAACTACACCGCTATTGATGTGATAGCTAACGAGGCGCTTGTTTGGCTCGAAAGGCAGTTCGACGGCGGCATGTGGAGTGGGAGTTTTTGGGCCTCTCACGACATCCTCAAGACCTACATGAGTCTGGGAATGGATGTGTCTTCGTTCCTGCCAGGCATCTTGGAAGAGGTGAAGCCACACCTGATTCCCGGAGGCTATGATGCCGTGATGGGACCGAGCTGTGGACTGCTCAGTCTGTTGAACAGTCTCTCGGAAAACTACGAAAACATCCTTACAGAGGCTGGATTTGGAATAAGCACCCGTGCCGACATCGCTTTCTGGATCTTGGAAAATCTAGAAAGTCAAAGTGATGTCGCTCGCCAAGTTGCAGCTCGTGCGTTGTTTGGGGCAGGCAGTGTCAAAACACTTTCTGAGCTCGAAGGACGGGGAAAAAAACGGGCCCTCTCTCTATTGCGTACAACGGTGGCGAAAGCTTTGCTGGCATCGACAGACCAAGTGCCGTCGCTTAGCGATATTGACCTTGTGAGGTTCATTCAACTTTCAAGTGGCAATCCGGCACTTGAGGCAGTTTTCGGTGCAAGCGCCAAGGAACTTACAAGAAGACAGGGGGCAGATGGACTTTGGAGCTCGATAGCCCTTACTTCTCTTATTGTCGTAACGCTCATTGAAGGCGTTGTCCCCAAGGAGAAAAGTGATCACTCCGATGCTACCAGAGACGTGGTCGCTCGAGCTGTAGAGGGGCTGCGAGCGAGATTCCATGACTCAATCGAGCCATGGGGAGGGGTTATGCAGGACGTAGCTTTGGCCGTGCAAGCGCTTGGTCTCTTTCGGGCAACCTATGACGTCGGTAGCCAGGAGATCTTTGAGTCCTTGGAAGCTGAAAGTCGACTCTCGCGTGAGTCGGTAGGCATCGGAAAGATTCGAGTTGATCTTAAAGATCTTTTTGCTCGCGACCTATCCAAGGATAAGAAGATACGTGAAATCGAGAAGACGAATGAGAGCCAACGTGAAACGATCACTCGACTGAAACAAGATTCGATACGGGCCAGAAGGAGCATGGCGATATTTCGGGTAATTGGGGGTATCTCTTCGCTATTGTTTGTAGCCCTTTTGGTGTCTTTCTGGTTTGGGGAACGGGACGCACTTCTCAATGTCATTGCAGGTACGGGCTCTTTGCTGGGTCTTATCATAGGTGCGCTGATCGCCATCCCGATTACATACTTGGTTACCCCGACTGTTAGCGGCGGTGAACCCAATCTAAATGTCGAGGAAAAGAAATGAACAGGGCAGAAGAGCGATTCAACGAGTGTGTGCGTCTTATGCAGTCCGTGACCGATAAGGATGGACGACCGCTAAGCATGAACGGGTTATCTGTCTGCTCCGATGGCGATATCTTTTTCCATCAGTTTACATCGGAGGGATCCAGTGCTGATCTTCGCTCAGTGAGCAAGGTCATCACGGCGATCGTGCTTGGCAATGTCATAGATCGTAAAATCGCGTTTGAGGGACCGTCTCTGACACTTGATTCTCCGGTGCTTGAATTTCTTGGTCGCCAAGCCAACAAGAACATCTCAGGGCTTTGGCGGAATGTCACGATTCGGAATTTGATGAACAATACAATAGGGCATGAGGAAGGATTCTTATTTCGGAAGGACATCGGAGACCGAGCAGAATCCGAGTATATCGAATATATCTTCGAGGCGCCAATCGTTCATGCTCCGGGCACACATTTTTCTTACTCGAACGTTGGGCCGTACCTTATTTCTATCATACTTCAGGCGGTCACTGGTCGTTCTCTTCTTGAACTGTCTCGAGAGAGCGTTCTTGAGCCGCTCGGCGCAACAGGGACATGGAGGAATTTTGGCGATTTCACTGCTGGCTGCACTGGATTGGTAATGAGTTGTGAAAATTTGCTAAAGATTGCCATGGTGCTTCGTGACAATGGGTCTTTTGAGGGGAAGGAGGTAGTGAGTGCCGAGTGGGTCGAAGAGATGAAGTGTCCAATTACGCTGACGCCTCGGATGTGTGATCCTTCAAGGGTATTTCCGAAGTATGCCTATGGGCTCGGGCTGTGGATCTGTGAGAATGGCTCGTTTTATTGTGATGGCACCAATGGCCAATACCTTATCGTTGTACCAAGCAACCAGCTGGCGATTTCTACAACGGGCAACCAACCTGACATGAAGCCAATCACTAGATGCATGTTGCCATTACTTACCTGAGCCCGCGATTGGCCGAATTTATCTGCTTATTTATTATTGTTGTGATTGTAATGAAGTAGAAAATTGGGTCACCACTGGGTTTGGATGCGTTCGACTTGTTGTCTTTGCCTTGGTGAAGAGCCTGTCCAGGGTGACCAACGTCAGCGGACCGCTTGATAGTTGATGTCGCCAACGGTGGCATGGCGTTGCAGAATAAATGAAAACAATGACTTAGGCGTGGAGAAGGTTGGACGTCAGACCCATCCCCTCCGCCACAAGCCCTCATCCCCCTTGTTTCCAACGGTGATTGGGTTTAATGCCCATGGGGACATTCCTTGGGACATTATGTGGGACATTATCCGTGCAGAGCTATCCGGCCTCTACTTTGGTACTCGTCAAGGGCAAGTGGTACGTGCAGGTGACCATACCAATCAACCTCCGCCCGTTTTTTAACAACCGTACGCAGGAACGGGTCAGCACCCGTACATCTGACAAGGGTCAGGCATCCCGTCAGCAGCACTACGAAACTGCAAAAATCTATGAGAAATTCGACCTCGCGACACGGGAACTTGATCCACTTGTAGTCGCGGCAAACAAGGTAGTCGTTCCACTAGGCCACAACAGCCTAAATTCTGACGCGTGGGGTGCTGACAATATCGAACATTCCGCTCAACAAGTTCGAATGTCCGCAGGTTCGATCTTGAGCGTTAGGATTTACAACGACGATGGAACGCCGTGTGTCACTGCGGAAGATGGCATGATTATAGACCGCCTTCAAAGTGAGGTCGAACCCGCTTTCTGGGATTTTGAAGAACAACTGGAAGTGCGTCGTCGCGCGGTTTCCCAGTGTCGGCTGACGGTATCCGAGCTTGCAGCAAAGTACTGGCCGACCAAGACCTTTAATCGGGAGAAAACGGCAAACGCTTACAAGGTGGGGGTGCAGAAATTTGTCGATTATTGCGGCGATGCCTTGATTGCTACCGTCGACAAGAAGCTGGCAAAGAATTTCGTAGCTTGGCTTGCGGCGAGGCAGGCCTACAATACTGTGCAACGGGATGTGGGAAGCGTTCGGATGCTTTTCGACTTTGCAGCTGATCAAGAGTTTATCCCGGTAAACCCGTTTAATGGTATTCGGACAAAGGGGCAGGGTGCTGCGGCAAAGCAAGGTAGGCCGCTTCGTCCGTCACAACTCAAGAAACTCTTCGAAATGAGGATGACTGATCAGGACCGACTTTGCCTTAGTATACTTGCTGCAACCGGCATGAGGCTGGATGAAGCTACCCTTCTGACATATGAAGACATCCGCAGTGAATCAGGCATTCGCTACTTTGATCTTACAGGCTCAAATAAAATTGTAAAAAATATGACTGCTAAGCGTGAAGTTCCCATTCATCCGGAGCTCGACCTGCCATCCGAAGGTAGTGGGCGACTGTTCGACTATAGGTTTGACGCGGACGGAAAGGCTCAAGCGGCGGCTTCGAAGCAGCTTATGAAGTATATTTATCAGATACGCGATGATCCTAACCCGAATTATGCATGAGGTGTTGGTGAGGGTGGCGTAACGTTCTGAAAAGCTGTAATTTTATGGTGTCGAAGCCAAAAAAGCAGATTTTCAGGAGCCCCGCCTCACCATGGATATGTCTACA
>Ga0307939_1002026_pt1 | contig 9793 bp, 10 predicted proteins | sample OrgLakmetagen122_FD_201844 | JGI IMG/M metagenome (GOLD analysis project Ga0307939, IMG submission 201844) | Saline water microbial communities from Organic Lake, Antarctica - #122 | ecosystem: Environmental > Aquatic > Non-marine Saline and Alkaline > Saline | place: Antarctica: Organic Lake... | reverse complement strand
TGCACCACTGCCGAGAATGTCTGGACGCTGGAATGTCGGCCGCTGAAGTGTGGGCCCAGGTGCCGCAACCTTCTGACAATCCGTGGCTGACCAGTCGCCGCGATCGTCTTTTGTTGGAGTTGGGCCGACAGGCGGAACGTCAGGGCGAGCGGAAACTGGCTTTGGAAGCACTGGCCGCCAGCGGTCATCGGGAAGCCCGATTAAAACAATTGCGGCTGTTGGAAAGGATGAAGCGCTTTGATGAAGCCTGGACTATTGCCGCTGACTGGAAGCCCGCCGAACTTAGCGATGCCGAAACCCAGGGCCTGGCGCGGATTCTGAAGCGGCTGGCAGCCAAAGTGAAGCAACCTGCTCCGTTGGCGCTACAACCATCGCCGCTTCACGAGTTCACGTTGACGCTGCCGCAAACGGGTAGCTCAGTTGAGCGGGTTGTCCGTGACCACCTGTCGAGTCCCGAAGCACCGGTGTTCTATATGGAAAACACCCTGATTAACAGCCTGTTTGGCCTGCTGTGCTGGAACACCATATTTAAGCCCATACCCGGCGCGTTTTTTCATCCGTTTCACAGTGGCCCGGCGGACTTGCTGCGGGAAAATTTTGTCAGCCGGCGCCAGGCCGCGTTCGACCAGTGCTTTGCGATGCTACACGATGGCGGCTATCGCCAGCAGATACTGGATACCTACGCCGTCAAGCAGGGCATTACCAACCCCTTTGTGACCTGGCCTGCGCTGAACGACGAGCTGCTAACGCTGGCGCTGGATTGTATTCCAGCGCTGGATTTACACATTCTGTTTGAGCGTCTTTTGCTGAATATTCGCGAACATCGCAGTGGTTTCCCCGATCTTGTCCGCTTTTACCCTGAAAATCTGCACACCAGGCCGCGATACGAAATGATTGAAGTGAAGGGCCCTGGCGATCGCCTGCAGGATCACCAGATCCGATGGCTACAGTTTTTTGCCAGCAAGGGCATCGCCGCCAGCGTGTGTTATCTGCGCTGGCAAACCAGTGAGGCTACGCCATGAAGGTGGCGGTGCGCACACTCTGCGAATTCGCCGCCCGTGCAGGCGATCTGGATTTTCGTTACACCCCGGCGCCCAGCGCCGAAGAGGGCATTGCCGGCCATCAGGCAATTCAGGCCAAGCGCGGATATGGCTATAAAAGCGAGTACCCGATTAGCGGCGAATGCCTGGGCTTGGCGCTGTCTGGCCGTGCCGAAGCCGCTCAGGCCGATTCCACATTGACCCAGGAGGCGCTGGCAAAAATCGCCGCCGGCCATAATATTTGCCCCTACTTTCTGGCCTAGGAAATGGCGCGCTGGTGTGACCTGGTGATTGGTGACGTAAACCGGATGTTTGATCAGTCTGCCCTGCTCCACGGCTTGACCCGGCAGAATCAGTGGAAAACGGCAGTGCTGTTGGATGAAGCCCACAACCTGGTGGATCGCGGCCGCGGTATGTATTCGGTGCAGCTGGACCAACAGCGGCTTTTGAAGCTGCGTAAAACCGCGCCCAAAGTCTTGAAATCCCACCTGGACCGCACCGCCCGGGCGTGGCAAGGAGTGATTCGTGACCAAGCTGAAGCTGGCACAGCACCGGTGTTTCTAAGTGCCTTGCCTGTGTCGCTGACCGGCAGCCTGCAGGGCCTGGTGTCCGGGCTTACGGATTATCTGGCGGATAACCCGCCGGACCTGGCATTGCAGGAAGTACTGTTCGAGTCCGTTGCTTTTATGAAACTGGCGGATTCGTTCGCCGACCATTCCCTGTGTGAATTTCGCCGCGAAGGTCGCGGTCGCGCCAGCCTGACTATTCAGAATCTGGTGCCGGCGGATTTTCTGCGTGACCGGTTTCAGGCCGCGGCCTCGGTGTTGCTGTTTTCCGCGACTTTAAGCCCAGGCGTGTATTACCGGGATTTGCTGGGGTTGCCGGAAGACAGCTGTTTTACCTCCCTGCGCAGCCCGTTCGGCGCTGATCAGCTACAGGTGAACTTCACGCCCAAGATCAGCACCCGCCAGGCTCATCGTGAGACGTCGGTAATGCCCATTGCCGAGCTGATCGCGCAGCAATATCGCCAGCGGCCGGGTCATTATCTGGCGTTTTTCAGCAGTTTTAAATATCTGAATGAGGTCAATGTGGCGTTGAGCAGCATCGCCGCAGATGTGCCCAACGTTCACAGCAGCCAGGCATGAGTCCACAGCAGCGCAAAGATTTTCTGGCAGGGTTCCGCGAAGAATCCGGCAGTGTGGCCTTTGCGGTTCTGGGGGGCGTGTTCAGTGAAGGTATTGATTTACCGGGGGACCAGCTGATTGGCGCGTTTGTGGCCACCCTGGGCCTGCCGCCCTTTGATGCCTGGCACGACATTTTGAAACAGCGCCTGCAACAGCGCTTTGGTGCAGGTTACGACTACACCTATCTGATTCCTGGCCTGCAGAAAGTGGCGCAAGCCGCGGGGCGTGTTATTCGGACGCCAGAAGACGAAGGGGTGATATGGCTGATTGACGACCGATTTTTACAGCCGCAGATTCGGGAGTTGTTACCGCGATGGTGGTTTGGAATCGAGACCGCCGATTAAAGCGGCCTCAGCTCATGGCAGGGCTGAATCAGCCGAAGTGGTAAAAGGCCACTTTGTTGCCGTCTGGGTCTTTCACGTAGGCACCGTAGAACTGGTCGGGAATACGCTGGCCGGGTTCGCCGTCACAGCTTGCACCCAATTCGATGGCTTTCTGATAATAGGTATCAACCGCTTCTTTTGAGCCTGGCTGAAACGCCAGCATATTACCGTTACCGGGGTGGTTCGGCGAACCGTCAAACGGCGTACAAACCGCCATCATGGGGGATTTCATGTTTTTACCAATAAAGGCAATGCGGCCCAAATCCAGCAGGACTTTTGCGCCCATGTCGCCCAGAAGATCCGTGTAGTATTTCTTGGCTTTTTCCATATCGCTGACACCAATCGTAACGTATCCGATCATGTTTTATTCTCCTGTTCTGGCTTAGCCAGGTGTATTGTCGGTCGTGTCTGAAACAAGGATTACGAACGAGCGGTCTTTTTTGATCTGTCAGACCGAGCGGCGCGCCGGCTTGGCCATCCATTCGTGGCCTTTTAGCATAACATGCCAGTACAGGCCCGGCAGTTGCTTGGCTTTCAAAAACCAGGCGGCTCTTGTGGCTTTGGTGCCGTCGTTTACCCAAGCCGGAAAACTAGGTTGCAATACCCCGCCGTAGCCAAACTCAGCTAGCACAATACGACCGTTCTCTACGGTTAGCGGGCAGGACCCATACCCCAGGTAGGCCGCTGTCATGGGCTGTTTACGCAGGCTGGAGATCAGGTTCTCGGCAACCACCGGGGCCTGTTTGCGCACAGCAGCAGCGGTTTTCGCGTTGGCCGTTCCACTCACGTCTCCCAGGCCAAAGATGTTGCTGTGGCGTTTGTGGCAAAGCGTGTCGTCTTCCAGGTCCAGCCAACCGCCCGCGTTAGCCAGTGGGGATTGGCGGATAAATTCAGGAGCGCGTTGGGGTGGCACGGCGTGCAGCATGTCAAAGCCGATTTCGCGGTCTTCGGTTGTACCGTCAGCATCTGTGCGGCGGAACGTTGCTTTGTGTGCAGGGCCGTTAACCGATACCAGATTGTTCTGGTAGTTAAGCTCGACACCGTACTTTTCAATGTAACTTTGCAACGCTGGCACATAATCGGGGACGCCAAACAGAACAGCGCCAGCGTTATGGAATTGAATGTCGATGTTGTTCAGAGCCCCGTTGCGCAGCCAGTAATCTGCTGACAGGTACATGGCCTTCTGTGGCGCACCGGCGCATTTGATGGGCATGGGGGGCTGGCTGAACAAAGCGCGCCCGGTTTTAAGATTCTGAACCATTTCCCAGGTGTAGCTGGCCATGCCTTCCTGGTAGTTGGAGGTAACACCGTTCGAGCCGAGCGCCTCTTTCAAGCCGTCAATACCGGCCCAGTTCAGCTCCAACCCGGGTGCTGTCTCGTTTGTGCAGACTGGCAGCAACGGAAGTGCCCGCGGCCCCGCCCCCAACGATAACCACGGTATGCTGTTTGCCCTGCTCTGCGGTGTTCGTTTGCATGCCTCTGAACCTCTTGTCATTATTTGGATGGACAGATTTTCTTGTGATACGTCAAATCTTACCAAACAATGAGTTCTATCGTTATACCTATTAAGAATATTAAAAGACTGTTCGTTCTATGAACAGTCTTAAGGGGTACGGCGGTTCTTATGGAATAAAACGGAGACCGGATGTGTCAGGGCTTTTTGCTGGGCTCATCCACCATATCGTAACCGGTCACCATCGGTTTTATGTGACTGAACAGGGTGTGCCCCAAAGTTGTCATGTACACATGGCCGATGATGAACACCATCATGGCGAACGCGGCGATTGTGTGTACGGTGGCCACGGCCTGAAGCGATAGAACATTTGATAGCGCCTCTGGCCACTGGCTGTAGAACAGATACAGCAGGCCAGACACCCAGATAACCGGCGAAATCATCAATTTGAAAAACAGATAGGCCAGCCGTTGCAGCGGGTTGTGCTTGGCTTTGCTGGTTTTGCGATAAGGATGGCTGGCACCGGTAAAGGTACCAATGAGATAGTAGTGCGCTACTGCCCACAGGCCGTTGCGGGTGGGTATGTACTGGCGCCATTCGCCGGTGGTTATGTGCCAGAAAATGGCGAAAAGCCACAATACAATTAAGGCCCACGCGGCGATGGTGTGTAACTGAGTTGCGTCCGCGAATCCCAACAGCGGGTAGCTGCCGTGAATTTCAAAACCGGTCAGCAGCAGGCTAAAAATCAATAACGCCTGAGACCAGTGCCAGAAGCGCTCAAAACGCTTGAAGATCATTACCTTGGCCATAATCAACGCTCCTTAGTGGTGTTCACGACGGCGGCGGAAGAATCTGCGAGCCACACCGTGCAGCGCTACGCCCAGTAACGTCAGAAGCACGGCCAACCAGCCAATGCGGTTGAGCCAAGGGTTACTGCTATGCCCCGGCATATAGATACCGGGGAGCCCGGCCAGACGGCTGTTGGCGCTGTGGCAAGCGGAACATTCCAAGGCCTGGTCTGCCGGCGCCACCATGTGGGTAATGGGCCAGTGCATGGTGGTTTCAATAAAACCGTATTCTCCGCTGAAGGGGATACCCGACCATTCGCTGGCGGTTTGCAGCGCTTTGGGCCAGTCGTAGTTGCTCCATAGCGAGGAGTCGTCTTTACCGAACACGTGGGTGGCTAACAGGGTTTCGTAAACGGTGTCGTAAGGCTGTTTGCCACGCATCACCTTGAATGGCCAGATGCGGGATTCGCCATCGCCTGGGCTGCCCTCCACCTGGTTGATGTGCACCGGTGACTGGGTCAAATCCAGCTTGGCGTCTATCAGGGTGTATTCCACCGTGCCATTGAACCAGGCGTATTCCGGGACAACGTTTTCGCCGTGACGGAAATCGCCTTTCTCGCTCAGATAGCTGACGTGGCCATTTTCGTCTTTCAGCGCCATAGGCTGGCCGTTTTCATCCAGTTTGCCGGCGGTGGACCAGTCCCACCACATTTTGGTGGCGACACCACCGCGGGCGAAGGCCGGAATATGGCATGTCTGGCACGCCAGTTTTTCAACGTGGTCGTTCAGCTTGGCTTGTGGGTGCGGTTCGCTGCCGTGGCAGGATTCACAGCTGGCGCGACCCAGGTCAGTGTGGCCGGGTACATCAATACCCAAGGTGTCTTTGGCGTTCACCTGATAGCGGCTGCCAGCCACCTTGTGGCCCCAACTGGTGTGGCAGTCGGAGCAGCTGAAATCCAGGCCGTCGCTGGCCATGTGCACGTCCAGCTCGTGGCTTGGGTCTACCAGTGACGAATCCAGATCACCGTGTTTAACGCCGTCAGCGCCGCCACCGTAAAAGTGGCAGCTACCGCAGTTTTCGCGGTCACTGGCGCCCACGTTGCGGGCAACTTTGGCCAAGTCGGGTGGCAGCACCAGTTTGCCGCTGCCTTTTGGCCATTCGCGGGGAATATCCGTGGGGAAACCGGCCAGGGTGGGGAATTTCCAGTATTCGCCGGTGGTGTCGTGGCACACCAGGCAATCCACCGCATTTTCCGCAACCGGTGGCGGCTGGCTCATATCTTCCCAGCCATAACCAACGTGGCAAGACGTGCAGCGCGCTTCGTTGGTGACCACCATGCCGCAAAAGCTGTTAATAACCTTGCTTTTACCCAGCTGTTGGCCGGTTTCAGGGTGATCGTATAGCCATGTCCAGTGGGTTGTAGCACGCACTTGCTCGCCAGCTTCGGTGTGACAGGTCAGGCAGGCGGCGGTGACTTCAGGCGCTGACTTGAACGGGCCTTTCAACGCCTCGAATTTAGTGTGGTCGGCAGTAGCTGGAGCCCGCTCTGTAGACGCCAGCGTTTGCGTAGTCAGCCCCAGCAGAAGGCCGAATAGCAGGGTTGCCATTATCCGATATCTGGATAAACCGTGCATAATCGCCTTCCTTGCGGTGCTGACCGCTCATGAACCCTTATTACTGACCTGGGCGATAAATCTTTTCCGGATTGATCTCCATAGACCAGGGCAAGCCGTCATTCTGCCAGCCGTTAACGATGCGCATACCGGCTTTTTTGCCCTCTTTGGCGCCGCTACCCTGAAAGCCGTGATCAATGTATTTCACATTGGTAAAACCTTGGGATAAAAGATATTCGGCACTGGGCTTGCCACGTGAAGAACCCGAGCGGCACATGGTGATAATCAGTGCATCCTTGTTCAGACCTTTGGCCTTCAGAGCGGCTTCAATCTGTGCTGCGAACTGCGGGTTTTTGTCCATGACGAAGCGCTGCTTGTCGTCCAGAAACCGGCTGCGGTCGGCCAGTAAAAACGGAATGTTGGCTTGGGCTAGATCGGTAAAGCCGATGAACATGATTTCGATGGGGTCGCGCACATCCACGAACAGCATTTGGTCAGGCTGCGTTTTTACCAGATCAAAGGTTTGCTGGGGAGTAACGGCCATAGCTTCATCATTAGCGAAGGCATGAACGTTGAGCCCGAAAATCAATAAAAATGCGATTAATAGCTGTCTCATTTAGCGCTTTCTCCTGCAATGAAACGGGTGTGTATCCGTCTTTTACTATAGCCTAGATCGCGCCGGATTTCATTTTTAGGAATAAGCTTATGACCATAATTTTGATCGAGATCAATAGTGACTGAAGCGTTTAGCCCATGCATGTCCTTCGCTTTTGACGCGTGTCATTCACGCTATTAATAGCCTCGCTATACTGACGTTAGCTTTATTATAGTTGGATTAATTCAATTTTTTATCGGGGACGATTTATGCCTGGCTCAAGCTCTAAAGTCCGCTCGAGACTGATAATAACTCTGGCGGTTATTGCCGTGCTCGCCCTTGTCGCCTGGTACTTCGTTCCAGAGAAAAACACCCTTGCGGAGCACATTGCGTCTGGAAATGGCCGCATAGAAGCCACACAGGTTGATATTGCCACCAAGTTTCCCGGCCGCCTGCTGAACTTTTTTGTGGCCGAAGGTGATCTGATTGATGCCGGCAGCCCGGTGGCAGAGATGGACACAGCGGAACTTCAGGCAACCTTGGCCGCCGCCCAGGCCAATCTGAGCCAGGCGGTTCAATCCGAACGCCTGGCCGATGCCATTGTGTCCCAGCGGGAAAGTGAACGGCGCCTGGCCCGGGCCGAGCTGGGGCGGTTTCAGTCTCTGGCTGCCAAAGGCCATGTGTCCCGTGAAGAGCTTGACCGTGCGCGCACCACCGCAGAAACCGCAGATGCCGCATTGCAGGCGTCAAAGGTTCAGGTATTGTCGGCCCGCGCCGGCATTGAGGCCGCCAAAGCCAACATTCACAAAATTGAAACCACTATTGATGACAGCCATTTGAACAGCCCGGTAGGCGGCCGCGTGCTGTACCGGCTGGCCGAGCCAGGTGAAGTACTGCCGGTCGGCGGCAAAGTAGCCACGGTACTGGACGTAACCGACGTGTACCTCACCATTTTTCTACCCACCGCCCAGGCCGGTAAAGTGCGGGTGGGTTCCGAAGCCCGCATTGTTCTGGATGCCTTGCCCGACTTTGTGGTGCCGGCTGAGGTGAGTTTTGTGGCTGCGGAAGCCCAGTTCACGCCCAAGGCAGTGGAAACCCGCACCGAGCGCGAGAAATTGATGTTTCGGGTGCGCATTCGCATCGATCCCGAACTGCTAGACGCCTATCGCGATCGGGTAAAAACCGGCGTGCCGGGTGTTGCCTATGTTCGTCTGGATGAAAGTCTGCCTTGGCCAGAACAGCTGCAAGTAACGCTTCCTAATGGATAACTTGCCCAATGGATAACACTATCTAGCGACAGTTCTTCAGTTGCCAAAACCGTTGCCAAGACAGGCGCCAACCCGGGCGAAAAAGCGGTTGTGGCCCGGCTGACATCGGTCAGCCACCAATACGGCGACCGCCATGCCTTGCAGAATATGAGCTTGGACCTGCCTGCCGGCTGTATGGTCGGGCTGATTGGCCCCGACGGTGTTGGCAAGTCTACGCTGCTGGGTTTGGTGGCGGGCGCCCGTCAGTTGCAGCAAGGCCAGCTTGAGGTGCTGGGCGGCGATATGGCCGATTCGCACTTTCGCAGCCAGGTAGCCCCGTGCATTGCTTATATGCCCCAAGGGCTTGGCGGCAACCTCTACCACACCCTGACGGTCGACGAGAACATCGACTTTTTTGCCGACCTGTTCGGCCTGCGCGGCAAGGCCCGTGGCGAGCAGATCGACCGTCTGTTAGACGCCACTGGCCTGCCGGATTTCCGCAGCCGGCCCGCCGGCAAGCTGTCTGGCGGCATGAAGCAGAAACTGGGCCTGTGCTGCGCTTTGATTCACAACCCGGATCTGTTGATTCTGGATGAACCCACCTCCGGGGTAGACCCCAGCGCCCGCAACCGCTTTTGGCAGCTGCTGCTGCGCTTGTCCCGTGAAGACGGCGTGACCATTTTTATTTCCACCCACTTTATGAACGAAGGCGAGCGCTGCGACCGCATTTCACTGATGCACGCCGGCGAAGTACTGGCCTGCGACACCCCGGTCGCACTGGCAGAGCAAGCCGGGGTAGACAATTTGGAAGCCGCGTTCATGCAAACTCTTGAAGCGGTGGATAAGGAACCCGTAAGCAGCAATAGCGGAAACGTGCTGGGCGAAGACGCCAGCGACCGGCCGCGCTATCGCCGTTTCAGTTTTCAGCGCCTGATGGCCTATGGCCGCCGCGAAACCCGCGAGCTGCTGCGTGATCCTATCCGCATGGCGTTTGCGTTCATTGGTTCGGCCTTGCTGATGATGGAAACTCTCGGCAATATCTGGAATCTAGGTGTAAAAGAGCTGCGCAGTATCTGGCACGACAAAGTGCTGCTGGCGTTCGTATTGATGGCGTTTACCTTGATGGTGTACACCGCAGGCTCTGCCGGTTCCATGGAACTGCACAACGCGCCGGTGGCGGTGGTGGATGAAGACCAGAGCGCATTGGCTGGCCACATGATCGACTCCCTGCAACCACCCTGGTTTATGCCACCGGACCAGATCCAGTATGGCCAGATTGACGAGGTTCTGGACAAAGGCAGTCACACGTTCGTTCTGGTGATTCCCGACGGTTTCGAGCGCGACATCCGCCAGGGCCGGGTGACCAGCGTACAGCTGAATATCGACGCTACCCGCATGACCCAGGCGTTCATCGGTTCGCGCTACATTGAACAGTTGCTGACCACCGAAGTGGCGGAATTTATGCAAACCGGCAGTGCCGGCGGTGCCC
>Ga0307939_1001994_pt1 | contig 9924 bp, 8 predicted proteins | sample OrgLakmetagen122_FD_201844 | JGI IMG/M metagenome (GOLD analysis project Ga0307939, IMG submission 201844) | Saline water microbial communities from Organic Lake, Antarctica - #122 | ecosystem: Environmental > Aquatic > Non-marine Saline and Alkaline > Saline | place: Antarctica: Organic Lake... | reverse complement strand
TTTCCAATCCCGATATTTCTCCGGAATGAACCGTCCAGGATCGACTTCGAGCTTTTCCAGGAAAATCCCATCCTTGGTGATTTTCGCCTTCGCCTGACGGTCTGCGGAACAGGATACACCAATCCCCACTGGACACGACGCGCCGTGTCTCGGCAGACGCACGACCCGCACATCGAGCGCAAAATATTTCCCTCCAAACTGAGCTCCGATACCCACTTCTCGCGCTGCCTGTAGAAGTTCTTTTTCCAACTCCAGATCGCGAAAGGCACGCCCATGCTCGTTCCCGCTCGTAGGTAGGCTGTCGTAGTAGCGGGTGGTCGCCATTTTCACGGTCTTTAAGTTATTCTCTGCTGAGGTTCCACCGATCACAAAGCCCAAATGGTAAGGCGGACAAGCCGCGGTCCCCAGTGACTTCATTTTCTCGACGCAGAACTCCTTGAGCCGCTTCGGATTCAAAAGTGCTTTGGTCTCTTGATAGAGAAAGGTTTTATTCGCTGATCCCCCGCCCTTGCTCACGAAGAGAAATTTGTATTCTGAGCCTTGGGTCGCGTAGAGATCGATCTGCGCAGGAAGGTTGGTCTTGGTATTGACCTCGTCATACATGTTCAGCGGCGCGGTCTGCGAATAACGCAAGTTCTCCTGAGTGTAGGTCTTGTGGATGCCTTTGGAGAGGAACTCCGCATCGTCCACACCGGTCCATACTCCCTGCCCCTTTTTCCCAATCACCGTAGCGGTTCCAGTATCCTGGCACGCGGGAAGAATACCATGCGACGCGATCTCAGCATTTTTCAACAGCATCAGCGCAACCATGCGATCATTCTCAGATGCTTCGGGATCATCAAGTATAGCGGCAACCTGCTCCAAGTGACTGCTGCGGAGTTTAAAATTGATTGCCTTGATCGCTTCCGCCGCAAGCATTGAAAGCGCCTCAGGTTCCACTTTAAGCATTTCCTCTCCGTTAAAATCAGCAGTGGATACGAAGCCCTCATGAATCTGCTCATACTCGGTCTCATCCGCTCCCAATGGAAACGGATCCTGATAAAAAAACTCCTTCTCGCTCATCTCGGCGACGATAAACAAGTTTTATCAAGATGCGCAACTCAGGTGTATGTTTGAGTGCAGATGAAAAATGATTCCTAACAAAACCCTCGGTTTCATCTGGGGAGTAACTCCAACCTAGGGCGAGGGAGATTTTTTCGTCACATTCGCGTGCATTCCATCGTGATCAGGTTTAAACACCCCTCAGCAAATCGTGTCACGTTTACTCATCATCATCGCCGTCGTTCCCATTGTGATTACCTTCGCCATCCGTTGGTGGTTTGGTCTTCGGCGCTTGTCATCGAGTAAGCACCAACAATGCCGTTGCGACCTTGAGAAATGGGAGGCGACCTTCGGAAGTGAAAACCTACCGAGCTCTGACTCGGGCGATGCCATCATCTTCGCCACTGCCCTACGGAAAGCCGCACTCGCGGATTGGAAAACACGCGAACCAAAAACGGCAACCTCGCGTGAAGGAACCCGTCGTTTCAGCATGGCAGTCCCACCACTAGTGGCTATGGTAGCCATTTTAGCGAGCCTTGTCGGCCGCATCCCTTTCGGTATGGCTCTTGCCATCTTTCTCCTCGCCATAGCCTTCTGCGCGGCAATCTCCTATCTCAGTATTGCCACTGAGCTCAAAGCCATCCTCACCATCTGTCGTCGCCTTCAAGGTAGCCGAATCTTCTCACGCACCGATGACGAAGAAGCAGTGATCAACGCAACTAACGGATTAGCGTGGAAAGAAGCTGCCCCACCCATCTTCAATCTGATTCAAAAATGACCACCCTCGCACTCATCATCATCATTTCATTATTCCTCCTCTGGAACTTGGAATTCATTGCTACCATACTGAACTTCAAAACTTTTCCCGCCACTCCTCCGGCTGAACTAGACGACCTGATGGACCAGGAGAAGCTCGATAAAGCACGCTCTTATCTTACGACTAACGCACGCTTCGACATCCTTCAGTCCACGTTCTCTCTCGCCCTACTGCTCGTCTTCTGGTTCCTACACGGCTTCCCGCTTCTCAACGATTTTGCTGCAACCTTTTCTACCAACGGAATTGTCATCGGTCTCATTTTCCTAGCCGCTCTTTTCCTCGGTCAGAATCTCACATCGCTCCCCTTCGACTGGCATGAAACTTTTGTGATCGAACAAAATTTTGGATTCAATAAATCGACTCCGAAAACCTTCCTCATCGACCGCATCAAAGGTCTCTTCCTAGCCGCAATCATCGGCCTTCCCCTCCTCGCAGGGATTCTCTGGATATTTCATGAAGTCCCTAACGCCTGGCTCTGGGCATGGATATTTGTAACAGCTTTCCAGCTGCTGCTCACTTACCTCGCACCATCACTGATTCTTCCTCTCTTCAACAAATTCACACCCATGCCAGGGGGTGAGCTCCGCACTGAAATCGAGAAACTGGGAAATACCTGCGGCTTCCCACTTGATGGCGTCTTTATTATCGATGGGTCGAAGCGCTCGACCAAGGCCAACGCTTACTTCACCGGCTTCGGTAAACACAAGAAAATCGCTCTTTTCGATACCCTAATTGATAAATCCAGCACTCAGGAATTACTTACCATCCTCGCGCATGAAATCGGCCACTTCCGCCTCGGCCATATTAAACAGCGCCTCTTCGTCGGCATCTTGCAGATGGCTCTGATCTTCTTCCTAATCGGACTCGCCACCAATCCAACCGGAACTTTCGCTAAAATGCTGCATGAGGCTTTTTTCGTGAGCTCGGTCGCCCCGCACACTGGACTCGTGTTCTTCATGATTCTTTTGGGGCCTGCTACAAAACTAATCTCCACCCTTTCTAATGCTTGGTCACGTAAGCACGAATTCGAGGCCGATGCTTATGCATCCAAAGCAACTGGAACTCCCGAAGCCCTCGTCTCCGCGCTGAAAAAACTTTCCTCTGATCACCTCTCTCACCCAACACCACATCGCCTCAGAGTGATTCTGGATTACTCACACCCACCACTGGCGGAGCGTGTGAAAGCCATGTCTTGATGAGCCCTACGGAGAAGGGTCTTTCCAAGCCCTCGCGGAGAATCAGGAAGAGAAAACCTCGCGGTGTGAAAAGAGGTTGGAAACACCCTTCTCCGTAATCCACAAAAAGACCACCTCCTCAGAGGTGGCCTTTAATTTTGGCTCTCAGAAATCTTACTGAGCATCCCTACGCGCTAATCTTTTTCTTTGCGGTCACCTCTCTTTTCTTTGCGGTCATGGCGGTGTTTATGCTCTTTCCGCATTTCCTTGCGCTCCTCCTCATCAAGCTCACCATTTCCGTCTTTATCGTATTTCTCGAGCATTTTTGCTCTCATACCCTCACGCATGGCTTTTTTCTCCTCGTCATTCAATTTGCCGTCTTTATCAGCATCGAATTTGTCCAACGCTTCTTTTCTACGCTCTTCCATTTTGGATTTTCGCTCAGCTTTTGCAGCTTGGCGCTCCGTTTCGTTGAGTTGACCATCACCATCTTTATCGAACTTTTCGATAATTTCCGGAGGTAACTTCCGCTCTGGACGCTCCTTTTTACCTTCCTCAGCTTGCGCAAATACAATCAACCCCATGGAGGCCGCGACGATCATTAATGTGGTAGTTTTCATAATATTATTTTGAAGAGCTTATTTCTCTCACTGGCCATATGAACCCTCATTATTTGAAATAGTTGCGATTTTATGCCAAAGAATTTTTCGAGAAAGGATTGCCACCAACACTCCTGCGGTCTTGCATCGTCTCTGTCCGTGGAAACTGAAAAAGCCAAACCCTCAAAGTCCGTCGTATTCCTACGCCGCGGATTCAGCACACTCCTCCTCTGGGGAATCGTCGCAGCGATCTTCATCAGCATGATACCAGCCGCTTACCTCGGGCTGGTTGCCGCTTTGGTGATCATCTCAACCTTGGAATATTTCAAAATGCTCAAAGGCGCGGAGGTAAAATGCTTTCCCCGCTTCGGCCTCTTGCTCGCCGTTGGTTACTGTGGAATCGCTTCCTACCATTTTCTTCAAGGTGCCAAAGATATACCACCCGGCTTAGACGCATTAACTATCGTCCTCGCTGCTACCGGTGCGTTCACGCTCCAGCTCCGCTATCATATCAAAGGAATTGAGGCTTTAGTTGCGGTCGCTACAACACTCTTAGGTTTCATTTATGTCGCATACTTGTTCGGCTTTGCAGCCCGTATCTCTTTCGGGCTCCCAGGGGAGGGCGCCGTACCAGGGGCCTTTGTCCTTCTCTGGCTTCTAGCCGTAACGAAATTCACTGACATGGGGGCCTACATCACCGGCTCACTGATCGGAAAGCACAAGATGATCCCACATATCTCCCCGGGTAAAACTTGGGAGGGTATCATCGGCGGTGTTGCCTTCGCCCAACTCGCCGCCTGCGGCTTGTTCTTTTTTATTCCAGATCATCTCGCCCCACTCCATTCCTGGCCGCACGTGATCGCGCTTGGCTTCTTGCTCGCCATCCTCGCCGTTATCGGTGATCTCGCAGAGAGCGTTGTCAAACGCTCTCTGAACGCCAAAGATTCGGGTAACATGCTCCCTGGTATCGGTGGCGGCCTTGACCTCATAGACAGCATCTGCTTCACCGCTCCCGCGCTGTGGTTCTACATCGTCTGGGTCATTCCAGTCTTCTCATGACAGTTACCAAGAAACGCCGAGTCGTCGTTCTTGGCTCCACTGGTTCCGTTGGTGTCTCAGCGCTAAAAGTCGCTGCCGCTCTCACCGACGAAATCGAAATTATCGGCCTCGCAGCCTGTTCCAGCATTGAAAAACTTGCTGCGCAAGCCATTGCCACTGGGGTTCGCCATGTCGCGATTTACGACAGTTCGAAGGAAAAAGAACTCCGCAAACTCCTACCTTCCAATGTTTCCATACACTCTGGTGCTGAAGGGCTCAATACGCTCGCTAGCCTCGAAGAAGCCGATACCGTCCTGATCTCCATCGTCGGCACCGCCGGCCTGCATCCGGCTCTCGCTGCGATCGACGCAGGGAAAGACCTAGCCGTCGCTTCGAAAGAAATTCTCGTGATGGCGGGAGAGATCATTACCGAGCGCGCCGCCGAAAAGAGCGTCCGTATCTTACCTGTGGATTCCGAACACAACGCCATTTTCCAATGCCTCGAAGGCCACCGCGGGTCCAACTCGGAAATCTCACGTCTCATCCTCACTGCCTCAGGAGGCCCGTTTCGCGAAATGCCTGCGGATCAACTCCACGACGTAACGCTTGAAATGGCGCTCAAACATCCGACTTGGGAAATGGGGCCAAAGATCAGTATCGATTCCGCAACCCTGTTCAACAAAGGCCTCGAAATGATCGAAGCACGCTGGCTGTTTGGTATCGAAATGGACCGTATCGAAGCAATCATCCATCCCCAGAGCATCATCCACTCCATGGTAGAGTTCACCGATGGTTCAATTCTAGCCCAGCTTTCGCAAACCGATATGGGCTTCCCCATACAATACGCCCTCACCTACCCAAACCGTATTGCTGGCTCTCTTAAGCCCCTCGACTTCGCAGAAATCTCCAAACTCGAATTCTCCGCCCCCCGTCTAGAGGATTTTCCCGCGCTCAACCTCGCCCGGAAAGCAGGCATCGCCGGCGGCACTCTTCCAGCCGTCTTGAACGCCGCTAACGAAGTAGCTGTTGCAGCTTTTCGCTCTAAAAAAATCCGTTTCCCTGAAATCTGGGAAACGGTCGCTGCCACCATGGAAGCTCACGACACAGTCCAAACACCGACACTCGAGCAGATTTTGACAGCAGATTCTAACGCACGAGCAACCGCAAAGGACCTGGTCAAATAAAGTAAACTTTGGGCAAATACCCCGCTATAGATCTTTTATTGAAAAGTTAACTGCCATCCGGAATCTACGGATTTCGGGCTATCAAGAATGATCACTGCGAGATCATCGGATGCTGGGTGAGCCTCGAGCTTCGCAGTTGAGCCTTCCGCTGAAATTTTTCCACCTTTGAGGCCGTTGCGGGCGATAACGATTTTAAAAGTCTCGCCCTCTATAACTTTGGCAGTGCCAGAGAGAGTTTTGCTATCAGAATCCCAATCGATATTTGCAAGGTCGACCCATCCTTGAAGGACATGGCGGTTCGTGGATAAAACCTGAGGATTTGGTTGTACCTTTCGCAAGGAAATCATCGCGCAATGATTGGGCTCAATCTCGCGTTTCAGCTGGGCAGTGCCGGGAAGTTTTCCAAGGTAAGAATCTGACCAAAATTCATAAGCGTGATATTTTGCGGCGGGATCAAGCCCGACCGCATTGTTGACCGGGTCGCCACTGATTGAAGTGGAAATAACTGCCGCTTCCTCTCCGGTGTTGTAGAGCGCGATTTGATGCCAGTCCGGAGTGAGCTCAAGATCATAAACTTGCGGGTTTTCAATCTCGGTGAATGCATCCAGTGGGCGTGCGGTTTTGGGTTCGCGGTAGTGCGGATAGATACGGGAAAAGTCGTGTGTGATCTCGGGTGTGAAAAGGCTGAAAGAAGTCGCAAGGTCAATACGGCCGCTGCTAAGGTATACCATGGTGAGCATGGACTGCCGGATTCCTGCGGAGATCCCGTGGACTACTTTCGAGTCCGGGTAGTAGTTGAAAACCACTCGGTTCTTATACCAACGAAGAATATCGTTAGAGATCATGATGGGCAGGAATTCATTCGAGTCCGCCCACGTTCGCTGAGTGTCAACAATACCAGCAGTGACCTCTAGGCAAGGACGGCCGGATTCACCAAGATTGCGCTCGTCGAGCACAGCATCGGGACCAAGCCCTTCGCGGGCGAGTTCGTATACCTTGCGGTAAGCGGCGTTGGTTGTGGCGTAGCGATCTTCGAAGCCACCCTCGGGACGCCAGCCAGTTTCAGGATAGTCGAATTTGATACCCTTCATACCTTCTTTGCGAAGGCGGCTCCAAGTTGCACGCATATGCTTTTGAAAACCCGGATCCGTGTAATCGAAGGTTACGTAAGGCCGATTGTGAGAATGCTTTAGGTCGAGCTGTGAAATATCGTTAAACAACATGTGCCCAGGGAAAGCCTCAGCATAGTCATCGGATGGCATGCCAACTTGAAAATAGGTGTATGGAACACCACCACGCTCCACGATGGCATCGCACCACTTGGCAAAAGTCTCATACGGTGGGACGAGGTGCTTGTATTTTGCCCAGTGTTCATCATCCCACCAGCCTTGCTCCGTGTTGCCGTTATCTTTGCTGTTATACGTATCAGGCTCCAAGCGAATGCCGACTTTAGTGTATTTGGTGAGGCCAGCTTTTACCGCAAGCTCAAGTTCGGCGACGAGCTTCGCGGAATTATTCACGTTCGGGAGATTACTCAATGCACCAACGCCCCAACCACAAAGCACAGGGAAATCGTAGACGTTGGGATCTGCGTTGTTCGCCAACCGCATGGCCCAGCCGTATTTCTCCAGTGCAACGAAGGGATCTGTCGTAATCGCATCAATATAAAATGTATCCTCCGCGATGTAGGTTTGCCCGGGATCAATAAGTCTGCCTATCGGATCTTCGGCAGTTATTTCCAAAATACCGTCAAGCAGTGAGACAAACTTTCCAAACTCTTTATTACCGAGCCCGCCGCAGACGAGTGTGCGACGCTTCCCTTCGGCTGTGCAGGTCAGCATCAGACTATTCGGACTAAGGCGGCTCAACCCCGGGATAACCGAAGCTAGATCAGCACCGGCAGCACCGTTCAATGTCATTGGATTTTCGAGCTTTTTCCCAGGGAAGACTTGTGCACCGCTCAGTGGGCTAGCATCGGTCAGACGGGTTCTAAACCATTGCGGTTGCTTGATACCAAAGCCGAGGACGAGCGCTGGGCGACTCTCGTAAAGTGTGAAGCTAATAAGCCGCTGCGGGGTGGATGGCCGATTAGCGGCAAAAGAGCTGTTGATGTATTTGCTGCGATTGAGAATCGCAAGAGTGAGGCGCTTCCCTTTTCCGAGTTCGTCGACAATATCCTCTTCGGACTCAATGCTGGAACTGGTCGAAAGCTTATTCCATCCCGGGAGGATCTTAGCACCTGCAAGGACCATCTCCCCGGTTTCCCGATTCGTCAGAGAATAAGTGCCAGATATAAAATCGATTTTCACCTCGACGAAATCGTTAGAAAGAAGCGCTTCTTTTTTTTCTATTTCCAAGGATACAGGAACGAGTTCAACAGGCTCCGCAGCACAGGCTACGGAGGTCGCGAAAAAGAGGGCGAGGAGCGTATGGAGATATTTCATTTTTCAGTAAAAAGCCTAACGAATTTCATTACCATTCAGTGCCATAATCAAGCACCGAAGGATAAAACTAGGGAATAACGGCCTGCTCGCATTAACTCTTTCTGCGGAGCACCGCTGCTGCTCCCCAAAGCACAGCTGGAAGTCCTAAGGAAAACGCCAATCCCCAGGTTGGATGCTCAACGCCAACCGCACCGATCCACGCAAATAGGAAACCCATTGGCACGGACCCGCAGGCAAGGGCGAGTAGGAATTTCCGAAACGGCATACGCACCAACCCCGCCATACAGGCAATCACCTCTGGAAGAATAGGTAGAGCACGGCTGATAGCAACGACCCAAGGACCACTCTTGGAAAACAGCCTGTGACCACGGTCAAAATCTTTTTCTCCCAACCACTTTCTCGCGTTTTTCTCATCGAAGAAACGGCCCACTCCGTAGCCAAGAACTCCAGCAAGGATCGAACCAACCGAGGCTAAAAACCCTCCAATCCAGAGCCCATAAACTGCGCCTAATGCGGACATCACAATGGTCCCGGGAATTGGCAAAAGTAGATCAGCCAACAATAACCCGATTCCAACCAGCCAAGCCCACGCTTTTGCTTCTTCAAAGCTCGCTGTGAGTCGTTCTACATCCCAAGCCTGCTCAAGACTTTGCCCGAACAGTAACCAACTCACGAGAAAGAATACCGCCAGACCAAGCGTTAGAAAAAGTAATCTCATCTTCCTATCAAGTCACGATCTCCACCGGTGCATCTGGTAAGGCTTTCATAAACACACTTCCATAACGCTTGGTCACAATGCGGTTATCCAAGATGCAAACCCAACCCTGATCCTTCTTGGTCCGGATCAACCGGCCAACTCCCTGACGGAGTTTTAGAATCGCCTCGGGGACGGAGTATTCCATGAAAGGATTCCCTCCTGCCGCTTCGATTGCCTCCAAACGCGAAGCTGTCAGCGGATGATCGGGAACCGCAAAAGGCAAGCGGGTAACCACCACATTCGACAAAGCCTCGCCAGGCACATCCACGCCGGTCCAAAAACTATCTGTCCCGAAAAGCACGCTACTTACATCCTCACGAAACTCCTCCAACATACGGTGCCGTGGCATACCCTGCCCCTGCATCAACAGTCGCCAACCCCTGCGTTTGAAATACGGTTCGCAGCGCTGTGCCGCATCTCGTAACGTCCTATAGCTGGTAAATAATACAAAGGCACGGCCATCACTACCTGTCACCGCATCCATGATACCCTGCGCCATCTGCTCATCATATTTGGGCGTATTAGGATCCGGAATTGATTTATAAATCTTCACCTTCATTTGTTTCTGGTAGTCAAACGGACTGCCGATGCATAGCGCGCGAGCTGCCTCTCCACCGACTCGCTTCCTAAAATAGCCAAGCTCCGGATCGCCGACTCCCAGGGTCGCGCTCGCCATCACCATGCATTTTTTCCCAGAAAACAATAACGGCCTCAAGCGCTCCGCGACATTCACCGGCGCTCCGTGGCAGCTGAACTGAGTTTCTTCCCGTCCACTGCGCTCAACCCAATACACACTTCCTTCATCGCGTTGATCCAGAAACTCACCCACCTGCGCATGCGTTTCACGAAACTTGCGCGCCGCATCCATT
>Ga0307939_1001976_pt1 | contig 10007 bp, 10 predicted proteins | sample OrgLakmetagen122_FD_201844 | JGI IMG/M metagenome (GOLD analysis project Ga0307939, IMG submission 201844) | Saline water microbial communities from Organic Lake, Antarctica - #122 | ecosystem: Environmental > Aquatic > Non-marine Saline and Alkaline > Saline | place: Antarctica: Organic Lake... | reverse complement strand
GAATGGTCAAATTACGAAAGAAATCTCGCAGAATTTTGTTCTCCAGCAATCTGATTCTTGTCAAATTTAGGTTACAAAATGCCGTCGAGCGTACATTCAATTCCAATACACAGGTTAATTTTTTAGGTAATTTATTGATACTAGCGAGCCGTGTGTTCAGTAAAAACCCCAGGGGTCTTAAAACTCGTGCGCTTGTGCTGCACGAAGACAAAACCTATTGTTCTCGTAATTGCATGGAGCTGAATGGTGCCGCAGGCGGACGATTGAAAATGGCTACTCGCTCACAGTTAAAAAGTTATGGAGGGCGTACTATGAGAGCTCAAAAGCGTAAATACCTGTAATCTTCCTCCGCAGAGGCTTCTTAAAATACACCGGCGATTTATTAGAAAAGCCACTTTGAAGGTGCCGAATGGGTTGAATGGTCCTTAAAATACACAGGCTATTTAAATATTAGTTGCTATGCGTTGGCGGTGGGAATTCTTCCACCTATAAAAGTGTTTCCTAAAAAGCCTACCGGCGGCGCGAAGCTTGATAGTATGTGTGTGGCTGTGTGATTTCATTTATGGCTGCATGAGTCAGTGCCAATTGCCCAAGCTTCTTTACAGGCAGGTGTAGATCGAGATCGATTAAGACTGTGGCGTCACGGGCGACACCACTTCTTTGCAGTGCGAATCTTGCCAGGTGGTCACGGCCTGCTAAAACCTTAGGCATGCGAAAAATTCCCACCTTCGAAGAGCAAGTGTGTGCATGGTTGGACGATTGTTTGAAAAACGAAATCCCAACGGATGTCCGCGCCTTTGCATTCGGGATCAACGAACGCGAACTATGCTTCGTCATCGAATTAAACGGCACCTCTGAATTCAATCATAACTGCTCCAGTTGGACTTGGTCAGAATTCTGGCATCCTTCAAACCCTAAGCTTTGCGTGCCGACAACAGTTTCTTGCGGACAGCGCAAGCGTTGCTCGATGCGACTCAAAGTCGCCATTATGGATTATATCAAAAGCGGCATCTATGCCCAGCGCCTGACAAACCGCGAGGGCATAGCCATAGAGACCCTCGATGAAGGCTTTGAACTAATCAGCTACACCTCACTGGCTCCAAGGCGCCGTATCTTTAACCAATAATCCATTCAGTTTTCCGATGAATAGTCTAGTATATAACACAGAAACCCGCTCCTGTCCCGTGTGCAGTAAAAACCTCGAGGTCATCAAAACTCGTGCGCTTGTGCTTCACGAAGATAAAACCTATTGCTCCCGTAATTGCCTGGGGCTGGATGGCACCGTAGACGGACGATTGAAAAGTTTTGGAGGGCGTACTAAGAGAGCTCAACAGCGTAAATATACCTACAGGTCGGCCGTCTGAGCTGTGTCGCCGACTTCGAAATACTCTTCGTAAATGCCAACACCAATTTTGATGGATTCTGTCTGCATCTTCGATTGACCTGTGCTTTGGGCTGTGATGAGGGAACAAGATGGCAAGTAAACGCCACCATTTTCCTGATAGTCGGAAAGGATCGTCTTGGTGATTCCTGTTGGCTCATAGGTCACTCGTCCGATGGTGCGAAAGCTGTCTGTGGAAAGATAGAACCGCTGTTTGTGAGATTCGTCGTTTGCTTTGACTTCGATTACAAAGGCCGATTCCCCCTCAAAACTATCCGAGTCAATAAGTGTGATTTTTTCACCACCTCGCCAGAGCCCAATGAGCGGGGGGAGCACCCCGGCATCGGCCAGTAAGTCATCTGCGTCCTGACCGGTGATGGGTTTTTTGACCATTTCCTGGTTACCTGCCAGGCGGGTGGCTGTCCAGGCATTTTTGCCATCGTGGGCGCGGATGATCTGAACCTTGTTATCCGGATCGTTTGGCAGGGGAATCGTTACAGTGGCGCGGATTTGGTTGGGGCGCTTCTTAATGATCACGATATCGACGGTCTGGCCGTCGCGCTCGATCGTGCCACTCAGGCGTATGCTCTCGACCTGGCTCCAGTTACGGAGGCCACCCATGGCTTCGAGATGTTTTTGCAAGATCTCATTTAAAGTCGGCTCTTCCGCAGTGGCAGCGGATTGTGCGAATACGATGAAAACTATAAAGAAGAACAGGTGGAATATTTTCACCGCGACATTCTATCCTAACGGATGCTCCGTAGTCAATGAACATGGAGGTGACGTTGGTGAAGCTTAGGTGTCGGGTGACGCGAGGGTGACGTGCACGTCAATGGCAGGTGGCAGTTAAGTGACGGGGCCGCTTGTGAGAATTCTCACTCTTTAACTTTGGCTGCGGGCGGCTTTTTCAACGCGTTGGGCGTAGTCTTCTAGGTTGCTATCGGACTTGAGCTGGAGGGCGCGACGCAGGAGGGGGAGGGCTTCTTTGTAGTCGCCGTTGCGGACGCGGGCTTGGGCGTGGGCGACGAGGGCGTCGCGCTCGTGCGCTTCGATCTTCTCGGCTTGCTGAAAGCGGGTGATGGCTTTGGCCATGTCGCCGGTGTCAGCGTAGAAGTTGGCTAGCTCGATGAGCGCTTCGCCATTCAGGGCGTCGCGTTCGACAATCTTTGTTAGTAGCTCGACAGCAGCTTCGTCGTTGCCTTCAGCGCGGGCGATCTTGGCCTCGACAGTGAGTAGCTTTAGATCGTCGCCCTCGGCGAGCTGAATTTTTTCGCGGATGCGGGCGATGATCGTCTTAGACTGTTCGTAGTTGCCGCTACGTGTGAGTAGTTCGGCGGCGCGGAGTAGTGCTTGACTATCGACGGCGGTCGCTTGGTCGGCGGCGGCGAGATAGGCCTCCAGTGCTAGATCGGCCGAGTTATTATTCATGTAAATATCACCGAGCAGTGTGAGTGTGCCGAGATCGGCTGCGCCCATGCGACGGACGACTTCGAGGTTTTTAGCAGCGTTGAGGGATTCGCCTTTGCCCAGGTAGGCATTGCCCTGGAGTAGCCAGTAATCGGCGTTGTTGGGCTCTTCAATGAGAAGTGTGTCGAAGAGGGCGATGGCGTCGGCATAGCGTTGTGTTTCGAGTAGGCAGCGGGCGAGGCCGACCTTCCAGTCGGTGACCTCGGGCTGCATGAGGATGGCTTGGCGGTAGGCGGCTTCGGCGGGATAGTATTTTTCTTGGGTCAGGTAGCCGTAGCCGAGGAGTCCGTAGGAACGGCCATCGACTTCGCCGAGTTCCATGGCTTTGGAGATGGTTTTGATGGCTTTGTTAAAGTCGCCGCCTTGCACTTGGACGAGACCGAGGTTTTTATAGGCGCGGCGGAAGTCGGGGTGTTTCACGACGGCGTTGCCGTAGTATTGTTCGGCTTTGGCGAGGTTGCCGTCTTGGAAGTATAGATTGGCGAGAATGAAGTCGAATGCAGCGCTGCTGGTCTGGGTGATCTGCGGTTCGAGTGCTTGGATGGCGGCCTTGGGGCTGGCTTTGATTAGGTCGATCAAGTTGCGCAGGGCTTCTTTTTCTTCATCGGAGATGCGTGGCTCGGCTCCGGCGAGGAAGCCGTAGCTGCCGAGGAATTCGCTGACGAAGGTGGGGTCGCTCCAGAGCTGACTATTGATGTTAGACTGCGCCGTGAGCGAGCTCACGGAGATGCCAGCGGCGAAGAGAAGTGTTGTGATCTTTTTCATGAAAGGCTCAAATTTTGGAAAGCTGAAAGGCTGAAATTATTATCTATAGGGGATGGCAGCGCGCATGCGGACTTTAACAAGCTGGCCAGATTTTTGGGCGGGTTCGAAGCGGGCGCGGTTGAGCACATCTTCGGTGGCTTTGGAGAGAATACTGTCGGGTGAGTCGACGATGTTGATCTGCTCGACGCGGCCGCGCTCGTTGACGACGTATTCGACTTTGACGACGCCGGTGATGCCCTTGCGGCGGGCGGCAGAAGGGTAGGTGAATTCGATGCTCGTGCGAGGCTTGGGCGGTGAATCGACATCGCCGAGTTCAAAGATTTCCAGGCCGCCGAGATCGCTGCCAGACAGGTCGAATGACGCTAGAGCAAAATCTCCGGAGATGGAGCTCCCTGTGCCTGGATTGAGCGCTAGGTCGAGCTGGTCCAGGGTGATGGGAGGCGGCGGTGTATCTAGTTCCGGCGGTGGTTCTTCTTCCTTCGCTTCGGGTGGAGGAGGTGGATCCTCCGGTGGCGGAGGCGGTGGAGGTGTCGCGATGTCAAGCGCATCAATCTCCTCCGGGGATTTTTCGTAAGTTGTAAAAATCTGAGTGAGAGGAATCGCTAAAAACAACAACACGCTAATCCCGATACCCGCGAGGGTGCCAAGCGTTCGCATCGCTGGTCGGTGTTTCGGCGGGTTGTAAATCTTGGCCATCCGTAAGGTAGGAAAGTGGGAAGGTTTTAAAGTGGGAAGGTTCCGGCGCTCGCCCGCTATCGCTTAGTGGAGAAGTTGATGGACTTGGCGCCTGCTAGTTTCGCTTCGCCGTAGACCCTGGCGAAGACGCCGTGGCTGGCACCTTCGTCCGCCTGAATGATGACGGGAATGTCGTCCTGGAGGGTGAGGCGCTTCACGATGGGGGAGACACCGCTAATACCTATATCACGCCCGCCATAGATGACTTTATTGTCCGAAGTCACCGCGATAAGGATACTATTCTTCTCCAGTTGCACTGCGGCAGCAGCTTCGGGTTTATTGACTTCGACTCCCGTCTCTTCAACGAAAACGGTCGTGACGATGAAGAAAATCAGTAGGATGAAGACCATGTCGATCATCGGCGAGAGATTGATCTCTACGTCGTCGCGGTCTTCGGATGCTAGGTTGCGGCGCATAATATAATGACTAATGAATGATGACTAATGACTAATGACTAATGAATGATGACTAATGAATGATGGCCCGTGGTTAATCGAGCTGGAGTTTAGTCAGGCTGATTGATTCGATGCGGGCGAGGGCGGCTTCGACGGCGTGCTTGCGCCGGCGGATGACTAAGGCCAGAAAGATGCCAGGTAGCGCAACGAAGAGCCCGGTCTGTGTCGTGATCAGTGCCTCGGAGATGCCGGCGGCGACCATCGCTGCTGTTTCTGCGCCGCCGCCTTTTGAAATCGCAGCGAATGTCCCGAGCATGCCGATGACGGTGCCGAGTAGCCCCATTAGTGGCGCAGCCGCGACGAGTGTGTTCAGGAATATGAGACGGCGCTCAATATTATGCAGCATAGTCTGGCGGACCTCTTCGAAGCGATTGCGCACATGTTTAGACGCGGTGACGTTCTCCTGCGTATAGCGAATGATCTCTCCGGCACGACCCTCCGCCAAAGATGGATTGTAAATCCAGGAGACCCAGTCGCTCTCTTTGCCAAGCTGAATGTTGCCTTTGCGTAGGAAGAGCAGCAGTTGAATGCCACTGGAATAGATCAAGACAGCCAGCAGCGCCAGCGGGATCATGACCCAGCCACCACTTAACCAAATATCTATAATCTTTTCCAACATCGGTAATTATTCCCCCTTATTACGCGCTCCCAATACTCCATTGATGAAGCCAACAGCGGTTTGCTCCATATCGCCTATTTTTTGGCGGGCCATGCGGGAGAGAAGGCCATGTATAATGAGAGCTGGAATGGCAACGATCAGACCAAGTTCGGTCGTGACCAGCGCCTCGGAAATACCGGAAGAGAGGCTCTTCGCGTCACCGGTGCCAAAAATAGTGATCAGATTGAAGGTCTTGATCATGCCCGTCACGGTGCCCAGAAGTCCGAGGAGGGGAGCAGCCGCGGCAGTGAGTGCGATAAATGGCAGCAGTCGTTCCAGTCGGGGCCGTACGGCGAGAATCTTTTCGTAAAGGATTTCTTCGAGCGTGCCGCGCTTTTCATCGGCGTGCTCCACGCCTTTGACCAGCAGTGCGCCACCTTGGCCAGGTATGGCGGCGGCTGTGGCGCGCGCTTTCGTCATATCACCATTCTCGATTTGGGTGATGATTTGCTGGACGTCCTCTGGCGCGGGCGTCTTGAAAGAAGTGACCTCGATCACCTTGAAGGCGGCAAGTAGAAGGCAAACTATCCCTAAAGCGATAATAACGACACCGACACTTCCGCCTTTGGCGAGGTGCTCGAGCATCGAATCGTCGCCTTCAGCAATTTTAAGGGCCTTGCCCAAAGTGGCATCGGCTGGAATGGTGCCTTGGCCGGTTTCGACAAAGGTGCGGATATTAGCTACATAAGCTTCCCCCGGAATCGCGATCGCGGCTTCCGCAGCATTGAGTTTATTGTAGGTGGTGCCAGCGAGCTCAGACTGTGCAGAACTGAAGTAAACTGAAGGCCCGAATGCAGCGAAGGTGCCTTCTTCGATTTCTCCGCCAGGGGTGCGCGCCTTGCCTCCGAAAGTGTAGCCGCCGGTCAGTTGCTCGAGGCGATCAATGGCAACGCGGATAACTTCGATTTGTTTTATGAAGCGATCGGCTTGCGACATGTCCGAGTCGTCGAGGGCTAATCTGGCTTCTTCGGCGGCCTCTGCATACAACTGAACCTCGCTGTAGTCGATACGTGTTTCAAACGAGCGGACAAATTCGTCCAGCAGACCAGCGGTATACTCGTTCTGCGCTTCCATCGCTTCGACCTGCTCGCGAAGGCGGTTGAGGCCTAGATCGCTATTGTCGCGTAGTCGGCGTAATCGGTCGAGTTCGTCTGTCTTTTGGCGAAGGTCATCTTCAAGGCTGGAGACTTCGCGGATCAGTGGGATCTTCTCGGCGGCTATTTCGCTGCGAATCTCGGAGAGTTGACTGAGGGCACTTTTGAGATCTTCACCGGCCTGCTCGCTGGCTGCCGAGAAGGATTGTGCGTTCATGACGCTGAGGGAAAGTGTCAGCACGCTGGCTGCGGCTAGAATAGACTTTAGTTTGGTTGGCATGATACTGCGTAATGAAAGATTAGTTTATACGTGCGGGCACTTCGACGAATTGAATGTCTTCGACGCCTTCATAGACGTCGATCAGGCGTTTGATCTGTGGGCCTTGGCCTTCGATTTGCGGCCACTCCCAGCCGCTTGCAGTTGGATAGCCGATACCGGCGTATTCGCCCGAGGCGTCGACGTAGTAGGCCATGGCCAGTCCCCAGTAAAGGGTGCGCACTTCGACAACCTTGCCGTCTGCAATTTCGCGGGATTCGCTAGTCTCCGTGAGGGTGGTGTTGAATTTATCCGCCTGGCTGAGAATGCCGACGATGTTTTGTACGCGCTCACCCAGCGAGAGCTTGGTCGCCTCGGGGTCGTCGGGCATGCGGCGGATGAGTGGTTTAATTCTTTCGACCAGTGGATCGGGCAGCGTCTGGATGATTGCCTTCATTTGCGTTTCGAGTCCGCCGATCGTCGTGAGAACGGCGGAGGATGCCTTGTTGAGCTTCTCCTTCTCTTCGCTGAGATTCGCCCGGTCTTCGTCAGCTGCAGAGGACGTCGCTTCAAGCGCTTCAATCGACTTGATGATGCGCGCCATCTCGTTTTTTAACAGACCAACGGTGTCACCTAAGATCGACTTTTCGATTTTCCAGTCAGCCTTCTCCTCCGACGTGATTTGGCGGGTCTCTACCCATTTTTCCAAGACCTCCCGGGTTTCGGAGACTTGATTTTGAGAGAAAAGACAGAACGGGCTCATCAGGCAGCCGGTAGCCAATAGGTGTAAGAGTGTTTGTTTCATGATTAAATGTTAGCGATAGCAGAAAGCTTTTTCAAAAGAAAGTGATCTTTCGTTAAGCTTTTGTGCCGAAAATGTGTCAGCTCTGTGACGCGCGGGTCCCAGAAGCAGTAACCCCGCCGAGTGGAAGAGAAGAGCGGGTCGCCTGATTGTTCAATACAAAGGCAAAAAGTCGACTTTCTGCATTATGTGCTGGCCTTGCGGACTGAGCGTGAAGCCGATAAAGTCGTTAGCGGCAGGGCTTAAGCGGATGTTTTCATTGACCAGATAGAAGAGTGTGCGCCGCAGAGGGTAGTCCTTTGCTTTGGGCAGCATGCCTTCGACCGGTACGACTTTGATGCCGGGTGTTTTTGTGTAAGCGAGACCGACATAGCCGATTGCGTCAGCATTTCGGGCGACCTCGGAGGCAATCTGCTCGTTGCCGGCTACCTTTTGGCTCCTTTTGCTGTAGTCGCGCCCCGACATGGCTTTTTCTCTGAACAGATCGTAGGTGCCTGATGCGGTGTTCCGTGTATAGACTGAGATGGTGCCCGCGTCCGAAGTTATCGCGGCCCAATCTTCAATGTCGCCTGTGAACATGGCTTCTAGCTCAGCCAGCGAGATCGATTCAATTGGGTTCTGGTCGTTCACCACGACAGCAATTCCGTCGCGGGCCACGGTGATGCTTTTAAGCTCCACACCTTTTGCCTTGGCGCGGGCCACTTCCTTTGCCGACGGCTTGCGAGAAGTCATTCCGATGTCACCATGGCCCTCGGTGATCGAGACGACGCCTGTGGAAGAGCCTTCGGCGGATATTTCAAAGCCAATGTCCGGGTTCGTTTTGGCAGTTTTTGCCTTATAGGCTTCGGCGAGATGTAGTGCGGCCTTAGCCCCGATTGTGTCCGATCCCATAATTACAATGGTTTCAGCATGAGCCAGAATAAGCGTAAGTTGTAGTGAAGCGAAAAGAATCAATCTTTGAATCATGCATTAGCATGTTACAGAAATGTTACAAAATCGACTCGTTTTTCAGCTAATTGTATGCAGTGATGCAATCCTGCTTACTTATGAATGAACTATTTATGATTCTCGGCTTCGCCCTAGCCGCTTACGCGATCGTTGCGAATGATTCTATTCAGACTCTGGGGACCTTTCTGGCCTCAAATACCAAACGGCCCTGGTGGACGCTTTGGCTGTGGATTTCCGGGATCATGGTCGTGACCGTGACTTGGGGCTGGTTCGCGAACGGAGGAGATCCGGCATTTGGCCGTTTGGCTGCCACCGGGAAGAATATCCCTCACCCTGAGTCTTTCGGGGGTGTCATTAGCTGGCTCTTTGTCATTCCGCCGCTTTGTTTGGTCATTCTGACTCGGATGGGAATTCCCGTCAGTACCTCTCTCTTGGTCCTGACTGCTTACAAGGGCCTGGTCGCCGCGCAACAGGGTAAAACGCCGAAGGATGCCGTCGACCTCTTCAGCTCCATGATGCAGAAGTCGCTGGTTGGCTACGCAATCGCCTTTGTCGTCGGTATCGTGATCTACGCTTCAGTGATCTATCTCATGGAGCGAAAGGTGGCAGAGGAGAAGGACGGCAAGAAGCCGCACAACGAACTGCATCCGGTCTGGATGTTTCTACAGTGGGGCTCGACGGGCTTTCTCTGGTCGATGTGGTTGGTTCAAGATTTGGCCAATATCTTCGTCTATCTGCCGCGCGAACTCACATGGTGGGGCTTGGCGCTTTCGCTAGGCGGCATGGTTCTAATGCAGGGCTATATTTTTCGAGAGAAGGGTGGTCGAATCCAAAATGTCGTCACAACCAAGACCAATACTGTGGACGTGCGATCGGCCACTTTTATCGACCTGCTTTATGGGCTGGTTCTGCTCTTCTTCAAAGTCGACTATATCCCCAAACTCTTTGTCCACTATGAGATGGCAGTGCCTTGGCCTGAAAAGATGCCGATGAGCACCACATGGGTCTTCCTTGGCCTGCTCGCGGGCAGGGAGGTCGGTATCGCCATCAGACTGAAAATTCGTAAGAAGAACAAGGCCTCCAACCTCATTTTCAGAGATGCGGGCAAGGCATTTTTTGGTTCCGCGGTCGCAGTGGTGCTGGCACTCTTTCTGCCCATGTTCGTCAAGCCTGTCGTCGATACTCCCGCTGATGAGGTGGAAGTGCCTGCCGAGGTGAGCGAGGTGCCGGTAGTCGAGACACCAGCCATCGAGACACCAGCGATCACGCCCTCCGAGTAAACACATTCTGCGGAGCCTTAAATCGTAGAGGCTCCGCTCGTCGCAGATAATGAGCCTAGCCGAATCGCGTATGCCAGTATGGGCGTGCGATCAGCCCAGGCTGTGAGCCTTTCGCTTATACTGATTTGGTTTACTTATGTATTATGTGTGGATGTTCAATATCCCG
>Ga0307939_1001969_pt1 | contig 10041 bp, 5 predicted proteins | sample OrgLakmetagen122_FD_201844 | JGI IMG/M metagenome (GOLD analysis project Ga0307939, IMG submission 201844) | Saline water microbial communities from Organic Lake, Antarctica - #122 | ecosystem: Environmental > Aquatic > Non-marine Saline and Alkaline > Saline | place: Antarctica: Organic Lake... | reverse complement strand
TAATTTAGATTTAGGGTTTGTAGTTCCTATACCTACTTTACCTTCTATAGATTGAGTTGTCTCCCCTGTTTTCTTAACTACATTGTTGTCCAATGCATAATCACCTGCTGGTTGTATACCTGCTTGTGATAAGGTATTATTTACCCAAGTAGTACCAGTCCATTTAAGAATTTCACCATTGGTATTACTACTAATTGTTACATCCTCATGAGAAGCTAGTGAATGAGCTAAAGGTGTTCTAGCATTAGATAGTCTAAAATCGTTTCCTTCTGTTGTGGTATTTGCTGTTGTGCCATATATTACTGCAAAAGTTCTTGCCGAACTTCCATTATAAATATCACCTGATAAACCTGTACCAGGTGTTAAATCCTCGTTAGTATGGTTTAGCAAAGAATACCTACCATCTAAAGATGCAGTAATATCAGGTAGGTTTCCAGTTCTCCCAGCAGTTAATACACCAGTCTTACTACTAAAAGATAAAGCATTTATGTATTCATCGCCATCTGGTAGTGAGTCTAAATCTGTCCATTGAGTGCTTATTATACTACCGTCTCTTTGTGTAAGCGTGATAGTCTTAGTGTTAGTGCCTGTAACTGCAATAGACTCTATGTCATCATTATAAGAAGTATCCCATTGAGATTGCTTAGTCAATGTTGGTATTCCGTAACCAGTTGTTGTAGATAGTATACCTGTACTGTTATTATAATCTAAACCTAAAACAGACTCACTGAAAGTTGAAGCTATATTAATCACACCACCTGCTGAATAACTTATATCTATTCCATCACCTTCTACTAAATCTATAGAGTCATCTGAAAATATTCCTGTTCTTTGAAAACCATTGCTTTTTAAATTCCACGAGGCATAGTTATCAAGTGTTGGTTTGTTTTGAACTTGATCCCAGTCTATTGATATGTTTCCTTCAAAAAATTCAAAATTTTCACTTATTGTAACAAAATTACCAATACCCTTGTACCAAAGTAGTGTTCTAAAATTTGGATTAAAAATAATATTTCTTTTTAAAAGTTCATTGTCCAAATTTCTACTAGTATTTATCGTCCAAGTACCACTAGAATCTGCTTCGTATATTTCACCAGTTCTAAGATCATATATTTCATTTAATCCACTACCACTTATAGATATATTTTTATAAGTACTGTTTAATTGACTAAGTGAAGAGAATCCATATCTAGCTGGTCCTTTAAACTTTTCTAAAATAGGCAAACTGTTTAAATCTATTGTGAGTTCTGTGTCTTCAAATGTAACATCTTGTGTTAAATCAGAGAAATTTAAGACCGAGGTTGTTATGATGTTACCATCTCTTTCGACTCTCACATCAATCTCGGCACCATTCCAAGAATTAGTGGTTGGTGTTTCTATTAAAGATCCCCCATTTTCTAATAATTGTTCAGTGTCTTTTTTAAAATCGTATATTATAACATATTCACTCGTTGCAGAACCACTAAGTGAACCATTAAGACCACCTCTGCTTAAAATTACTGTTATAGTATGTTGGTTAGGAACAAACTCATCAGTTGTATTCAAACCAGGATATGATGCTTGGTCTAGACCAAAAGCTTGGTTTGATACTAAATCATTCTCATCTTCAACGTATGCTATAACAATACATATTCCATCATCATCACTATCTGGTGATGTAAGTGTTGCATTTAATGTATAGCTAGATATTGGTATATCACTAACAAAGCCTATGTGGGTTGTTGAGTTTACTGTTGTGTTTATTTGGTCTATGCCTGATGTATAATTCCATTGTTGTGTTTCATTCACATTTGCTGGTATAGTAGAGTTATTGTGAGAAAATCTTTGCCATGTATTAAAAACTTCTTGAAATGAAGTAAATGTAGTTGGATTTAGTTGTGCATCTGATAGTTCGTCTGAACTTCTAATATAATTACCCTCAACTATGCTATCTTCTGCTTGTATAGTATTAGTATTATCTGTTTGTATCTTATAAATCTGACCTTCTAAACCAAACGGGTTTTCTGTTAATTCAGAATCTATAGTAATAGAGTTATTATTACTAGTATTATCATATGTTAATGTTATATTATTACCACTCACTAGGTTAATACCACTATCTGGTGATATATTATTTCTAGACACACCATCTGTCTTTAATTCCCAGTCTAAATCTAGAACCACATCACCTATCTCTCCATTTACACTTAAAACATTATCGCTATTTCTGGATACTTCAATTATACCATTTTCGTTATATACTAAGTAATCTCCTATATTCCATGCTATTGAAAATATTGTACTTTGCTCACTCGCTCTATATACTTCACCTCTTCTAGAAATATCAGAATCAGTTAGTGTGGGTGTGTTAGTAATCGGATTCCACTTACTTATGTAAGTCAAAATAAAAGCATTATTAATAGAATCAAGTATCTTTTGGTCAACATATCCTTTATTTGTGACTTCACCTAACTCAGTAGGTGTGTCCACATAGTATAATTTTGCATCAGTTAAAAATTCAACTACTGTGTTGTTACCAAAAGATACATTGCCATCACCACTAAGCTTGGATAAGTTTACTGAATTGTTATTGATTTGTTTTCCACTAATCTGACTCATTAAAAATTTGCTTTTATTTATATATTATTAATGGTTAAGTACCTTCGTGGATATGTGGAAGAATATAATGCAATATTCTAAGTCTTTCAAGCATTATAATATACACCATTACCGTTGTTATATAACATTTTATCTTGTCCCTCATCAGTTTGACCGTTTATAAAAAATAAGTCACCAATAATTCCCTCAAAAAATAATGATGGAGACTGATCTTGGTTAGCTCTAGCACCAACTGATATAGGATTTGTGGCACTTGGAGAGGACACCACACTTAATGTATTAATAACTTCATTATTCACCTTTATAACAATAGATTCATTGTCTAAATACTTATATTGTAAAAAATAAAATTGATTTATAATAGGTATTAGCGTTGATCCTGCTCCATTTATAGTTGTACCGTCTGAATACCCAAAAAATATGCGACCACTACTATTTTGAAGACTTATTGATAATTTTGTATCTTCAATCACAGGACTATCATCAGATATAATACCTTCAAATGATGAAGTTTTATTACCAAGTACTTTAAACCAGAAACATACTGTAAAGTTAGTATAGTCTAAACTGTTAAAAAGAGAAGGTGGGAGTTGTACATAGCTATTAGTGCCATTAAACTCATATGCATCACCTAGCTTCCCAGAAGCATTTCTAGTGACACCCCCAACAACCGTTCCGTTGTGGTTATTAATAAGATCAATAGCGTTACCAGAACTTTCATCAAATCTATAATATGCAATTGTATCAATAAATGGATTACTTTTTGATTTAAACCAATACCTAGTTTCATGGTGCTTTAATTATTATTTAAGTACTAAAATACTAGAAAGAATCATCACAGAACCTAACAATATAATAAATGTGTAGAAGTATATGTTTGTAGCAACAAACTTATTAAGAATACTTGGTTTATGGAATACACCAACACATCCAATTATAATCCATAATATGGTAATAACAAATAGAATTAGTGTAATATTATATAACATTATGCTTCATATATTATTTCTACATCATCACCTGATTCCAAACTAAAACCAGCATTCCCAGCATTCCATACTAACAAATCACCGATATCTAAGTCATCAAGTGCAAGTGGTACACCAGTTGCACTTGATGCAACAAAGTAAGCATCTAAAGAATTGGTACCATCTGCAACTTTTTGTTTTTGTCCATTTACTAATACTGAAACTCTAGAAAAATCACTAGGCGTGGCACTAAGTGCTATAGTTGTTACAGAATTGTTAGAAGTATATGATGTTGCTAATGTTGTAAGATCATATACAGGTGTTGCATTTAAAAAAGAATTATCAACTTCAATTTGTCCACTTGCATTTATTATTAACGTGCTATTATCTATATTTGCCTTTAATCCATTTCCATCAAAAACTAACCCAGGATTTGTTGCTAAATCAACATCTATTTTACTCCCATTATTAGTCAATCCAAGACCCGCTAAATCAATAGCAACTTGTGTAGTGTCTAAAGAAACTACATTATTATTTCTTGATAAACCTGTACCAACATTTGTTAATAGTGCTAATTCAGAACCAGCAGTACCAGCAACCCAAACAGATGCAGATTCATCCCATATAAGATTGGCTAGTGGATTTGTGCCTCTGTCTATTTCTATACCAGCATCAACTCCACTTCCTGCGGAATTTCCTTTGGCTAATGTTATTATGTTATCGGTTATTTCTAATTGAGTCGTATTTACAAAAGTGGTAGTTCCATTGACTGTAAAATCACCATCAACTATTAAATTATTTGAAAATGTTCTGTTGCCAATTATAGTATTTTTCAATGTAACTGTATCATTATTTATTGTTAATGCATCTTCATTAACATTAACACTAAAATCTAAACCTATGAGTTCTAAACCATTACCAGCTGTGTACTCTGTGTTTGTATCAGTAACTGTCTCAGTAGCGGTAGTAATCCCAGTTATATGTCCGTAAGTATCTAAAACTATATCTTGGATATAAGTTCTTCCAGAATTATTACTTGAAACTTGTGTAGAAGTATCTTCATGACTAAAGACTAACCCATCTAAGTCTAGTCCCGCACCAGCTTGATACACTGCATCTTCTGAGGCTGCGAATACTTGATCATCAACGTATTTTTTATTTACCAATTCAGTATCTACCGTTGGTGCATCTATATAAAATAGTCTTGCTCCTGTTAAAAAATTCATCTCGGCAGTACTATCAAAAGATACTTCACCACCTGTTAATTTATTAAGTGCAATAGAACTTTGTTTTATTTGTTTTCCGTGTAACTTACTCATCTTTTTATTATTTTTTTTTGTAATATTTACTTATTATAGGTTATATATTAAATATTAAAACCCCTTATTTATATATTTCGGCAAAAAGAGTTCTAATATTTAATATATAAATAAAATTAAAGATAAAAATGAACCAACTAAACGGAAAGCAAATTAAAGATGATTCTATTACTCTTAATAAATTAACGGGTGGTGATCAAACATTTTCAGGAGGAACAACTCTTAACTTCAACACAGGTTCGGTACTAACAATAAGTGGAGATTCTATATTAACTAGTGATTCGGTTGTAAATAAACAATACGTAGATTCAGTTGCTCAAGGATTAGATGTTAAAGATTCTGTGGTTATAAGAACATTTGATGATGCTATTGTACTAAGTGGAGAACAAACTATACAGAGTATTGTGTTAGTAGATGGTGATAGAGTCCTAGTGAATAAAACTATTGAAACTGATGATAGTAACATATATATAGTAAGAGTTGGTTCGTGGGAAGTAGCACCAGATGCAATAGCTGGTGATACTTTAACCGCTGGATCATTTGTTTTTATAGAAAGTGGTGATTTTGCAAATAATGGCTATGTTCTGATTACAACTGATGATAACTTAGCACAATCCTCTCCATTATTATCTTGGACAAAATTTACTGGTTCTAATTTACCAGACACGGGTGTTGTAGCTGATACTTATGGCGACCAATCTACTAATACAGTTCCTACTTTTACAGTAGATCCTAAAGGAAGAATTACTAGTGCTAGTTCATATGCACTGAATTTAACAATAGGTGCTGCTGAGGATGGTTCTTATACTGATGGTATTTTTAATGATTTTACAGTAAATACACCAGTTGGGACAGCAGTAGATAGATTTAATGAAGTTTTGCTTTTACTAGCACCTGCACCACCAAAGGATTGGAATAATACAATTACTTCACTATCGTTTGTAGAGAGTCCTAGAAATGCTAGAACCTTAACATCTGGTACAACTATAAATAATTTATATACTGATAATACACCAACACTTTCTAGTTATAGTGGTTCTCAAAATATAGGAATAGGGGAAGATGCAAGAGTAACAACTGGTGTGTTTGAATTATTAGACAATGGTGTATCTTTAGAGACTTTTACACTAGATGGTGAGAATACTGTTGCAAACACTACTGGTTATTTAAGACATAGTGCCTCAGTTGATACTTACGATGGACAAGCTGGTAAGGCTGGGTTTTGGACAGGTATAACTAGCTTTTCATTCGGAACGACTGCTTTTCCATCAATAATAGCTTCTATTGTTGAAAGAACAGTTACACTAACTTATCCAGGTAATAATTCACCAGTTGAATTAGACTATTATATTGATGATCCACTAACAGTTGGTATATCAAATGCAAGTGCTGATTTTCCAGCAATGGGAAGATTTATAAGTGGTTTACCATCTTTGAGCGTTGGGGATTCTATAACAAATATAGCCTTTGATATTGAAAATGTTGCTTCATTCTTCTACTCACCTAATGATGTGTGGCAGATACAACAAGGTGTGGTAAACTCACAAACTGGTGATCCAGATGCAGTACCAACAACAAATGGGGAGACTGGTGTATCAACTGGTAATTCAACAACAATAAGAAATGCTCAATTTAGTGATACGAGTGTATCGTTTTCAATAAGAGGAAGAAACTCAATAGGTGTGTATGGTAGTACAGAAACAGTATCATCTAATACAACTAGAGTAGATACAGTATCTGATGAAAGTAATAGATTTACATCTGGTGCAGGTTCCTATCCAACAACTGGATTTGGTAACAATTATGACTCGACACAATCTTTATTAACAGGTAGTTATGTAAACGAGTTACTTTTAATTAATGGTACTTATGAGTATCCAACTGGTGACTATACTGCTTTTGGTGCAGATAATTATGATAATGCTACTGGAACTAGATTTGCGACATTCAAGTTCTCTAATGCATTTAGTGACAATTCTGCATTTACATTAAATATTAATAACTCTAGTGGTATAACACAAAAAATTAACGAATCAGATATGTTATTGGAGGTAAAAATAGAAGGCTCTACTTCTTCATCTTGGGTTGATGCTGATAGTGGATATAGTGGTGTTGGTAATCCAGGGTCTGGTGTTGATGGAGTTGCATCGGTTGTGGTAGCAAGTTCTACCTCAACTTCTAGAAGAATAACATTTGGATCTGCTATCTACACTGGTGATATAATAATAAGAATAGGGTTTACTGCTAGTTCTTCTAAGACTTTTAGAAGTATAACAGTAAGTGATATATAAAAAAATAAAAAAAAATAAAAATATAAAAATGGGATTATCATCAGAACAAAAATCAAGTAGACTATTTAAGAAGTCATTAGGTGCAGGGGAAACTTTGTTATCAAGACCATTTTTTCAAGAACCTAAATTAGGAAGTTCTGCAATTTTACCAGAACAGATATGGACAGAAGCGGTGGCTATCCCATCAACTGCACCAACTCTTTCAAATGGTGGTGAAGATGGTGTTGTTAAATACCTAGAATTGTTAGAACTAGAACATGTTGCTGGTTCTCAAGACCTATCTTACTTCTCATCAGATTTAATAGATACTATACCATTTAACTTTGGTGATGGTAGTTATAATTATGGTCTGTTTAAGAACAATGGAACAACAGTAATAAATTTTGGTGAAGGAGATTGGTTACTTGATACATCAGCTGGACTTCTTACATTCTATGGTAGTCTACCAAGTGGTGTTAATGCAGCAAATCCACCAAAGGTTAGTTTCTATAAATATATAGGTGCTAAAGGTTTAGGAACAGGTGGATCAAGTTTTTTACCTGGGTCAGGACTTAGTGATAACGCTGGTAATTTAGATGTTAACGTGGATTCAAATAGTTTAGAAATAAATGGTTCTGATGAGGTATCTTTAAAACGAACTATAACTGGTCCAAGAATATTCGAAGGTAGTGGTACAGTATCTATAGATAATGACGAAGGTATGAAAATACGCACAAGACTTAAAGTAGGTAACAGTGCACAAGGATCTGGTCTGGAAACTATTGTACAAGGATCTGGTCAGGCTAATGGTTTTAGATCCATTGCATTCGGAACTAATACTTATGCTGGTGCTACTGGGGCATTTGTAGGTGGTCTTGGTAATAGAAGTGATGTTGAATACGAAATATCACTTGGAATATATGGTACAACAGCAAGTTCTTTAGACAATCCTTCTAATCCTTCTTGGGATAGGCTAGCAAACTTTGGTAATGGTAGTAGTGCTTCTTTTTCAGATAGAAAGGATGCTTGGTCTTTATATAGAAACGGTGCACAAAAATTAGAAACAAGACAACTTAGTAATATTACAAATGCAACGAAGGGATTTTTCGCACTAGATGAAAATGGTAGACCAAATTTTTATTACAATGGTCAATGGAACGATGTAAGTGAAAGTGGTGGTGCAAACACAGATCCTGTATACCAAACAGAAATACCAACAGAATCACATTCTACATCAGCATCATTAACAACTATAACGCTATCACAAACACCATCTACAACATTTACTGTTGAGGTATATGTTAATGGACAAAGACAAAGGCTTGGTGAAACTAACACTTCTGATTGTTGGTTTGGGAATATTACTACTGCTACATTATTTGATAATTTGAGCACTGGTGATGCACTTGTGTGGAATGCCGTTGCTACTGGGTTTGTGTTAGATACAGATGATGTTGTTGATATAATATATGCTGTTGAGGTTTAGTAATTTAATAATAAAATAAAAAAAGCTCTTAATTAAATTAAGAGCTTTTTTTATTTTATTTAATTTGTCTACACTTCATAAAGTATTAATACAGTATCTGATACTGATAGGTCATATCCTGATACTATACTATTGAAATACAATCCACTTCCTTGCTTGATATCACCATAAGCAAGTGCTGTTAGACCATCATCACTAAAATAGCATTGTTCTGAAAAAGTTCCATTTCCTACTAGCTGTATTAATCCATTTATGAAAACTCTAATACTTGTTATTTGGTTAGGATTTACACTTATATCAATTCCTGTATATTGGTTATTTCCATTAATTGGAGCTGTTGGATTCTCTATTTGGTATATAGTATCTGATGTACCAACACCACCGCCTCCACTAGGTGCTGATACCCACTTAAACTTCCCATCTTCATTAGTCAATACATAACCATTTACTGCATTTCCAAAAGTTCCAGTGTCTAACTTTTCAACATCAAGGCTTTTATCTATTACATCAAATGTATAAGACATACCATCCAAAGACTGTTCTTCTGTTACTTGTATAGTATTTGTGCTAGAAAAATCTACTGATAGTGAATCTATAAGGGATATAAGATTTAATTCTCCTTGGTTATCAAACACACCATCATCAATAAGTACTAAAGAACCATTAGATATTAGAACTTCACCATAATTTAGTAGAGTTCCCTCTATTTCTAAATCACCATATATCCAATATTGGTGGTTTTCTGGGACTATTATATAATCATCTACTGTAATTTTGTTTTTTATTTTTAAAGAATCACTTGAATAATGTTGTATCAATTGGAAAAACTGCCCAGTATATAAAAGTGTGTATATTGTACTTGCTTTGATATCATTTGGTATTAAATCTACTAAACCATTACTACTCGCCTTCTTTATAACAATAGCACCTAGTCCATTTATATTAATACTTGGTTGAGTATTTTCATTATCAGTATCAAATGATGTAAGCAATATAGCATTTTTAATATACTCATCATAATTAGTCTCTGTTGTTGATTGATATAAAATACCATTTTGTGATGTTGCATTGACTTCTAGGACTTGATTTAAGTTCTCTTTAACCCAATTTCCATCTGGATATACACCATCATATCTATAAACTGCATTTTTTTGGTCATTAATCCTAATAGAATCACCATTATTAGGTTCTGTTTCTAACCATTCAGATGAATTCCACTCGAATACTATACCAGGAGATTTACTATCCCATATACCAGTCAATGAATCACCATCTCCTAAACCACCTAGATATCTAGAACCAGTTTGTGGTGTGCTAACTGGTGATGTTATAATTGATTTAACAGAATCTAACCATTGTGAAGATCCAGAAGATTCTCCACTACTAAACTCAACCCAGTT
>Ga0307939_1001956_pt1 | contig 10095 bp, 12 predicted proteins | sample OrgLakmetagen122_FD_201844 | JGI IMG/M metagenome (GOLD analysis project Ga0307939, IMG submission 201844) | Saline water microbial communities from Organic Lake, Antarctica - #122 | ecosystem: Environmental > Aquatic > Non-marine Saline and Alkaline > Saline | place: Antarctica: Organic Lake... | reverse complement strand
AACCCATCTGCGCCATCGCTGCACCCCCCGTTCCAGTTTATCGCCTCAATGATACCGCAGCGCCGGGGTCGGGGCAATTTTTAGAGGTGCCCTTGACAAATAATCAAGACATTGCGTTACTTCGTGTGAGGTTGAACATATTTACAGCGTAAAGCGACATGAAACACGTCGCCTGATACGGGGAGAAACCAGAATGTCCAATGCAAAACGCAAGGAAGCGATGGTAAAGGTCGCGTGCATCCAGATGGAGCCGAAGGTCGGTGAAAAGGATGCCAACGTCAAAAAAACGCTGGAATTGATCGACAAGGCGGCGGACGAGGGCGCGCAGCTGATCGTGCTGCCCGAGTTGTGCAATTCCGGCTATGTGTTCGAATCGCGTCAAGAGGCGCATGACCTGGCCGAGGAAATTCCCGGCGGGCCATCCACCGATGCATGGTCTAAAATTGCGGTCAAGCGGGGCGTTTATATCGTGGCCGGGATTTCGGAACGTGAAGATGCGGTGTTGTTTAACTCCTCAGTTCTGATCGGGCCCGAAGGGTATATCGGCACCTTCCGCAAGGTGCATCTGTGGAACACCGAGAACCTGTATTTCGAACCCGGCGACATGGGCTTTCCGGTGTTTCACACCGAATTGGGGCGGATCGGCATGATCATCTGCTATGACGCCTGGTTCCCCGAAAGTTTCCGCATGTGCGCCCTGCAAGGTGCGGATATCGTGTGCATTCCGACCAACTGGGTTCCCATTCCGGGTCAAGATCCAAAGCGCGAGGCGATGGCAAACATCCTGTGCATGGGATCGGCGCATTCCAACTCGATCTTTGTGGCGGCGGCGAACCGGATCGGCACCGAACGCGGCCAGCCTTTCGTTGGTCAAAGCCTAATCGTAAGCTATACAGGGTGGCCCGTGGCAGGCCCGGCCAGCGCCGATCAGCAGGATATTCTATACGCCGACGTGAACCTGTCGGACGCGCGGCGCAAGCGCAACTGGACCGAATACAACCAGATCCTGCGCGACCGGCGCACGGATCTTTATGACGAAATGCTGGGCGCCGACGACATGCCCGGCTGGTATTGAGACGACCCGAACCGAGGCTCCGTCACAAGCGAGCCCGTCACACCAATGGGAGGAACAATATGACTAAGATATCTGACAGCACCGGTATCGGCCGGCGCGGATTTTTGAAGGGTGGCACGGCCCTGGGGGCTGCCGCCCTGGTGTCACCCTGGCTTGCCAATTCGGCCAAGGCCGCCGACGCGATCCGTGTGGGCGTGATTTCGCCTCTCACCGGCGCGTGGACCGTCTATGGCCAGGCGCATATGGCGGGTTTTGAGCTGGCCGTGGACGAGATCAACGCCGCCGGTGGTATCGACGGGCGCCCGATGGAAATCGTGGTAGCCGATTCCAAGACTGAACCGCGCATCGTGGTGGAACAGGCCAACCGCCTGTTGCGTCAGGACCGCGTTGATTTTCTGGCCGGCACATTTAGCAGCGCCGAGCGGAACGCCGCCGGCCCGGTGGTGGCACAGGCCAACAAGCTGATGTTCTATCCCACGTTCTATGAGGGGCAGAGCCAAGAATTTCACCCGGGCGTCTGCAACAAGAACATGTTCATGATCGGTCCCGAGCCATCACAGCAGGTCTGGCCGCATGTTGAATACATGGTCAAGAATTATGGCAAGAAATTCTTTCTGATCGGGTCCGACTATGCTTGGCCGCGTGAAACCAACAAGATGTTCAAGGAAAAATTCGCCGAATACGACGGAGAAGTCGTTGGCGAAGTTTATATTCCGTTCAATACCCCTGAATATAAATCGGTTCTGCGCGACATCCGCAATTCGGGCGCCGATGTGGTGTTCCATTCGCTGACCGGCAGCGACACAGTGAACTTCCGTCGTCAATTCCACGCGGCGGGCATGAACAAGGACATCGTGATCTGGACCGTCGACGACGAAGAAGTCGTGACCTCGGGCCTGGGGCCGGAGGCGTCGGCGGGCACCTATGTGAGTTTCGATTATTTCATGTCGATCAACACCGACAACAACAAGGTGTTCTTGGACAAGTTATTCAAGAAATTCGGCAACGACACGTTGATGAACACCGTCGGCGTGGGCATGTATAATTCGGCGCATCTGCTCGCGCAGGCCATCTCCGCGGCGGGGTCGACCGACACGGACAAGGTGCGCGACGCCGTGCGCGGATCGTCCTTTGACATGGCACCGCAGGGGTCCATCACGGTTCAGGCGGCGGATCATCAGGCGATTCTACCCTCATACCTGATGAAGGTGCGCGAGGATTGGACATCCGTGAACGACATGTTCGAGCAGATCCAGTTTCAGGACAAGGTCACGCCCGCCCCGGCGCGCTGCGACCTACCGCTTTGACTTCGTAAACCAGATGTCCGCCCGGCCCTGACGCCGGGCGGACATCATTCCTGACTCCTACAGAAATGAGCAAATGATGGCCGTACTCGGGATACTTATCGACGCCACCTTGATTACCCTAGTGATGGCCCTGGCCGCGTCCGGGCTGGCCGTCGTGTTCGGGCTGATAGGGGTCATCAACATGGGGCACGGCGCGATGTTGACCCTGGGGGCCTATCTGACGTGGGCCGCGACTGGAGCGGGTATTCCGTTCGTTCCCGCGGTGTTGTTGGCCGCCCTTGGTGTCGGATTTATCGGCCTGCTGTTAGAGCATTTCCTGATCCGGTATTTCTATGACCGCCCGTTCGAGACCTTGTTGCTGACCTGGGGTTTTTTTCTGGTGTCGACCGAAGTGATCAAAATCATCTTCGGACCAGATTTTCGCAGTGTCGCTAGCCCCTTGCCCGGCACAATCGAGGCGTTTGGGCAGTCGATCCCGGCGTATCGCGCGACTGTCGCGGGGCTGTCGCTGGTCGTGCTGACGACGATTGGGTTGGTCTATAAGAAAACTTCGTTCGGGTTGCGGGTCCGCGCCCTAGTTCAGAACCGCGAGGTGGCCAGTTTGATGGGCCAGGATGTGTCAATGCTGTACAAGCAGGTGTTCGTCGCCGGGGCGTTTCTGTCCGGGTTGGCCGGAGCGCTGATCGCGCCAATGCTCAGTATCGACCCGTATATCGGTAACGTCTATCTGGTGCGGTCGTTCTTCGTCGTGACGCTGGGTGGTCTGGGCCTGTTGGTGGAGGGCACTATCGTGGGCAGTATCGTGATCGCCGGATCCGAGACATTCTTTTCGCTCGTCACCGGGCAGGTGTTCGCCCAAAGCATCGTCTTTGTGTTTGCCGTTGTGCTGTTGCGATTTTTCCCGCGCGGCATCCTGGCGTCCAGAAACTAAACGCGGAGACTTCGTTCCATGGCCTTTCACATCCTCGCCCGTTTCGATGGCGAAGCCAAGTTCGCCGTCGTCGTCTTTGTACTGTTGGCGCTGATCCCGGCGGCTCTCGGTGGCTATACCACCTATATTCTGCCGCAGTATATGTGCTTTGGTATTCTGGCGATGTCGCTGGCGCTGTTGTGGGGCTATACTGGCATCCTCAGTTTTGGTCAGGCGGGGTTTTTCGCCATCGGCGGCTATCTGATGGGGCTGGTCCTGTCGGGGGCGATCCCGTTTGGTGGGTTCGTTGTTGCCCTGCTGCTGGCCGCGGGTCTGGGATATGTCGTGGCCGCGCTGTTGGGGTATTTCCTGTTCAGCGCGGGGGTGCGCGACGCCTATTTCGTCATCGTCACCTTGGCCCTGTCTATCATCGTTGAGCAATTGGCGGTCAGTCAATCACAGCTGACCGGCGGTTGGAACGGCATGTTCGTAATGCGCCCCGAGGTGGATCTGGTCGTGGCCAAGGTGAACCTGTATGGCGATCTTCCGGCGTTTTACACCGTGCTGGCCATTGTCGCGCTGGTCTATGTGCTGCTTCATGTCTACACGCGGTCGCGCCATGGCAAGATCTTGGTGGGGATCCGTGAAAACGAAGCGCGGTTGACTTCGCTGGGCGTGAATACTGCGTGGAAGAAAACCCTGGCGTTCGCCCTGTCGGGGGCAGTGGCCGCGTTCGGGGGCGCGCTTTACGCCATGCATTCGGGGTTCGTGTCGCCCTCGCTGGGAGGTGTGCTGTTTTCAACCGAGGTGGTGGTGTGGGTGGCGATTGCCGGGCGCACATCGCTGTTGGGCGCACTTTTGGGCGGGATCGCCGTGTCGTGGTTGTCCAGCATCATCAGCGCATGGACACCTGCCTATTGGCAGCTGTTCGTCGGGTTGATCTTTATCGTCACGATCGTATTTTTCCGCGATGGCGTGGCCGGGGCGATCGCCCAGATCAGCCGCAAACGCAGGAGCAAGACATGACCGTGCTGTTGCAAACCAAGGGCCTGACCAAGCGGTTTCAGGGCCTTGTCGCCAATGAAGACGTCGATTTCACCCTTTCTATGGGCGAAGTTCGTTCGGTCATCGGGCCGAACGGGGCGGGCAAGACGACGTTCATCAGCATGATTTCAGGGCATCTGCGCCCCACCAGTGGCGCGATTTTCTATAACGGGCAGGATATCACGCGTCAGTCGCTGCCGGTGCGGGCCAGCCACGGGATCATCCGGAAATTTCAGACGCCGTCGGTGTTTACCGGCCTGTCGGTCTATCAAAACATCGAGCTGTCGGTGATCGCGTCGCGCGCCGCATCGCGCCACACCGCCGCCCGCGTCGGCGAGGTGATGGAGCTGGTCCGGCTGAACGATCAGGCCCGCACCCTTGCATCGACTCTGTCGCACGGTCAACGTCAGTGGCTGGAGATCGGGATGTTGCTAGGCGCGCAGGCGCAACTGTTGTTGCTGGATGAGCCGACCGCCGGAATGACCGCCGAGGAAACCAACGCGACCGGCGTTTTGATCAACGACCTGACGCAGGAGTTGAACCTGTCGGCGATCATCATCGAACACGATATCAATTTTATCAAAAGCCTGAAGGCCCCGATCACTGTGCTGCATCTGGGGAAGGTGTTTCGCGAAGGCACGTTCGAACAGATTTCAGCAGATCCCGAAGTGCGCGCCATATATCTGGGGACTGATTGATGGATATCATCGTTGAAAACGTGCACTCCGGCTATGGCGACGGCGAGGTTCTGTGCGGCCTGTCCCTGACGGTTCAGTCGGGGTCGATCCTGGGCGTCATGGGGCGCAACGGCATGGGAAAAAGCACACTGGTGCGCACGATCGCGGGATTGAACAAAACTATCAGCGGCAAGATCACTATGGGCGGGCACGACATTACCGACATGCCACCCCACGCCCGCGCCCGCATGGGCCTGTCAACCATCGTTCAGGGTCGCGGTATTTTTCCGCAGCTGACCGTGCGCGAAAACCTTGAGATGGGGCGGCTGTGCGCCGACGCTGGCCTGCCCTCACGGCTGGACGAGGTTTTGGGTTATTTCACCCGTTTGGGCGAACGTATGGACCAACAGGCCGGCACGATGAGCGGCGGTGAACAGCAGATGCTGGCCATCGGGCGCGGGTTGATGATGCACCCCAAGGTTATGTTGCTGGACGAACCATCCGACGGGATCATGCCGGTTCTGGTCACCCAGATTGCCGAGATTCTGGTCGAGATCAACAAGGCGCATGACCTGACCATTCTGGTGGTCGAACAGAACGTGCCGATGGTGTTTCGCATGACTGAGCGCTGCGTGATCATCGAAAATGGCCGGGTCGTCGTCGAAGGCCTGCGCAGCGAGTTGGAACAATCGGACGCAATGCAAGAGTATCTGGCGATTTAAGCCGGGCCATGGTGCGATGGTCCGGCAGGGGGCGCGTATGACAAAGATGGATCCTATCGAACTGACCCGGCGTCTGGTGGCGTTCGACACCGTCAATCCGCCGGGAAACGAACGGCCCTGTCTGGACGATCTGGCCAATATCCTGTCGGATTCGGGCTTTGACATCACCGTGCTGCCGTTTGGCACCGGGCGCGACAATCTGGTGGCCCGACTAGGCACGGGGGACGCGCCGCCGCTGTGCTTCAGCGGGCATCTGGATACGGTTCCCTCGGGGGACGCGGCGTGGAGTTGTGACCCTTTTGGCGGCGAGATCCGCGATGGCCGGATGATGGGGCGCGGCACCAGCGACATGAAGGCCGGAGTGGCCGCCTTTGTCTGCGCCTGTCTGGGCGAGGCGGATTGGATACGCGGTGGCCCCGGCGTGGTTCTGGCTCTGACCTCGGCCGAGCCGACCAGCAATCAGGTCAAGGTCGGGAACAAGGGTGCGTTTTGGCTGCGCGCGCAGGTCAGCGGCGTGACCGCGCACGGGTCCATTCCGCATCTGGGGGTCAACGCGATTTCCAACGCAATGGACGCCATCGCACGCGTTAGAGCCTGAGTATCGGCGACGCGGTTGACGCGGCATTGGGCGCGCCCACCCTGAACGTTATCCGGATTAGCGGCGGGTCGAACATCAATTCGGTGCCCGATCATTGCGAATTCCTGATAGATATCCGCAGCAACGAACGCATGCGCCACGCTGACGTCCTCGACCTGCTGAACGCGACGCTTGGGGATGTGCAGATCGAGGTGCTGACCGACCTGCCCGGTGTCTATACCGACCCGGACGATCCGTTCGTGCGCTGCGTGCTGGACGTGACGCGCGCGGTGTCGGGCGATGCCACGCCCCCCGGCTCAACCAGTTATTTCACCGACGCGGCCGTGTTTTGCGACACGCAGGACGCTCTGCCTTGCGTTATTCTGGGGCCGGGTAATGTCGACATGGCGCATCGCACCGATGAGTATTGCGACGTTGCAATGATCCGTCAGGCCGTCGTTCTGTATCGCGCCTTGATACGTCGTTGGCCGGCGGCTCTGTTGCACAAAGCCTTTGATGCCCGAGGCTCCTCTTTCCCCTGAGGGATTCATCTCACGGCTGTCTGTGACAGGGATGCCAAGGGCGGTGTAGCCGTTCATGATGGCGATACGGACTTGGACTTCCGCGACCTAACGGTCGAAGTCCCGCGCCATGAGGCGCTGTCCCAGCAGTTTCACGCAGTGCATGGCGTCGTGGCACTTGCGGGTGTCATAGGCACCGTCTGCGGTGACGCTAGGGATCTCCTCTTCGGCTGGGATCTGGCTGAGCAGGTCAGGCAGGATAGGTGGGTCGCCGATGTGGCACCCAGTGATCTCCCTCTCCGTGATTGCCTTGCAATCACTTGTCGGCAATGGACGACCCGAACCTCTAGCGTTTCTTCGTCGATCCCGAGGTGGATCTTGCGCCAAACGCGCCGTTTGGGACCGCCATTCTTGCGTGCGTTCCACTCGCCTTCACCCTCGACCTTGATCCCTGGAATGCCCCCCACCGAAATGATCCACCTTTCGGGATATGATTATCCCGTTTTCAGGAGGACCAATTCAGTGGGGGCACGCCACGCTGGTTGGATTTGGGCTATGTGTAAAATTGAATGATCGCTTCAGTTCTGAGGCACGACCCTAAGCTAAAGCCGTTCTAGAGAACGGGTAGCAGCCCAACCGATTTTCTCAATCGCAGCATCGCGACCGTCGACGGCCTCGACGTGCCCGCGCCGCCAAGCTCCCCTCTCATCCGCTGATGATTTCAGGGAGGGTTGAGAGAACATGACCCGCCCGGGAAATGCATTTCTTGGCCGCTTCGGCGATGGCGAGGGCGGCCGGTCCGTCACCATGCACGCAGATGCTGTGGAATTCGGTTTCGATGCATGTGCCGTCGCGGCAGAGGATGGCACCATTTTCGAGCATGTTCGACAGGTGCTGGCGCACTACGCCGACGACGTGCATCACCGCGCCCGAGATGCTGCGCGGTGTCAGTTGCCCATCAGGCTCATAGGTTCGATCAGCAAAAACTTCCAGAGCGACGCGTAGCCCGGCATCCCTTCCGGCATCAGCCAAGTGCGACAGGATCGGCGCTAGCAGGATGAGATCGCTATCGTAATCCGCGATCGCTTCAACAATTGCACGGGCCAGAACGGGATCGTTGCAGGCCTGATTATTCAGCGCACCATGCGGTTTGACATGCGTCACGGGCCATCCCCGGACCTTGCCGATGGCGACCAAGGCACCCATTTGCGCCCAGAGCTCGGCACGAAGCACCTCGGGCGGTAGAACCATCTGGACGCGGCCAAAATTCTTCAGATCGGGATACCCGGGATGCGCTCCGACCGATACGCCCATTTCTTGCGCCGCACGCAAGGTTGCGTCCATGATCCGTGGCTCGCCCGCATGCGCACCGCAGGCGATGTTGGCGCTGCTGACGATCTTGAGAAGCTCAGCATCCGCTCCGATTGTGTAGGGGCCCCAGCTTTCCGCCATGTCGGCGTTTAGATTGATCTTCATTGGGAATCTCCCCTTTTGCTCGAGCTAAGATTACCAGGAAAATGGTCCGGGTGACGAGCGTCCACACTGCCCGAAATAAGATTGCAATTGTAGAGCGCCTCCGTGGGCGACGCAGATACCACCTCTGCCGCTCTGCAGATCCGCCTCAACATACAGGCGTGATCACGTGCGGCTGCCTCGGCTTTGGCCACGGTAACCGTCTTGAAGCGCAACGTTTCCCCCGGCACCGATCGGGCGACACGGGACAGATCCGCAGAGATGATGGTCGCGATTTTTGGATATCCGCCAGTCGTCTGCGCATCCGCCAGCAATACTATGGGCTGCCCTTCGGCCGGGACCTGTATTGCCCCCGGCACGACGCCGTCCGATACAATGTCGGCGCCGCGCTGGGGGTCATGCTCCAGGACAGGACCAGAGAGGCGCATGCCCATCCTGTCGAGCGCGGTTGTCACTTGCCATGGCGCAGCAAAAAACGCGTTGAAAGCAGCGGCGGTGAACCATTCCGCCTGCGGACCGGGCACGACCCGGATGTGATCCGGCGGGCCAAGATCGACCGAAAGTCGCAATGTCGGTGCGCTTGGATCTGGTGCCTGCGCGACCTGCAACCGATCACCGGCACGCAGATTGCGTCCCTCCAGCCCGCCGATGGAGGACGCCACTAGCGTCGATTGACTACCGAAGAGCCTGGGCACATCCAATCCGCCCTGTATCCCCAAAAGGGCCGTGCCGCCGCGCGCGGGCGGATCGAGCCACAGCTCGTCCCCGGGGGCAAGCGTCACCGCAGTCCATTCGCGCAGAAGGTTCTTTTGCCCGGCCCGCACCACATATCCGGACAGCCCAGATCCGCAAGCGATGCGCACAGCTCCCTCCTCGACCTTCAGGCGCGGCGACGTGATGGCGACTTCAAGGGCGGCCGTATCAGCCGGATTGTCCAACAGGCCATTCAGCAGCATCAGCCCATCTCGGTCCAGCACGCCCGACCGCGGGACGCCGCGATCACGCCCACCGCAAAAGCCCAGATCCTGAACCAAAGTGCGCGCACCTGGGACAAGCACGCTAAGGACGCTCATGCTTGGTCCCGTTTTTCAAGAAACTCACAGGGATTCATATCGCCCCTTGCGAATCCGCGCTGGATCTGCGCGTGCCGCTCTTCCGTCACGCGCTGAAAGGCTACGCGATCCCCGGCTGCGAGCAGGGCCGGCACTTCCCGGCGCACGTCGAAGAGCGGGACGGGACATTGCCCGACGATATGCCACCCCCCCGGGCTTGCACCCGGATAAATGACGCACAGCCCCTTCGCGATCGCGACCGAACCGGCCGGAACACGCTGGCGGGGGCTACTGCGGCGCGGCAGGGACAATGCCTCGGGCAACTCGCCCATGAAGGGCAGTCCTGGCAGAAACCCAATTGCGAAGACATCGAAAACGCAGTCGAGATGGCTTTTGATGATCTTCTTAACGGTTAGGCCCAGCCTCTCGGACAGGTTGGCCAGATCTGCGCCGTGCAGACCATCGTAGCAACATGGCAGACGCCAAAGGCGGGCTGAGGTCATCTCAGTCGCCTCGGCGTCTTTCAGCGCCCCCAGCACCGTATCGACAATGTCGGACTGTGCGCTCACCAGCGGGTCGTAATGCACGGTTACGCTTGCAAAGGCGGCGACAGGTCTTGTCAAAGGAACTCAGCTTGCGGGTGGAGTGTACACCCCCTACCCTGCCCACATGGAAAAACGCGACCCTTTCAAGTACTTCAAAACCAGCCGGGAAATCATCCGCTTGGCGGTGATGCT
>Ga0307939_1001953_pt1 | contig 10098 bp, 10 predicted proteins | sample OrgLakmetagen122_FD_201844 | JGI IMG/M metagenome (GOLD analysis project Ga0307939, IMG submission 201844) | Saline water microbial communities from Organic Lake, Antarctica - #122 | ecosystem: Environmental > Aquatic > Non-marine Saline and Alkaline > Saline | place: Antarctica: Organic Lake... | reverse complement strand
AACCTAAAGAAAAAGAACTTTTTCTTTAGTTGCTCGCTTGCTTGGGTAGCTCAGTTGGTAGAGCATTCGATTGAAGCTCGAAGGGTCAGCAGTTCGAGCCTGCTCCCAAGCACAAAGAAAACCGCCTTCTGGCGGTTTTCGTTTGCTTGGGAAGCAAAGTGCTAGTGCACTTTGCGGCAGGCTCGAAGGGCGGAGCGATGTTGCGAGCGCGCTTCCTAGCGCGAGCAACCGCGAGCCCTGTCCCGCGGCACTTATGAGCGTAGCGAATTTGTGACCGTCAGGACGAGCCTGCTCCCAAGCACAAAGAAAACCGCCTTCTGGCGGTTTTCGTTTGCTTGGGAAGCAAAGTGCTAGTGCACTTTGCGGCAGGCTCGAAGGGCGGAGCGATGTTGCGAGCGCGCTTCCTAGCGCGAGCAACCGCGAGCCCTGTCCCGCGGCACTTATGAGCGTAGCGAATTTGTGACCGTCAGGACGAGCCTGCTCCCAAGCACAAAATAGCCCTGCTGATGCAGGGCTATTTTTATTTGTGTCCAGCTCCGGTTTTAACTCGTAGTTGGGTGCTGCGGTGTTTGTCGAGTTTCGGCATGCGAATCTCGAGCATACCGTGTTTTTCTTGAGCTTCTGATTCGTCGATGGCGACTTCTTCTGGGAGTAGTAGGGTGCGAGAGAAGCTACCCCAGAATAGTTCGCGGTGGAAATAGCCATCGTCCTGAGCCTCTTGGTACTCTTCGCGTATACCGCGTACCGTAACCATGTCACGGGTGATAGAGATCTCGAGGTCGGTCGGATCAACCCCGGCTACGATTGCCCGGATGATGATCTCGTCGTCAGTTTGATACATGTCGACTGGCAGCTCACCATCTTGTGGTTCTGCGGTCTGGACTTGCCGTTCTTCGTCTGACCACTCTTCGTCCTCTGCGTAGTTGTCTTGATCTACCGCTAGATCATCGTCCGCACCAAATTCGTGTTCGTCATCAAGGATGCGATCCATGTCGTCAGATTGGCCACCAGTGAGGCGATCGAGGAATGAGAGTTTTTTCATAAAAATAATTACGCGGGTAAGTTGTGAACTCGTTCTAGCATTTTAACACGCTCGAAGAGCAAGAACAGGATGATAATACCAATCCAAACGAAGAGAAATACTCCGAGGATGGTCGTTCCGCTTGCTCCCATTATAAAAAAGTTAAATAGAGCATGCAATACTATGGCCACGAACAACCCAACAGTACCGGCGATTAATTGGATTAATCTTGAGCGATAATAGGTAAAGGCCAGGAACATACCGATCGTCCCTGAAGCCAGTACGTGTAGCAGGGTGGCGCCTAAGAAGCGGAATCCGCCCGTTAGAGCCGAACTCAGATAATCGCCCATGGTCAGTGGATTAAATAAGAATAAAGCGTTCTCAAGTGCTGCAAACCCAAGCGCAATAACGATGAGGTAGATCACCATGTCGATCGGCTCGTCGACGTCCCGGTTCCAGAATATCACCGCCAAAGCCACAGCATATTTGAGTAACTCTTCGATTATGACCCAAATGATCATTACGTTGGTGTCGGGGTAGAGTTCGATTGCAAAGCGTTGTAGTGGGAGTGCCATCGGTACCACCGCCATACCAGCGATAAAGCTAATCGCGATCAGAAAATACGGTTCTGGCTTGAGGCTGTCTTCACGCAACCAAAACCAAACCCAAAAGATGGCCGGGATTAAACCAGCGACAAACGCAATTACAAAGATCGTAGACTCCATTTAAGGTTATTGTAGCAAAAGCGGTGGCGCCCTTTGGTCGCCACCGCTTTTGGTGGGGAGAGTGTTTATACTCTGGGCCACTTGGCCACCATCAAGATGTCCTGGTCTTTGAGTTCGCTAGGTAGCTCTTGCCAGATAGCTTCTGTCACAAACGGCATAAATGGGTGGAGGAGCTTGAGTGAGGTCACCAGGTACTCTGCGAGTAGTCGTTGCCGAGAGGCTCGTACAGCGACATCATCTGACGCCAGTAGTGCTTTAGACTCTTCAATCAGTGTACTAGCGAAATAGTCCCACACAAAAGCATACAGCTTTTCAGCCGCCAGGTCGAATCGGTCTTTGTCCATTTGCGAGGTTATCTCAGCGATGGCTGGGTGTAGCTCATTTTCAAGGTTAGTTGCATCTGTTTCGGTAAGAGATGCCTTTAGATCGAGTCCCTCGAGGTTATCTAGACTGAATCGTGTGATGTTCCAGATTTTGTTAGCAAACTTTTTATAGGCATTAACCTTGTCCGGATCGAGGTTCATGTCACTTCCTGGAGCGTTGTTTACCATCAGTCCCATACGCAACGCGTCAGTTCCAAAGCGGTCTTGGATCTCACTAGGGGCGATTACGTTACCTTTTGATTTACTCATTTTGACACCTTTTTTGTCCCGCACCATACCGTGTAGGTAAATTTTCTTAAACGGTACTTCGCCGGTTCGATATAGGCCCAGCATAATCATTCGAGCTACCCAGAAAAAGATAATATCTTTTCCTGTTTCCATCACACTGGTTGGATAGTATTCCTTAAAATCATTGCCGTCGGGATAATCAGTGGTGGCTAAAGGCCACTGACCGGAAGAGAACCAGGTATCAAACGTGTCGGGATCTGGTTCGACTGCACCAGCACATTTTGAACAAGCGGTGATAGAATCATCAAGATCAACCATACCGTGACCACAGGTTGTGCAGATTTTGGCTGGAATCGGTATTCCCCAAGCGATCTGCCTGGCTATCGGCCAGTCTTCGATGTTTTCCATCCAGTGTTTGAAGACTCGTTCGTCACGCTCAGTTACAAACGTTACCTCTTTATTTGCGACCGCTTCGAGTGCCTTTTTTGCCAACGGCTTGGTTTTTACAAACCATTGCTCACGAATCTGGGGCTCAATTTCTTTGTTGCATTTGTAACAACAGGGAACAGAATGATTGTATGACTCATCGATTTTCACCAACAAGCCTTTTTCATCCAATTTTTCTACGATGGCTGCGCGGGCATCTGTAATGTTCATACCCTCAAACTCAGCCGCAACTGGTAGTAATTTACCGCGCCAGTCTATTATTTGCTCGTAGTCGAGGTTGTGCCGCTTAGCGATATCAAAGTCTATGTGTGAGTGCCAAGGGGTAATTGTCATCACACCAGAGCCCATCTCTGGATCGCCGGCCTCGTCTTTGATTACGGTCGCCGTGATTGGTCCATTGATCCACTCCACCTCAATTTGCTGTCCGTGCTCGTACTCCGTGTACCGTTTGTCGTCTGGGTGCATGACGACGTATTTGTCACCAAACTTTGTCTCGGGACGTGACGTACCAATCACAAATGGTCCGTATTGAAAATAGTAGAATTTACTGACTCGCTCTTCGTGGGCGACTTCTAGGTTTGAGAAAGATGTTTGGTGTTTAGGGCACCAGTTGACTGGACGAGCACCGCGATAAAGTAGTTCATCAGTTTCCAGCTGTTTGAAGGTCTCGTGCACGATGGTTATTACTCGGTCATCGAGGGTGAATAGTTCTCGGCCCCAGTCACAGGAAGCCCCCAGTGACCGGACTTGGTTTTCCATCGTGGCTTTATTCTCTTGTACAAAATCCCAAATTTCAGATCGAAGTTGTTCGTTGGTCATATCAAACCGCGAGCGCTTTTGTTTTTGGAGATGCTTTTCGTACACCGCTTGGGTTTCAAAGCCAGCATGGTCAGAACCGGGTAGCCATAACGCTTTTTTCCCACGCATCCGCTCAAACCGGATCATGATGTCCTCGACGGTTACAAATAGTGCGTGTCCAGCGTGCAGCGACGCGTTAGCGTTTGGTGGTGGCATGACAATCGAGAATGGCTCGGTTCGTTTTCCATCAGCGTTGGGTGGTAGGTTGTCAGGATTAAAATACCCACTGTCCTCCCACATTTTGTAGATGTTAGTTTCATGTGCAGCCGGGTCGTATGGTTTGAGGAAAATCTCAGGAATATGACTATTTTGTTGGTTCGTTTGATCGTTCATAGTTCATAAAGCGTATCATGTAACCATAAATATAGAAAGAAAAAACCCGATAAGTATCGGGCCATTAGATGGTCAAGAGTCTCTCTGTTTTTCGACGAGTTTTAAAAATTCCTCGTTAATCTCTCGCTCGGTTTTTCTCATTTCTACCATCTGTATTTTTGTCCTGAGGCTGTACCACCACAAACCTGCAGCCAAAGCTGAGACAAAGCATGTAGCGACTGCACCTGCATGGAGACCATACAAATGCGCAGCCAAGAGAGATAGTATTGTCAGCAGCACAGAAATCGCTGTACCTATGCGCGCAAGAAAGATCATTGTAGACACCCCTGTGTAATTTTACATCGTAATTATGCTGTAAATGAGATTGAAAGTCAAACGAAGGGTTTTGTTACAACTATAGTAAGAGTCAAAATTTCTGCTATTATAGGCGACTTATGAAAGAAGTTATCTTGTATCCAACGGAAACTATCTATGGGCTGGGAGTGAATGCGTTTGATGCTGATGCGCTTAGCTTATTGGCCGAAATCAAAGGTCGACCGGTGACTCAAGCGGTCAGCTGCTTGGTCAGAAACACAGCCGATATAGAGCATTTTGCTCAGGTGAGCGATACAGCGCGTAAACTCATGGTAGCGTTTTTGCCTGGTCCACTGACTATTATCCTTCCCTGTACTGATGAGCGGTTGCAGCATATGAGTACCGATGGAACTGTGAGTTTTCGGGTGTCACCAGACCCAGTGGCGCAGCAAGCTATCAAAGCCTTTATGGATCAGTGTGATGCCCCGATGACGTGTACCAGTGCAAATCATCATGGTGACACACCAGTCGACACACCAGCCGCCATACTAGAGCAGCTTGGTGAGCAAGCTATGCATGTCACTCAAGTCATTGATGACGGTGCGCGCTCAGGCGTACCATCGACAGTCGTGCGCTGCGTGGATGATTCGGTCGAGATTGTACGGGTAGGAGCGATAGCCGCCGATGATATCTACGCTGCGGTTGCCTTATAGACTCTTATTTCCGTCAGCTCGAATATCAGCTGCGCCAGCTGGAGAAAGCGCACCAGCGGCGCGGGCATGGCCAGCCAGTGCAATCATGATGCTGTTGTCGGTCGCTAGTGATGGGCTGGGGAAGTAAACAGTACAGTCGGGGAATTGGGTGAGAAAGTGTGATTCGAAGGCTCGTTTGATGAACTGGTTGGCGCTAACACCTCCGCCGACGATGAGAGTCTTGGCACCAGTGTTGCTGACCGCGGTGCTGGTTTTCTTGAGAAGAGTTTCGGTCACTGCGTCCTCAAAATCTCGCGCTACGGCGGCGCGCTGGTCTTCTGTGAGCTCCTTTTCCGCCACTGCATACCGCACTGCAGTCTTCAAGCCAGAGAAAGAAAAGTCGAGATCATCAGAATTGATCATCGGCCGTGGTAGGGGGGCAAATTCCGGCAGCTCGGCTTTGCGGGCTATGGCTGCTAGTTTACTGATCTGCGGTCCGCCTGGGTATGGCAGTCCTAATAAACGAGCTACCTTATCGAACGCTTCACCAACGGCGTCATCGCGCGTCTGGCCGATTTTGTCGTAGGTACCCCAGTTACTCATGTTGATCAGCTCAGTATGGCCACCAGAGATCAAGAGTGCTACCGCCGGGAAGCTGATGTCGCTCAGCATATCGTCTCGTTCAATATCATAAATACTCGCTAGAATGTGGCCTTCCATGTGGTTCGTCGGTATGACAGGGGCGTCGGTAATGTACGCCAGAGCTTTTGCGAAACTTATTCCAACCCACAACGCCGGCTCGAGCCCTGGTCCGCTGGTGACTGCAATTAGATCGATTTTGGGTAATGAGTGCGAGGAAAAAAAATGAACCAAAGCGTCGGACAAGCCTTCTTCACGAATAAGCAATTCTTGTAGCTTGGTTTTATCTTGATCAGATAAGTCAGTTGGATGCGTTTCGAGCATCTCAGCTTGTGTAGCTGACTCTTCTAACAAAATCGGAAAATACTTAGCGTGCTCACGTTTAGCAATACTTGGTACGATCCCGCCCCATTTGTCATGTTCTTTCATTTGTGAAGAAAGAGCGCTACCGTGGATAGAGTAGGTAGCGTGAGGGAAATCACCCTCGGCACTGAGAAGGCTGACGCCAGTTTCGTCGGCAGATGATTCAATCGATATGATTAGCATGTGGCTACTATATACAACTTTCGGTAAATATAAAAGCTAAAGACCATGCGGATGCAAGGTCTTTGTGAAGTTGTGGGTCTATGCCCGGAAGAACGAATGGTCGTGAGTGAAGTGAAAATAATATCTGAGATGCCTAAGGCGAATCAGACTTTTTGTTGCAAATCCAACTCAAGTCCTATCAAAAGTATAATAGGAATTTTTATTTGTGCAAGTCAGTTTAAATGTTAGCTGTGCATAAGTGTGACCGATGAACTTCGAGCAAGTATTTTGTTAATTTGTGTGCAGGCGGTATAGTATATTTCTATGTATACAATAGTTACCCATAGTGGATCCTTTCACGCTGATGATGTATTTGCAATCGCGGCCTTTCAGCTTTTGTTAGGTGTGGACCAGGTGCACGTAATCCGGACTCGAGATGAGGCTGTAATAGCGGAGGCTGATTATGTGGTGGACGTTGGTGGTGTTTATGACCACGCTGCGAAGCGTTATGATCATCATCAACTTGGCGCCCCGGTGCGTGAAAATGGCATTCCGTACGCTGGATTTGGTTTGGTATGGAAGCATTATGGGGAAGCGGTTTGTGATTCTAAGGATATTGCTGATTATATTGAAGAAAATATTACACAACCGATCGATGCTGGTGATAATGGAGTATCTCTATATGACTTAAAAGAGTATCAGATTAAACCATTTGAGTTATACAATTTTGTAAGCTTATTCTCGCCTCCGTGGGGGAGTGATGAATCAAAAGACGACCAGTTTCACCAGGCGGTAGATTGGGCTCGCGGCATTCTTAAGCGTATGATCATGAAGGGTCAAGGTGCACAAAAACAGCATACGCTTATTGCTCAAGTGTATGAATCATCACGAGATAAGCGAGTATTGGAGTTTGATGTGTCGATTTCAATGATGTCAGTAATCCAGTATCCTGATGTTGAGGTGGTTGTGTGTCCGGACGACCCTCAGTCAAATAATAAATGGACTGCAACTTGTGTTCGAAAAGATTTTAATACATTTGATTCTCGAGTCTCTTTTCCGGCAAAATGGGCTGGCTTGAGTGGGCAGGATTTACAAGAGGTGTCTGAAATTGCAGATGCTGAATTCTGCCATAAGGCTAGGTTTATATTCGTAGCACAGAGTAAGGAGTCTGCCGTGCTTGCTGCAAAATTGGCTGAATAAAGAAACGACTTCTAAAGCACCGTTACTTTATTTTTGGTGTCCGATACAAGACTTGAACTTGTGACCTCTACAATGTCAATGTAGCGCTCTACCAGCTGAGCTAATCGGACATATTGGTACTGAGTAGTATACATAAACTCTACGCCTGAGCAAAGAAAACACCGCTGTATGGGTGCACAGCGGTGTCCAGTTAATGACGATATTTGGATTGCGATTGCAACAGTGAACGCAGCAGCACTGCTGGTCGATTGTTCAGTACGTCCCGAATGGTTGTTTCTGCTCGATTGATTGCTTCTATTTCTGGTTCGGTGAAACCAGGAACCAGGCGGAAAAAGTCCTCGGGACTGTAACCCTTCATTCTAAGGGCACTTTCAGCGATAGGCCAGATGGATAGTCGGTCGGCTTCTGCCTTATATTCTCCTCGATTGTTGCTTTCGACCAACGCTAGCGCACGTAGTATTCTGTACTGTGCATGCATCAATGTTGAAGCGTAGACCTTTGCCCTCAGCAGTTCTTCGCCGAGGATTCTCGGTAAGAGTTTTTGGACAAAGTGCTTAAAATTTTCGTCATCAGGATTTCGTAGATGTACTTGTGGGTCTGCAAGTAGATTTTCCCATGGTTGCATAACTCAGACTCCTTGGGGCGGGATGCCCGTCTGTCTGTAATATATAACAAATGCATAATAAATCAAGTACTATTGTCGGGTTTTATCCGCGTAAATTGGCTCACCTGTGTCGGGATCCATTCCTTGCGCCAAAGCTTCCATTGTGCGAGAAAAGCTAGCTTGATCAAAATTCGCTCGCTGCTCCATTACGTCTTGTATTTTTGAAAGAATCTCTCCCGCATCAAGCTCCTCACCAGTTGATGGGTCGGTAAAACCTGTCTCTAAATAATTTTGTAGTTTGTCGTAAGCAAGTGGAAATTCAGTTTCAAGCTGCGGCAATGCCTCTGCGGCTAATTCAGCAGCAGCCTGTAAGTGTTCCGCGCGGCTTTCACTATTGTTATTGTTTTGGACTGATTCAAACATAAGTAATCAATTAGTTATACCCTTCAGGATAACCCGTTGCAGCAATTTTGTCTAACGGTCATAACTTTTTAACTCGCATCATAGTACTATATAGCATATACGCTATAACAATTTTTTATGTGTGGAATCTTTGGATATGTAGGGAGCAAAACAGCAGCACCAATCTTGCTAGATGGATTACGAACGCTCGAATATCGGGGGTATGACTCGGCTGGTATTTATGTACCAGGACAGCCACCTATTAAAGCAGTTGGTCCGATCGATAACTTGGCTGCTAAGATAACCACCACAATCCCTGGTACTACCGGCATCGCTCATACCCGCTGGGCAACCCACGGTCCGCCAACCGAAAAAAATGCTCACCCACATACCGATGCTAGTGGCAAAATAGCGATTGTCCACAACGGTATCATCGAAAACTTTCGTGACCTAAAAGAAGTGTTGGTGGCTCAAGGGCTACCATTTGAATCAGACACAGACACAGAAGTATTAGCTAAATTAATCGGTTCGTTCTATAAAGGAAACCTAGAACAAGCGGTGCGGACAGCTCTGCAAAGTGTTCGCGGTACTTATGGGTTGATGGTTAGTACAGCGGATGATCCCGATACGGTGATTGCTGCGCGTATGGGTAGTCCGGTCGTGATTGGGTTGGCCGCTGATGGAAATCTCATCTCATCTGATCCGTCTGCATTGTTGAAACACACCAAAGACGTCGTCTATTTGGAGGATGGTGATATGGCCATAGTCACCAAAGACGCCTACACGATCAGTACCATTGCTGGAGCAAACGTCGATCGCAAAGCCGAAGTAATTGAGTGGGACGCCGAGGCAGTGCAAAAACAAGGTTATGAACACTTTATGCTCAAGGAAATCTACGAAGCTGCCGAGGTAATTAAAAATACCACCAGGGGGAGGATTATTGCTGAAAAGGGTCTGGTGAAACTCGGTGGACTCGAGGTGGTGTTGAGTCAGATTAAGGATCTCGATCGACTGGTGATCGTCGGGTGTGGTTCAGCGTACTATGCGGCCCAGGTTGGGCGCTACATGCTCGAAGAATATGCTGGGATTCCGGTCGAGGTGGAATTGGGGAGTGAGTATCGCTACAAGAAAAATCTCATACCAGGGAAAAGTGCAGTGTTGGCGGTGACGCAGTCCGGTGAAACAGCCGATACTCTCGCCTCGATCAGAAAAGCCAAAGCCGCTGGATTATTGACGCTTGGGATCGTAAACACAGTCGGCGCTACTATTGCCCGCGAGACTGATGCCGGCGTACATAATCACGCCGGCCCCGAGATCGCCGTTGCTTCGACCAAAGCTTTTCTGTCGCAGCTCGCGGTGTTTGTGTTACTTACGGTCTTAATCGGACGGGAAAACGGATCATTATCACAAGCAGAAGCAATCATAATTCTGCGCGGGCTCGAAGATTTGCCAGATGTCATCGAGACCTACCTGCAAGACGTGTCAGCGATAGATGAGGTCGCCAAAAAATACGCCCACTACAAACACGCGATGTTTATTGGGCGCAAATTCCATACCCCAATTGCCTATGAAGGTTCATTGAAACTCAAGGAAGTAACCTATATTCACGCTGAAGCCTACGCAGGTGGGGAACTCAAACACGGCTCGATTGCACTGCTCGATAAACAGTTCCCGGTTATTGCTATCGTACCTCAAGATGACGTGTATGAAAAAATGATCTCCAACATAGAAGAAGCCAAAGCCCGCT
>Ga0307939_1001938_pt1 | contig 10151 bp, 7 predicted proteins | sample OrgLakmetagen122_FD_201844 | JGI IMG/M metagenome (GOLD analysis project Ga0307939, IMG submission 201844) | Saline water microbial communities from Organic Lake, Antarctica - #122 | ecosystem: Environmental > Aquatic > Non-marine Saline and Alkaline > Saline | place: Antarctica: Organic Lake... | reverse complement strand
TGTCCCCCAGTGCCCACGACAACGGGAAGCCCTGTGGTTTTTAGCGATTGGAGTAAGGCCCAGCGGGTTGAGTTCACCGCCGCAGCGTCCCGCAAGGGCGTTTGCACTGAATCAGCACGTTGTCCATGCGCGGCTGCTTGTCTTTCAGGCGACTGGACGTTCGGAAGAACTCGGCTAGGGTTTGAGAATCTTTCTCCTGATTGCAGTCGTGACAGGCGATGGTCAGATTGCTGATTCGGTTAGAGCCGCCGTTGGCTTTTGAAACAATGTGTTCGATTTCCAGCGGTGTGTCGGTCACAGTGCAATAAGCGCATTCGCGGCCCCATTTTTCCAGCAAATACTCCCGAACTTCATAGCCTAACAAGGTACCTTGCTGATACTCAACGCCGCTGATCTCGGAATTCTCCATCTGTTGCAGGTTAAACCGCACCAGTTCTTGGCTGATTGACGACACCGGCACCAAGGTACAAAGACGGTTGACGATGCTGGCGGTGGTATCCACTCGATGCTTCAGGCTCGGCGCCAGCCAACCTTTTGGCTTTGTCCGGTTGCTGAATCTTGGTGCACGGTAGCGCAGTTGTCCACGGCGGCGCCGGCGAAAGGCGCTGCGCTGGCCCAGCGCTTTACTGATCTGGCGGCCACGGTGAATCAGCTCGATTAAGCACAAGACATGCTCCCCTTGGGCGCTGACTCTGGACACCGCTAAGCCGGTTTCTTTGCTGCCAGGGTCGATTTTGAGCACGACTTTCTGGACAGTACCGCCAGTGCGGTCTTTCAAGCGAATGGTGAACGGATACACTCGCACCACCACCGCGCGCCTGCGAGCAAGCAAAAGCCGGGCTCGTTTTTCCGAGCACGGCATCAGTGGGTTCTTCTGTCTGTCTAACACAAGCACAGCCATATCGTTTTCCAAATAGTGCCTTTACAGGCCTTGTGACGGAGGCCGAAACCTTTCTCCCCTCGGGAATGTCTACCACCGGCTCCCGCTTGCGCGGCAACTGAAACCTTCGGCGCTTTACCTTTCGCCAGCGTGATCCCAGCTTTCTAGTGTCCGGTGCTGAGGTAGCACACCGGAGTGGGTCTTAACGACCTGTGGCAAACGTAGCGGGTTGGTGTCCGCTTTCCCTGGTCAACCTGGCTTGAAGGGTGTTCTCTACAAGCCCCGTCGTTCACGGCGGGGTAGTTGACTGTAGTTTTCCTCAAGTGATGATGCGTCTTGGACGCGCTGTAAGCCGCCGGGCCGATACCAGCGCAGCTTACCGCAATACCGCAAAGACCATGGGTTTCGTGGGCTGATCCCGAACTAAAACTAAAACCAGAACCAAAAAATATTTCCGTTAACGTAAACTGTATCCAGTTCAGCGTTAAAAAGAAATCAAACTGCCAGCATCATCGGATGCTTTCAACAATCAGCGCAATGCCCTGGCCGCCGCCGATACACATCGTAATGAGGCCATAGCGACCGCCCGTGCGTTCAAGCTCCGCGAGGGTTTTGATGATGAGGATGGAGCCTGTAGCACCTACCGGGTGCCCCAACGCAACAGCACCGCCGTTCGGATTTACCTTGTCTGCCGGCAAACCGAGCTCTTTGCTGACCGCAAGCGCCTGGGCGGCAAACGCTTCATTGGATTCAATTACATCCAGATCTGCCACACTAAGGCCGGTCTGCTCCAGCACCCGACGCACAGCCGGGATCGGGCCAAGGCCCATTAGACCGGGATCCACCCCAGCAAAGGCATAACCCACCAAGCGTGCGCGCGCCTTAAGTCCACGTTTTTCGGCTTCTGCTGCGCTCGTCAATATCATGGCGGCCGCACCGTCGTTAAGACCGGAAGCATTGCCTGGCGTAACGATACCATCTTTAGCAAAGGCAGGTTTGAGGCCAGAAAGGCTTTCGACAGTCGTATCTGCACGTACATGCTCGTCCTGCTCAAAAATGAACTCCTTGCGGCCCTGTTTTACGGCCACAGGCACAATCTGTTCTTTAAAGTAGCCACTCTCAATAGCGTGGCTGGCACGACGATGGCTTTCCGCCGAAAACACATCCAGATCTTCACGGCTGAGGCCATACTTTTGGGCAATACGCTCAGCCGTCAGGCCCATGTGACCGCTGCCAAACGGGTCACTGAGAATGCCGAGTGTCATATCGACCACTTTCCCGTCGCCCATCCTCAAGCCTTTGCGGACACTAGGAAGAACATAAGCACCCTGGCTCATGCTTTCGACGCCACCGGCCAATGCAATCTGGCTGTCGCCCATAATAATCATCTGCGCGGCGCTGATAACCGACTGCATCCCGGAACCACAGAGACGATTCACATTGAACGCCGCAGAACCTTTCTGCAGACCGGCATTAAGGCCGATATGGCGCGCTACGTAGGCATCTGCCGGGCCAGTCGAAATAATATGACCAAAAACGGAATGGTCGATGTCTTCTGCGGGCACAGCTGAACGGCTGATCGCCTCTTTTGCCACAAAAGTGCCCAGATCGGCCGGGCCCAGCGAGCTTAGACTTCCGCCAAAGCCGCCTATAGCTGTGCGTGCACCGTCGAGAATAACTACATCGGTCAGTTTCATCGTTTGTTTCCTCAAGTTTTAGATCTGTAAAAATCCGCAGAGTGGGTAATTTATTTGCCCAACATGGAACGGGCAATCACTTCTTTCATGATTTCAGACGTTCCTGCGTAGATTGTTTGTACCCGCGCATCCACAAAAAATCGCGATACGGGATACTCAATGGTATAACCGTAGCCGCCAAACAGCTGTAGACAATCGTTGGCTATATCGCACTGCATTTCGGTGAGCATCAACTTCAGAATAGCGGCGTCTGTTGGCCCCATTTCGCCTTTAAGATATTTAGCCGTGCACTGGTTTAGGTAGGCTTTTGCCATCTCCAGCCGTGCACGAGCTTGTGCAAGCTTAAACCGGGTATTCTGAAAGTCAGCCACTCTCTGACCAAAAACCTTACGTTGCTGCACATAATCCAGAGTAATCGCCAACACGCCCTCGGTCGCCCCCACCGCCTGCGCGCCAACACCCAGGCGCTCACGCGGCAACTCCTGCATCAGGTAGGCAAACCCCCGCCCCTCCTCACCCAGCAGAGCGTCGTGGGGAACAACAAGATCCGAAAAGAAGAGCTCGGCGGTATCGCTGGCATGCTGCCCGATTTTGCGAATGCCTTTGCCCCGCGAAAACCCGGGCAAGTTCGTCTCCACCAGGAACAACGATACGCCCTTGGCGCCGGCCCCAGGGTCGGTTTTTGCACACACAATGACCAGCTCTGCCTGCAAACCGTTGGTGATAAACACCTTGGCGCCATTAATCACATAGCCGTTATCAGTGCGCTGTGCCGTGGAGCGCATAGCGGCCAGATCACTGCCGGCACCCGGTTCGGTCATGGCGATCGCACTGAGCACATGGCCACTGATCATATCCGGCAGATAACGCTGTTTCTGAGCTTCCGAGCCTAAGTGCAGAATGTAGGGCATCACGATATTGGCGTGGATATTGTATCCGGAGGCGAGGCCACCGAAGCCCTTGCGGGCAATTTCCTCAATTGCCAACTGGGAGATTTCAAAACTCGCCCCTGCACCGCCATACCCCTCCGGCATGTCGATACCGAGCATTCCAGCATCCCCCAGGGTACGCCACAAGTCGCGCGGAATGACGCCCTTCTCTTCCCATTGCTCGTAAAAGGGTGCGATTTCTTTGTCGAGCACTCGGTTGATCATAGAGCGAAAAAGCTCAGTATCTTGATGATGTCCGGACATACATAACCCCGTCGTAAATCTGATTAATCAGGCAGGCACCCATTTAAAGGGTTATCCTGCTTAGCGAGAATGGCCGTACAAGCCGAAAAAATTGACACATTACGCACCTGAACCGCCCCAGCCATGCCTAATTCTCAGCCCAGAGCCCATATTGCAAACCACTACCTTCATGCATCTATTCGCGGTGCTGAACGTCAGGGGTTTCAGCGCGAAACACTGCTGGCAAGCGCCGGTGTGCCGGCGGCGTGGCTTGAGAGCCCAGAACAGCTAATCACCGAAGAACAACTTACCCAGCTTATAAAGACGGTATGGCGGGCAACACGCGACGAGTTCATGGGGCTATCCACCAGACGCTGTAAAAACGGCACGTTCGCGCTGATGACAGATTACTGTCTCGGTTCTGCGACCCTCGGCGCCGTGCTGAGAAAAAGTGCACGCTTTTTCAATATCGCCTGCGACAACATCGACATCAGTCTGGATGAAAGCACCCCCAACAAACTGATGTTTTTCAGCCTGAGCATTGAAGACGCCAGCCAGGATACTGACCACATGCTGCAAGAGTTCCTGTTGCTTATGTGGCAAAGACTCGCATGCTGGCTGGTGGATCAGCAGATTCCGTTTGCCACCACGCAGTTCAATTATCCATCGCCGCCTCACGTTGCAGAATATCGGGCCATGTTCCCAACCGAGTTGCATTTTGATGAATCTGTTTGCGGTTTTTACCTGCACGAAAAATACCTGCAGCTGCCCATTACGCGCAGTGAGGCTGAGCTGATAACGTTCCTTAAAGAAGCGCCTGCCTACATCCTGCATCGTCCAGATCATGACGACAGCCTGCGCAACAGGATTCGAGCGCTGCTGGCGCGGCAAAACATGGGCGATATGCCGAGCCTGAATGAGCTTGCGCAGTTTCTGCACATGACACCCCGAAGCATTGGGCGCAAGCTTCAAGAAGAAGGCACTTCCCTGCGCAAGATCAAAACGTCTTTGCGACAGGAGTACGCTATTAAACTGATGATGACCGAAAACCTCAGTGTTGCGGACGTCAGTGAGCGAGTTGGCTTTTCGGAAACTGCCTCGTTTTGCCGGGCTTTCAAACGTTGGACTGGCAAACCCCCGTCACAGTGGCCAAGGTGACCGGAAAGCTGTCAACATCTCGCTGTCTGATCAGGTCAATTTTTTTGACCTGACCGATCATTCCCACGAGGTCTGTTTCTCTGAATTAATGCCGGCACGAACGAAATAACAACAATTCAAGAGGTAGATGCATGAACAACTCTGGCACCTCCGCTTCCTGCCCCGTATCGGCGGGTATCCAGCGGGCTCTGCGCAACACGATCGGAGACGCCTTTGCCCGCTCTGCGAGCATACATGGCAGCCGCGCTGCACTGACGTTTGACGACCGCACCTGGACGTTCTCAGAGATTCACGCAGCCTCGAACAGGATGGCCCATCGTCTGATCGGGCTCGGCCTTGAAAAAGGCGACCGCGTTGGTACCTATGGCAAAAACTCGGATGCTTACGTTTTGCTCTGGCTGGCCTGCACCAAAGCCGGGCTGATTCATGTACCACTTAACTACGCGCTGATTGGCCACGAACTTACCTACGCGCTCAATCAGTCTGGATGCAAGGCCTTGTTTGCCGACCTGGATCTGCAATCACAAGTCGATGCGATCCGGGAGGCAACCGAGGTTGCCGTTCACGGCAGCCTGCACGGCGGCAACACCAACGACGCGCTGACATTCGCGCTTGAGGCCGGCGAAGACACAGCGCCGGATTTGGAGTTTTCTGATGCCGACCTGGTGCAGATTCTTTATACCTCTGGCACCACCTCCGACCCCAAAGGCGCCATGCATACGCATCGTTCACTGATGACGCATTATGCCGCCTGCCAATACCACCTGAATATTCGGGCCAGCGACCGCTCACTCGCCGCGCTGCCGCTTTATCACTCGGCGCAGATGCATGTATTCACCATGCCCATGCTGCTGAGTGGCGGGTACAGCCGGATGATCAACACCCCGACACCGGACGCAATTCTCGGGCTGCTGGCCAGCGATCAACTCAACGCCTTTTTTGCGCCGCCTACTGTGTGGATTGCCCTGCTGCATCATCCCCAATTCAACTCGGGCAAACTGCAACATATGGATAAGCTCTACTACGGCGCATCCATCATGCCCGGCCAGATAGTGAAAGAGCTTGGCGAAAAACTGCCCGATGCGGGCCTGTACAACTGTTATGGCCAAAGTGAAATCGCCCCGCTGGCGACGGTGTTGCTACCAGAAGAACACGCAGACCGACCGTCTTCTGCCGGTCGCCCCATGCAAACTGTGATGACGCGCATTGTGGATCCGGTTACCGGTAAAGACTGCAAGCCCGGGGAACACGGAGAACTGGTTCACCGCTCGCCGCAACTGATGGTGGGTTACTGGGGCAAACCTGAAGCCACGGCGGAAGCATTCAAAAACGGCTGGTTCCATTCCGGCGATCTGGGCTATCAGGACGATGAGGGCTACATTTATATTGTTGATCGCATCAAGGATGTGGTGAACACCGGCGGAGTGTTGGTAGCCAGTCGCGACGTGGAAGAAGCTCTTACCAGCACGAATCTGTTGCGGAGGTTGCGGTCATCGGTGTGCCGGATGAGAAATGGATTGAAGCCATCTGCGCCATAGTGGTGGTCAAAGAAGGTTATCCGCAAGACGCAGACGCTTTGATGAGCTACGCACGAACCAGGCTGGCGAGCTTCAAATTGCCAAAGCATATCCACTTTGCGGAACAGCTGCCAAAGAATACTGCTGGCAAGTTGCTGAAGCGAAAGCTCAGAGAAGATTTCGCTTAATGAAGTAAGCGGCGGGCTACCGGCACCATCATGGCAGGCGGGCACTCGGCTTTCTGATCCCGCCGAACGTGTTGATGATCATCAATGTTTTTCTTGTACGTGAGTTTGTGGGCAAGCCGTTTGCTGTGGGACTGAAGCGTGCGAGTAAGCGGCTAGTTACCAGTAAACTTAGCCGGCCGTTTGCTTGTAAAAGCGCGGACGCCTTCCTTGAAATCGTCGGTCTCCGCTGCTTTCAGGAATGAAGTGGTTTAATGATGTGACCAGCCCAGTTAAGGAATAATACTTTGAAGCTGGAGGTGAAACATGACCACAAGAAAGCAGTATTCGAAAGAGTTCAAACTCGACGCCATTAGTCTGTTGCAGGAGCAGGGATACCCAAAACCAGAGGCGGCGCGCAGTCTGGGGATCAACGCCAATGTATTGGGGCGCTGCATTAAAGAGCATGAAACGGCCGATGGGCAGGCTTTTCGGGGCAATGGCAAACTGACCCCTGAACAAGCGGAAATTCGTCAGTTGCGAGAGGACAATCACCGCCTGGAAATGGAGAAAGGCATCTTAAAAAAACCGCCAGAGCCTGAAGCTGCTGGCGGTTTTTATGGCCGGATAACTTATTCCGGCTTTTTGGCGACCAGGGTCAAAATGTCGTAGCTGGCAACCAGTACGTTTTCCTGATTGGTTACCTGAACATCCCACACCACCACGCCTTGCGGATGGCCATCTGGTGACATACGGCCTTGATCAATCTTGCGTTTGCAGGTAAGGCGGGCACGAATGGTATCGCCCGGTGCGACCGGTTCGATGAAGCGCAGCGTGTCCAGGCCGTAGTTCGCCAATACCGGGCCTTCGCCCGGATACACGAACAGACCTGCGGCAGCAGACAGCACAAAATAGCCGTGTGCAATGCGCTTGCCGAACTGGCTTTCGCGGGCCGCGATCTCATCAAAGTGCATGTAGAAGTGGTCGCCGGACAAACAGCCAAAGTTCACCAGATCTGCTTCGGTGACAGTACGGCGGTGTGTTAGCAGCGATTCACAAATTTGCAGGTCTTCGAAGTGACGGCGGAACGGATGCACGTCGTTTTCAATCAGTTTGGCACCGCGAACGTATTCGCCGGTGACCGCCGCCAGCATGGTGGGCGAGCCCTGAATAGCCGTGCGCTGCAGGTAGTGATGCACCGCGCGAATGCCACCGAGTTCTTCACCACCACCAGCGCGGCCCGGGCCGCCGTGTTTCAGCATAGGCAGGGGAGAACCGTGCCCCGTGGATTCTTTGGCTGCTTCCGCATCCAGCAGGTGCAGGCGGCCGTGATAGGCGGCCAGTGCCGGTGCCAGTTTGGCAATGATCGCCGGGTCACGGGTGGTGACTGTGGTCACCAATGAGCCGCGGCCCTTGGCGACCAGTTCCACCATGTCATCCAGGGTATCGTAAGGAATAATGGTAGCAACCGGGCCGAAGGCCTCGATGTCGTGGGCACCACAACCGTTTTCCGGGTTACGGCACACCAGCAGATGCGGTTCGATGAACGCGCCTTTGTCGGTGCCCGGGCCGGTGGGTTTGAAGCTACCGTCTCCGCCCATCACCAGTTCGCTGGTTTTCAGCAGTTCCTGGATGTTGGCTTTCACGTCTTCCAGTTGATCCATGGACGCCAGAGCACCCATGCGCACGCCTTCAACGGAAGGGTCGCCGACGGTAATCTTCGACAGCCGTTCTGTAAGCTTATTGCACACGGCTTGCACTTGGTTTTGTGGAACCATAACCCGGCGAATCGCGGTGCACTTCTGGCCGGCTTTAGCGGTCATTTCGCGGCCGATTTCACGTACAAACAGATCGAATTCTTCGTGTTCCGGGGTAACATCCGGGGCCAGAACCGCGCTGTTCAGCGAGTCGGCTTCGGCGTTGAACGGAATCGAGCGCTGGACGATGTTCGGGTGGTTACGCAACATGCGTGCGGTTTTTGCCGAACCGGTAAAAGTCACCACATCCTGCTCCTGCAGGTGCTCGAACAGGTCGCCGGTGCTGCCAATGATCAGCTGCAGGCTGCCCTCTGGCAACGCACCGGATTCGTGCATCAGGCGCACGGCCAGTTCGGTTACGTAGCAAGTGGAGGTGGCCGGCTTAACAATGGAAGGCATGCCCGCCAAAAAGGTTGGCGCAAACTTTTCCAGCATGCCCCACACCGGGAAGTTGTAGGCGTCGATGTGCAGCGCAACACCACCACGGGGCACCAGAATGTGGGTGCCGGCGAAGTGGTTGTTCTTGCCCAACTGCGTTACCGGGCCTTCGTGCACTACGTTGCCAGACGGCAGCTCGCGGCGGCCCATACTGGCGTAGGAAAACATAGTGCCAAAGCCGCCGTCGATGTCGAAGCCGTTATCCGCTTTGCTGGAACCGGTGTGCATAGACAACGCGTACAGCTCTTTCTTGTGCTCCTGCAGGTACATCGCCATGGCTTTGAGCGCCAGAGCACGTTCCTGGAAATCCATGGCCAGCAGGTTTTTGCCACCGACTTTGCGGCCGTATTCCGCGGCTTCTTTGAAGTCCAGGGTGTCGTCGTGCGTGTGCGCCACAATCTCGCCGTTGATGGCGCTGGGAAGGGCTTTGGCCTGCCGTTCACCAACCCACTTACCGGCAATAAAGCTTTTAAGAACTGACATGTAAGAAAACTCCAGAATTACATTTCGTCGTAGTCAAGAACGACCTTGTCGCTAACGGGGTAGCACTGGCATGACAGCACATAGCCTGCGGCCACTTCGTAATCTTCCAGCGCAAAGTTCTGGTCCATTTCCACTTCGCCCTCAATGACCTTGGCGCGGCAGGTTGAACACACGCCGGCCTGGCACGAGTAGGGCAGGTCGGCGCCTTCGTCGTTGCCTGCCTGAAGAATGCTCTTGGTATCGCGCACCAGATCGAAGGTCAGGGAGCGGCCATCGGCTTTTACCGTAACAACGCTGACAGCTTGCAGGTCGACTTTGGTTTCAGCGCGGTCTTTGCGTGCCTTGGGCACGCCACCAACAGGCGTAAAGAGTTCGTAATGAACTTTCGCTTTTTCCATGCCGTGGCGTACCAGTGAATCGCTCACGGTTTCGGTCATCATCTGGGGGCCGCAAAGGAAGGCAGCGGTCAAGTTCCTGGCGTCGATCCAATGGTCGAACAACCGGTCGCACTTGTCTGAATCAATGCGGCCGTTGTAAAGATCAATGTCCTGTTCTTCACGGGTGAAGATGTACACCAGATTGAAACGGGTCATGTGTTCGTTTTTAAGATCCTGGAGCTGGTCACGGAACATAGTGCTGCTGGTGCCCTTGTTACCGTAGAACAGGGTGAACTCGCTTCTGGGCTCGGTTTCCAGAGTGGTTTTAATAATGGACAGAATAGGCGTGATGCCACTGCCGGCGGCGACCGCCAGGTAGTCGCCTTTCCGCTCTGGGTCCAGCTCAACGGAGAAATGGCCCTGCGGCGGCATAACGTCCAGAACGGATCCGGGCTTCAGCAGGTCGTTAGCGAAACTGGAAAATACGCCACCGGGTACACGTTTGATG
>Ga0307939_1001927_pt1 | contig 10174 bp, 9 predicted proteins | sample OrgLakmetagen122_FD_201844 | JGI IMG/M metagenome (GOLD analysis project Ga0307939, IMG submission 201844) | Saline water microbial communities from Organic Lake, Antarctica - #122 | ecosystem: Environmental > Aquatic > Non-marine Saline and Alkaline > Saline | place: Antarctica: Organic Lake... | reverse complement strand
CCGATGACGCTTAGGGGAATTAACAGGCGACCCCAGCTCGTCGATCAAGCTAGATTGGTTCGACCTTTTTCGTAGCGATCTCAGTTTTCCGTGATTATCAATCTAGCGGGCAGCCAACGGTTGAATATTTTTATGCCGTAGAGTGTCCACAGGACGTTTGGCGCAATGGCCTCAGGAAATGCAATACCAGCTAATAGGTCGTTAGGGTGCTGATTTTGTTTGAGAAAGAGGGAGTTGCGGCGAAGCTTCTGCATGATGAAGTTTCAATTACCTAAAATCATGATGGCATTGGTAATGACCTGTGGCTTGATGGGCTCGGTGATGACGAGTTGCCAAACGACACCGGGCACACAAAATGATATGAGAGAGTTGCAACCAATCGCCAAGAGTGTGGATTTGGAAAGATTCATGGGGGATTGGTATGTGATCGCGCACATTCCGGTGTTTCTTGAAAAAGAAGCTTACAATGCGGTAGAGACCTACGAACTTGCTGAAGATGGCACCATACCAACGACCTTCCGATTCAACAAAGGTAGCTTCGACGGGCCAGTGAAAACGATGAATCCGAAAGGGTTTGTATACGATAAAGAGACTAACGCGGAATGGCGGATGCAGTTTCTCTGGCCGTTCAAAGCGGCTTATCTGATTACTCATTTATCCGATGATTACCAGACGACGATTATCGGCGTGCCGAGCCGCAGATATGCTTGGATCATGGCTCGCACAAAAACTTTACCAGAGGCTGAATACGCGGCGCTTGTCAGTAAGCTTGAGGACCAAGGGCACGATATCTCTAAGCTTAGGAAGGTGCCGCACGCCCGCTGATTTGTTAGGCGGAATTTAATTTCTGTGGATACCTTTTCGTCTCTCGATTTACCGTGTTAGGTGGAGGAAAGCCTCATCGTGTTCGATGCATGTCTTCTCCGGATCCTGTTACTTTGATTGGCCAGAAAGCCGGAATTTGTAATGTATCGCTGCGAGACGAATACCAGCGGTGATTACCGTCGTGATCGGTATGTTATATCTTGGCTGTAGTCCAAGCCAGTCGCCTCCCAAGTAGATGAGACCTCCTATCGTGGCGGCAGTTGCATAGATTTCTTTTCGGAAAATCAGCGGAACCTCAGCTCGCAAGAGATCACGGAGCACTCCGCCAAAGGTTGCGGTGACAACGCCCATTCCAAGGCAAGCCCACCATATCAGTTCATGATTTTGCGCGACTTGAATGCCAATGCAAACGAAGAAGCCCAGTCCAACGGCGTCGAAAATCGAGACGGACCGCATCCATTTCTCCCAAACCGGCTCTGCGTAGAAGGCTGCGAGCGTGGCAGATGCGATGATGAGAAGATACGTCGGATCAACTAAAACTGCCGGTGGAGTATCGCCGATCAGCAAGCTTCGCAACGTCCCGCCGCCCATGCCGGTAACCAGTGCCAACATAAACATGCCGAAAATATCCATCGCGTTTTTTCTCGCTGCGATAGCTCCGGATATTGCGAATACGAAGACTCCCGAGAGCTCAAAAATATAGACGAAGAAGGACATGGGAAGGGATTGAAGAACACGCTTGGATATAGGACCGGTGCTGAGCGTGCAAGCGTCCTCGTGAAACTGTTTAGGATGGTTGTGCGGATAACTGTGTTGAGTTTGAATTTATCTACTTTTGTTATGGACTGGCATTGGGTTGAGCCTGAAAGCTGCTAGCGTGACGGCCAAAGGCAGTTATTAGATTTTAAAGCTATGATTATTGGAATCCCTACAGAAATTAAAGCGCAGGAAGCTCGTGTGAGCATGATCCCTGGCAGTGTTGCGGAGTTGATTAAGAATGGTCACCGGGTTCTGGTTCAAAAAGGAGCGGGGGACGGTGCAAGCTATTATGACGAGCAGTATCTCGCGGTTGGTGCGGAGATCGTTCCCGATGCGCAGAGCGTTTTTGAGGGTGCAGAGCTGATCGTGAAAGTCAAAGAGCCACAGCCATCCGAGGTCGCGATGCTGACGCCGAAACACATTCTTTTCACCTATCTGCACTTGGCAGCTGACAAGGCTTTGACCGAGAGCTTGATGGCCAGCGGTTGTACGGCGATCGCCTACGAAACCATCGAGGTGAATCGCCGGTTACCTTTGCTTGAGCCGATGAGCGAGATCGCCGGACGTATGTCAGCCATAGTCGGGTCTTACCATTTGGCGAAACATCGCGGGGGACGCGGTTGTTTATTGGGCGGCGTTCCGGGTGTTGCACCTGGCAGAGTGGTTGTCCTCGGTGGCGGAACAGCCGGAATCAATGCTGCTAGAGTCGCGACTGGGATCGGTGCTGATGTGACGATCTTAGAGGTAGATTTTGAGCGTATGCGTTTTCTCGATATTACGATGGGTCGCACCAGCACGGTTTATTCCAGTGAAGCGAACCTTTCCGAATTGCTGCCGCGCGTTGATCTTTTGATAGGAGCTGTGCTCGTGCCAGGATCCAAAGCTCCGAAGTTGGTGACTAGGGAAATGCTACGCATGATGAGTGAGGGTAGCGTGTTTGTGGACATTGCCGTGGACCAAGGCGGTTGTGCGGAAACGACTCGTGCTACGACCCATGACGATCCGACTTATGTAGAAGAAGGTGTTCTCCATTATTGTGTGGCAAACATGCCGGGTGCATATTCGCGCACTGCGACGCAAGCGCTCAATAACGTCACTCATGGTTGGACACAGCTTATTGCGAATGAAGGCTTGGCTGGCGCTTCCGAGAAGCGTTCCGAGATTCGGAGCGGCATCAATGTGATGGGTAAAAAAGTAACTTACAAGCAGGTGGCCGACGCTCACGACCTTGAGTTTTCACCACTACCTGAGTCGCTGGCTGAATAGGCCAAATGTGGTTTTCCTTACTCCAAATAAGAGAGAGAAAATGAGTAGTTCCCAAGGTTCTTTTGGGATGACACTTGCAACCAAGCGATTCTGGGCCAGTCTGAGCACTGCGAAATTGATCGAGATTTTCCCCAAATTTCGCAGCCTGATGGCCGAATAAAGGAAACGGGTCTTAACAGGATCTCCTCGATCACCAACAAAACGACAAAACACATCAATATTTATGACAAACACATTAACAGGAAGCTCCTTCATTGGGTTCTCACGTTCAAGCGGCTCACAACCATGCGGACAAGCGGTGAACCCAGCAACTGGCGAAAAACTTGATCCCCAATACATGGGCGCAACTCCGGAAGAGGTCGAAAAAGCTCTATCTTTGGCAACAGACGCATTTCCCGCCTATTCCGCACTGTCTGGTAAGGAACGTGCCGGATTCCTCCGTGCGATCGCAGATAAGATTGACGCACAGGTTGAAGATATCGCTGCACGTGGCCCGTTGGAAACCGCTCTGCCAGAAGGCCGCATGCGTGGCGAAACTGGCCGCACAGTTGGCCAGCTTCGCTTGTTCGCGACGATGATCGAAGAAGGTTCATGGGTGGATGCTAGAATCGAGCACGCTCAGCCAGATCGTCAGCCAATTCCGAAAGTCGATCTTCGCTCCATGCTGCGTCCGCTCGGACCAGTAGCTGTTTTCTGCGCGAGTAACTTTCCTCTCGCGTTCTCCGTTGCCGGTGGCGATACCGCATCCGCTCTTGCAGCCGGTTGCCCAGTGGTCGTGATCGCACATTCGTCCCATCCAGGAATTGCTGAAATCGTTGGTAATGCAGTCGTTGCCGCAGCTAAGGAAACCGGCATGCCAGAGGGTGTGTTCTCGCTTCTTTACGGTGGTGGACGCACCGTCGGTCAAGCCGTAGTGAAGCATCCGGCGATTCAAGCCGTTGGTTTCACTGGGTCACGCGGAGCAGGCACCGCTCTGATGGAAGTCGCCGCAAATCGGCCTCAACCGATTCCGGTTTATGCAGAAATGAGTGCGGTCAATCCGTTGGTGTTTCTCCCGGGCGCTTTGGCGAAAGGTGAGGCAGCATTGGCAGAAGCTTACTTCGGTTCTCTCACACTCGGTGCCGGCCAGTTTTGTACGAACCCTGGTTTGGTCTTCATTCCAGAGGATCAAGGCGATGAGTTTCTCACGACTCTCAAAGGTCTCGTCGAAGGCGGTCAGCCGGCAACTTTGTTGAACGCTGGAATCTGCGACGCCTACGCAAGTGCCGCGAAGCAGTTTGAATCCGCTTCCGGTGTCAGCGTTCTTGCAAAGGCGAGTGCAAAAGCCGGTCACGGCCAAGCGGCTCCGATCGTGTTCACCGTTTCCATCGAAGATTTCATGAAAGACGAAAGCCTGCAGGGTGAGTTGTTTGGTCCAGGTTCTTTAATCGTTCGCGGTAGTCTTGAGAAAATCGAGCAAGCGATCCTCGAGCTCGAGGGTCAGCTCACAGCTTCGTTGCACGCCACCGAAGAGGAACTCGCGGCAAATACCAAATTGGTCCACGCGCTGCAGAAATGTGCGGGTCGTTTAATTTTCAACGGCTTCCCAACTGGAGTAGAAGTCTGCTCAAGCATGGTTCACGGCGGTCCGTTCCCAGCGACTTCGGATGGACGTAGTACATCGGTCGGCACCATGGCGATCTTCCGTTTCTGCCGTCCGGTGGCATGGCAGTCATTCCCGCAAGCAGCGCTTCCAGCAGAGCTTCGGGATGCGAACCCGCTTGGTATCAAACGTCAGGAAGCGTAAATGCGCCGCAGGTTCTGGACTGCTGGGATTCTTATTCCCAGCTTTTCGAGTGGGCGTCGATGATCGGAGCGATTGGTTATTACCTATCGTTCCGTTTTTTGACATCAATCTTGAGAGCTGTGGAAAAGAACCACAGCAGTCCGAAAGCCTCCGGCGGCGCCACTACAGCCATTTGACCTCAGGTCGCATGGTGACGAATTCGCCGTCGATGCAGAAAGGTTTCCCGTCGAGAGTGACGTTGGAGCCTTTGACGAGCCCGGCGATCAAGTCCCAGTGGAGTGCGCTTTTGTTGACGTTTCCAGTTTCCGGATAACCGGCACCGAAGGCGAGGTGGAAAGAGCCGCCCATTTTCTCATCGTAGAGGATTTGTCCGGTGGGCTTGGAGATCGCACGGTTCGTGCCGAATGCGACTTCGCCGATGAGGCGGGCACCATCGTCTTGGTCGAGCATGGAAATGAGGAAGTCTTCGCCCTCTTCTGCAGATACTTCGGTGGCGCGTCCGTTTTCCATGACGATGCGCGCGTTCCTGACCGCGTGGCCTTGGTAGACACAACGCTTGTCGAAGAACACCACACCCTCCGCACCGCCGTTGTCCGCGGCGAGGTTGGGGCCGGAATAGACTTCGCCATCAGGGAAATTCTTGCGACCGGGGCTGGAGAACCACTTCATGCCGGCGACGTTGACCTTGAGATCGGTTCCGGCGGGAGTTTGGAAATGAAGTTCGGTTCCTTGCTTGAGTTGATCGGCTAGTTCGCACTGCCAGCTATCGAGTTCCTCCCAGAAAGCAACCGGGTCCTCCTGGTTCAGCTGGCAGGCGCTGACGACGAAATCACTGTAATCCTTGAGGCTCATGCCCGCGTCCTGAGCGTAGGCGTTGGTTGGGAAAAGAGTCGTGCTCCAGAGTAGGGGTGCGAGGCTTGAGTCGATACTAGGGTCGTCGGCAATTGCGGCGCGTTGGAAAAAGAGTTGTCGCGTCACTTCAATGGATTTGGCGGCACGCTGGGTCGTTTTTGTGTCGAATTTGTCAAGCGCGCGTAGGTTTGTAACAGCATTGATATTGATCGATGCATTCATTAGTTCGGTTTCGTGTTGGATGATGGGGTTGCTCCAATCCAGCTGGTCGCCGTTGGCCAGTTCGTAGAAAGCCTCTCCGAGGAATTCAGGCCGGACATTGACGATCGGCAGGCCACCCGCGCTGAGAACCTTACGGTAAACAGCCTCCAGAAGGGGCTCTCCGGCGGGTTGCGAATTGATGCGGACAATGGTGCCGGGTTCGATTTTTGTCGCATGGTTGACGAGAACTTCGGCCCAGCGATCGAGATGGATTTGCTTCAACATGCCTTTGGCCTAAATTGTCTTGCTACGAATGTCACGCTTTGCCGGAGAAAGCTTTTGGTGGGCGAATTCCCGAGATGAAATTTCCGGTATGAATTGGTCGAGATTTCAGTTAGCTTCTGCATGTAGAAATCGGATTTGAAGCTCTTGGAATGATGATAGATTCCAACGACAACCCGTTTCTCGCTCAGCGCTCAGTTCCAACGAAAATTTTATGAAAGTCAGCATCTTCAACGACGTCATCGGCCCGGTCATGCGGGGTCCATCCAGCTCCCACTGCGCGGCCGCTTTGCGGATTGGTCGTATGGCTTATGAACTGATGAATGAGGATTTTTCTGACGTGCTGGTGGAATTCGATCGGAACGGCTCGCTGCCCACCACGCATGACACTCAGGGTTCCGATATGGGCTTGTTCGGCGGATTGATGGGCTGGGAAGCTTCTGATGAGCGGCTTCCGGGTTCCATGCAGACGCTTAAAGATTCAGGCGTCCGAATTTCAATTGAAACCGTGGACGCGGACGATCCGCATCCGAACACCTACCGGCTGACTTTGCGCAGCGATGCGGAGACTCATACTCTCAGGGCTATTTCTACTGGCGGCGGCATGATGGAAGTGATCGACATCGATGGCTTCACGGTATCGATGTTTGGTGATGTCTTTGAAACTTTGATTTGGTTCGATGGTGACGCGAAGACCGTTGTTGCCGAGCTGGGAAGCCAGTTTGATGCCTACGAGGTGCTGGTGCATGAGAGCGGGAATCGGAAGCTCATTGAGGTTAAGGCGGGTGGATTCGTCAGCGAGGATATCATTTCAAAAATAACTGGTGTGACCTCGGCGAAACGGATTTCTCCTGTTTTACCGGTCACTTCTACCAAGGTTACCGAGGTACCATTCAGCACCTGCCAAGAAATGCTGGAATACGACGGTGCAAAGCAGACTCCACTATGGAAGCTTGCGGTGAATTACGAAATGCAGCGTGGCGGGATCAGCGAGGAAGAGGTCATCGCCAAGATGGTCGAAATCGTTCGCATTGTCCGCCGGTCCATTGCTGAGGGTGTTGCTGGGACGACGTATGACGACAGGGTTCTCGGGCACCAGTGCGGTGAGTTTGATCGAATGATGCGCGCAGGCAAGTTGCTCGATGGTGGGACTCTCAATCTGATGATTCTTTACGTAACCGCTTTGATGGAGGTGAAAAGCTCGATGGGCGTGATCGTCGCCGCTCCAACCGCTGGTGCTTGTGCGGCGCTACCGGGAACCGTGGTTGCAATGGGTGAGTCCATGGGGCTCGACGAAGAGGAGATGGCGAAAGCACTTCTTGCCAGTGGTATTATTGGAGTCTTTATCGCCACGCGCTGGAGTTTTGCTGCTGAGGTTGGCGGTTGTCAGGCGGAGGGCGGTTCGGCCGCGTGTATGGCAGCGGCTGCACTGGTGACCATGGCTGGTGGTTCGCTTAATCAGGCGGTGGCTGCGTCCTCGATGGCTCTGCAGAGCATGATTGGCCTGATTTGTGACCCCATTGCAAACCGCGTTGAGGCACCGTGTCTTGGAAAAAATGTGATGGCTGCGGCTAATGCTCTGAGTTGTGCGAACATGGCGTTGGCGGGTTACGATCAGGTGATTCCACTCGACGAGGTGATCGAAACGGCGAAACAGGTTTCCAAACAAATGCCACGTGAGGTTCGTTGCACGAACCTCGGTGGGTTATCGATCACTCCGACGGCAAAGGCCTTGGAAGAGAAGCTCGCGGCGAAGCGGGCGAGCGCCTGTGGCTCCGGATGTGGGTGTTAGTTTGCTGGTTGGAAGTTTTCATTTTTCAGAGGGAAACTTGGGACGAGTGGGATATCAATCAGCCGAGTCTCTGAGGTCGCCGTAGCGGGATTTTAGGGTCCTTTGGGAAAGAGCCCTGACTTTTGAAATCAGGGTTTGATTCTCTAACGTGAGATGGACATAATCCGCGGTATGTCATCACCGATCCGAATTCTCTGTGCTGGAGCAGGCCATATGGGCCGCTCGCACGCACTTGCTTATCATCGTCTCCCAGGTTTTGAAATCTGTGGGATTGTCACTCGTTCTCCCGAGAGCCGTGCGGCACTCAATAAGGAGCTGGGTGGTGGGTATCAGGAATTTGGAGATTTCGAAGAAGCGCTTAAAGAGACCAAACCCGATGCGGTTTCGATCTCCACGTATCCTGATACGCATGCGTCATTTGCTGAAATGGCGTTTGACGCTGGCTGCCATGTGTTCATCGAAAAGCCACTTGCGGAGAGCGTGGCGGAGGCGGAGCGCATTGTTGCCAAGGCACGCGAGACGAATAAGAAATTGGTGATCGGCTACATTCTCCGGCACCATCCGAGTTGGATCAAATTCATCGATGTCGCGCAGACTCTCGGCAAACCTTTGGTGATGCGCATGAATCTCAACCAGCAATCCTCCGGTGATAACTGGAAGACGCACAAGAATCTGATGTCATCGATTTCCCCAGTGGTTGACTGCGGGGTGCACTACGTGGACGTGATGTGCCAGATGACACGCTCTAAGCCGATTCGTGTTTCCGGAATAGGCGCGCGTTTAAGCAACGAGCTTCCCGAGGGGAAAATTAACTACGGCGCGCTGCAAGTCACTTTCGAAGACGGTTCCGTTGGCTGGTATGAGGCTGGCTGGGGTCCGATGATGAGTGAGGTCGCTTTCTTCGTAAAAGACGTGGTCGGGCCAGATGGTTGTGTCTCGATTGTCGCCGATAAAGCAGCGGCTGAAGGTCAAAGCGCGAACGTCGACGCCCACACACAGACGCAGGCATTGCGTCTCCATCATTCCGAGCTCGGACCGGACGGCAAGTTTACCAAGAAAGACGAAACCATGCGTCTCGACGATGAGCCTGATCACGATGAACTTTGCTTCCGTGAGCAGGAATTTTTCCTCAAAGCGATTACCGAGAATGTCGATCTCTCCGATCACATGGATGATGCGGTTTCTTCGATGCGTATCGTAGAAGCAGCTGACGAAAGCTTCCGCACCGGTAAAACCATCGACCTATAATTTTATGAAACGTATTTTTGATATTCTCGCTATCGCACCATTGTTGTTTAGCACGCTTGCATTTTCCGCAGAGGAATCTGCCATGCGTTCGTTATTCAACGGCAAAGACCTTACCGGATGGAAAGGGGAGGGCTATGTGGTTGAAGACGGAGCAATCGTCTGCACTCCCGAAGGGCGGAATTTGATTACTGAGGAAACATTTTCCAGCTACGCGCTGGAGTTTGAATTCAAGCTGGAGCCGGGGACCAATAACGGTCTTGGCATTCACTACCCGGGAGAGGGCGATGGAGCCTACACTGGCATGGAAATTCAGGTGTTAGATAACACAGCAGAGAAATACAAGGATCTCAAAGACTACCAATTTCACGGTGGAATCTACACTCTTGCCGCAGCAAAAAAGGGTTTCTTGAAACCTGTAGGGGAATGGAATCGTGAGCGTGTGACGGTCAATGGCTCTGAAGTGAAGGTGGAACTCAATGGTGAACTTATTCTCGCTGTGAATCTCGACGAGCTTGCCGAAGCGCATCCTAAGCATGAAGGAGTGAAGCGTCGCTCCGGGCACATTGCTTGGCTTGGGCATGGCGACAAGGTTTCGTATCGAAATATCAACATTGCGGAAATCGCTCCGGCTGTGGATGAAGAGAAGCTTGAGGCCGATGGTTTTAAGCCAATTTTTAACAGCGAAAACCTCGATGGTTGGGAGCATGAGCCGGAAATTATCAATTGGTTTGTCGCGAATGGAATTCTCAATCACACCGGCAAGTCGGGACCAACCAACCATCTATGGACTTCGGACGAGTATGGAGATTTCACCCTGATGCTTGATTGGCGCTGGAGTGGACGCGGAGAACTCAAAGCCCAACCGGTGATTTTACCGGATGGCTCGTTCAAAGAGCGCGTGGAGATCGAGGAACTCGACAGCGGTGTGTTGTTGCGAGGAGAGATGGAGAGCCAAGTGAATCTCTGGAACTGGACGGTCGGTTCCGGTGAGGTTTACGGCTACCGCATTGACCAGAAGATGCCCGCCGAAGTGCGTGCGGGAGTGACTCCTAAAAAGAAGGCTGATGCGCCGCTGGGCCAATGGAATCGCATGAAGATCACCATGAAAGGGGACCGCTTAACGGTGGAGCTGAACGGCGAAACGGTTATCGAAAGTGCCCAAC
>Ga0307939_1001910_pt1 | contig 10225 bp, 10 predicted proteins | sample OrgLakmetagen122_FD_201844 | JGI IMG/M metagenome (GOLD analysis project Ga0307939, IMG submission 201844) | Saline water microbial communities from Organic Lake, Antarctica - #122 | ecosystem: Environmental > Aquatic > Non-marine Saline and Alkaline > Saline | place: Antarctica: Organic Lake... | reverse complement strand
ATGATCTCGCTGCTGGTTTTGAAATACTTGAAAGGGTCGCGTTTTGTCATGAGGGTAGGGTAGGGCGCCGCGACGCTGGCCTCAACCCAACTTCCTTTGACAGCGCCATGTGGAGGAAGCCGATGGGGTAGGCTCTGAATTTCTTCTTCGGCTTCCCGCCCTCGACGTCGGCAGACGGCTGATGTCATGCCGCTGGAACAGCCGGTGCAGCGACGATCGGGTCAGGTGCGGGATCGTCGCCTGCAGCGCGTAGAGGCAGTCGTCGAGCGGCAGCAGCGTGTGGCGCCGGAAGGCGACTGCCAGCGCCTCCTCTTCTTCGCTGAGAACGGTCGAACGGGGCTTCTTCGGCCCCATCGGCGCATCGCTGACGCCATCGCGATTCTTCCATTTCGCGACGGTCTTGGGGTTCACGCCGTACTTCCGGCTCAACGCCGCGATCGAAGCCGTCGATCGCTGCATCGCAGCTCGGGCGGCGTGCGTCGTCGCGGCGCTTCCGTGGAGTACCTGGCCCATAGAGCCTCCTTCGCATGACGGCGGAAAGATACGCCATCACACTCCGGGACCAAACATCTGGGCAGGATCGAGGGCTGGCCGAGGTGACAACCGGCCGTCTATCTACGCGGTGCGGGGAGCGGGCGAGGCTCCGCTTCCGGCGCATGCGAAGCCTGCAGACCTTCGCCGCCGTCCACGCCTTCACCTCCAACCACTTCAACCAAGACCGCGGCCTTTCCTCCCGTCCCATCTTCAAGGCCGGACGCGCCGCAACCCTCGACGAGTGGCGGCGGCTCGGCGCGGTCTGAGCGACCTCGCGCCCAGACGCACGGAGACCGGCTCGCATTCGTTTGACGGCACCTGGGCGCACGCCGCCGTTCAGGGCGCTCGAGAGAGCCGTGCCCGGATCAAGAGGCCGATGGTGAGCGCCGCCGCGCCCGCGATAACGCTCAGGAACCCGACCGCGGGCACCATCGGCGTGTAGCCGCCGATCATCTTGCCGTCGAGCCATTCGGGGATCGTCACGTCCGCGCCCGAAGTGAAGTAGGACAACGGGAAGTTGCCCCAACTCAGAAGCACCGAGAACAGGAATCCCGTGAACACCCCTGGCCCCAGCAGCGGAAAGGTGATGTCGCGGAACACCTGCCAGCGGGTCGCGCCAAGGTCGCGCGCCGCCTCCTCCACCGCCGGGTCGTAGCCGTAGGCCTGGATGGCAATGATCATGGTGACGATCGGCGTGATCCACACGAGGTGGGCGAAGACGCTGGCCTGCCACGACATCTCGATGCCCAGCGTGTTGAACCACAGCTGCAGCGCCAGCCCCAGCACTGCCTGCGGGAAAAACACCGGCGCCAGAACCGCCTGCTGGTAGATCGACCGCCCGGTCCAGTCGAAGCGCGCATAGGCGAGCGCGCCGAAGAAGGCCAGCACCGTGGCGATGGCCCCGACGCAGGCCGCCACGGACAGCGAGGTGCGCAGCGCGTCCTCGATCTGGAGCGAGGCGAACGTCTCCTCGTACCACTTGAAGTCGATGTTTCGGATCGGAAACATGAAGAATCGCGACCGATCGATGGACGCCAGCGCCACCGCGACCAGCGGCATGTAGAGCAGAGCCACCACCAGCCACAGCCAGCTGCCGCGAAGCCTGTCGGTCCAGTTCATCTCAGCGCTTCCCAAGCATGGAGTCGAGGTCGATCCGGCGCAGCGCCATGAACACCGCCGCCGCGGCCAGAAGGATCACCAGCACCGACAGCGCCGAGCCGCGCGGCCAGTTCTGCCCGAAGGTGAACGCGCTCTCGATGTCCTGCGAGATGGTCACGATCACCCCCTTCCCGAGGAACTTCGATTCCGAGAACGCTCCGAGCGAGATCACGAAGCACAGCAGCGCGCCGATCAGGATGCCCGGCGCGGCGAGCGGAGCCTCGATGTCGCGGAACAGCCGCCAGCGGTTCGCCCCCAGGTCGCGCGCCGCCTCCAGCGCGTCGGCGGGCACGTTGGAGAGGCCGAGGATCATCGGGAACAGCATGAAGGGCAGGTAGACGTAGACCATGCCGAAGACGATGGAGGGCACGTTGGCGACGAGGCTGCCCGTCCCGACCCCGATCAGCGCCTTCAGGCCGCCGTCGAGCACGCCGGCGCGGTCTAGGAACAGGACCCAGCCATGCAGGCGGATGTTCTCGGCCACGAAGAGCGGCGCCACGATGAGGACGGTGAACAGGAGCGCCCGGCGCGGCGAGGCGCGCTTGATTGCGGCCGCCAGCGGGTAGCACACCGCCATCAGGATCAGCGTGGTGATCAGCGCAAGCCAGAGCGACCACAGGAACGAGATGTGGAAGTTCTGCTCCACGATGTCGACGTAGTTCTCGAGCGTCGGCGTGCCGAACGGGCTGAACGTGCCCCGCGGCATGAAGCTGTAGAGCACCACCAGCGCCAGCGGCGCGAGGAAGCCGCCCAGCAGCAGCAGCCCGATGGGCAGGGCGCACCACAAGCCGGCGCTCGGGCCGCGGAAGGCGGGCCGGGCGGGCGCCTCGGTCCCGGCGAGGGTTTCGGCGGCGTCGGTCATTCGGCGAACAGCAGGCTGTCTTCGGCGGAGAAGGACAGCGTCACCTCCTTCTGCGGCGGGGCGCTGTCGCGCAATTGCTCGATCAGCAGCGTCGTGACGCCGACGCGCACCTGGTACTGCACGCGACTGCCGAGCAAATACTCGTTGAACACCTCGCCCCGGATCGCGTCCGGCGCATCCCCCGTCGCGTCCTCGGCGAAGCGCATGTGCTCGGGCCGCACGATCAGCGTGCCCGAGGCGATGCCCGAGGGCGCGCCCGGCGGGGCGTCGAAGGCCATTCCCAGCGCCTCGGAGTAGAGGCGGCCGTCATCTCGGCGCACCACATGCATGGCGTTCACCTCGCCGAAGAACTCGGTGACGAAGAGGTTGTCGGGGCGGTTGTAGACCTCCCGCGGGCTGCCGCTCTGGACGAGGCGGCCCTGCTGCATCACGCCGATACGGTCGGACATCACCATCGCCTCCTCCAGCGAATGGGTGATGTAGACGAAGGTCTTGCCGGTCTCGCGCTGGATGTCCTTGAGCTCCTTCTCCAGCGTCTTGCGAAGGCGGTAGTCGATCGCGGACAGCGGCTCGTCGAAGAACAGGATCTCGGGATCGAAGGCCAGCGCGCGGGCCAGCGCCACGCGCTGACGCTCGCCGCCGGAGCACTTGGTCACGGGACGATCGTAGTAGCTCTGCGGTAGATGCGCGAGCTCGAGGCATTCGTAAGCGCGCAGCCGCCGCTCGTCCTTGCCGACGCCGCGGCACTTCAGCGAATAGGCCACGTTCTCGCCCACCGACATGTGCGGGAACAGCGCCAGCGACTGGAAGACCATGCAGGTCGGCCGAAGGTTCGCCGGCATGTCGTTGATGCGCTTGCCGCGCAGCAGGATGTCGCCGCGGCTCGGCTTGTCCATGCCCACCAGCATCCGGATCAGCGTCGTCTTGCCGGAGCCCGACGGCCCGACGATGGTGAAGAACTCGCCCTCCGCGATGGAGAGGTTGACCCGCTCCACCGCGACGAAATCGCCGAAGAGTTTGTCGACGTTGCGGAGTTCGAGGATCGGCATGGCCGCCATGCGCCGCTCTCCAGGCCGTTGGGGGAATGGCGGCGGGGCGGCATCTCAGCCCCGCCGCGCATGGGATCAGATGCCGCGGGTGCGCTTGGCCTCGGTGTAGAGGTCATGCATCGCGTCGTAGTCGGGGTTGATGTCGAAATCGATGCAGCGGTCCACGAGGGTCTTGAGCTCCGCGCCGCCCTCGCCCCACTGCACCGCCATCAATTCGTCCTCGCTCCAGCGGTCGAGCACTTCGGGCGACCCCATCTGCACCACCGGGTTGAGCGTGCCGGGCGCCCTCGCCCCGACGCGGTGCGCAGCCTTGGGCGTGTGACAGTAGATCAGGAACGCCTCGGCCAGCGGGGTCGGGTCGGGGTTGGCGACCAGCGAGGTGACCTCGATCCAGATGATGCCGGCGCGGCCCATCGGCTCGGCGGCGGTCTTGGTCTCCTCCGGGCCCTCCTCGGGCACAACGCAGACCAGCTCCGGCATGCCCTCCATGCGGGCGGCCGAGACCGTGTAGAGGCTGCCGGGGAAGGTGCCGCCGATCTCGCCGGTGATCATGTCGCGGGCGAGGGTGGCCTGATCGGCCGAGATCTTCTTGGCGTTCTTGAAGATCTTGAAGATCAGCTCCTTGTAAGCCTCCATCTCCGCGTCGGTGTGCTTGCGGAACGGAGAGAACCCGGCCGCCATGCAGGCGTGCATGATCACCCAGTTCTCATAGTCAAGGATGCCGTACTCGCCTTCCATGCCGTCGATCATCGCCATGTAGCCGCCCTTCTCGAGCGCCTCCACGTCGGCCGTGGCCGAGTTCGCCGCCATGCCGGAGGGGCCGTAGCGCTGGATCATGCCGAGCAGTTCGGTCTCGCTCTGGTCCATGGCCCAGACGTAGGGCCATTTGAACTCGGGCACGTTCATCTCATAGAGCGGCTTGAACTTGGCCTGGTCGAGGGGAAGGATCAGCCCCTCCGGGTAGAGCTGCTTGCGCTGCCAGGCGTTGTTGAGATTGATCAGGTCCCAGGTGCTGGTGCCGCCCGAGCGCAGGTTGTTCACGGCCGACGGGTCGGAGATAAGCATCTGCGGGTTCACGTTGGAGCCGGACGCGCGCATGAACGGGTCGAGCACGGGCTCCTCGGTGTAGCCCTCCCACGCATGCAGGTTCAGCTCGGTGCGGAAGGTCTCGCCCTTGAGTTCCTCCAGCGTCTTGGCCCAGAGTTCGTCGGCGTAGGTGCCGCCTCCGGCCGCACGGACGGGGCCGGCGGCGACGGCGGCGGCGAAGCTTGCCGACAGGCCCTTGAGCACGCTGCGACGGGACGGGCCGCGATGAGGCGGCAGGAACTGGGAACTGCGCATTCTACGGTCTCCATGTCGGAACCGGGGACGGATCGCCCCGTTGGGGTGGTCTCGGCGTGGTCGGGTCGGCGGACGCGGGCCCGCCGATTTCAATCAGGGGGCGGCCCGAATGCCCGCGATCGACGGGCAGCCGGGCCGCGAGAGCCTCATTCGGTCGCCATCCCGCAGCAGCTCGCCGCGGCGCTCGCCTTGTTCTTCTCCGGCCCGACGTCGAGGTTCGGGTTGCGGTCGAAGAACCCGCTCGGCATCAGCGTGAAGCCTGTGCGCACCACCGGCTGCACGGGGAAGTCCTCCAGCCGCGGCAGGTGGTGCAGGCCGAAGCTGTGCCAGGCGACGATGTCGCGCCCCTCAACCGGCCGGTCCTTCTTGACCCAGGTCGGCAGCCCCTCGCCGGGCTCGGAATGGTTGACGAACTCTCCGGCGGGAAAGCGCTCCTCCGGATCGTGGGCGGTGACCCAAAGGTCGTTGTAGATGAAGCCCATGCGCGCGCCGGACGGCCCCACCGGATTGTTGAACGGCGTGATGGAGCGCATCGGCTCGAGCTTGTAGGCGGTGGGCTTGCCCATGCGGTTGGTCTTGTCGGCGCTGGCGAAATTCCAGAACCGCTCGGTCTCGGCATTGCGCTTGCGTCCGCCCTCGGCCGTGATCGGCGTCTCCTGCGCGTAGAAGGCGTTGCCGTATGGGTTGTCGGGCCCGAGCGGCAGGGCCAGCGTGTCGACCTCGGTCACGGTGTTGAGGTCGCCGTCGACGGCCAGGTCGAGGCGCGCGCAGAAGGTGTGCTGGTGGATCTGGCCGAGCACGCCCGGCGCCACCTCGGTCCCGAACTTGGAGCCCTTGCCCGGCTCGCAGCCCACGGTGTTGATGATGCCGGTGGCCTTCATCTCGAACTCGATGTTGCCGTCGAGATGGAAGTACCAGTAGGAGCCATACTCGTAGTTCCCCACCGTGGAGATGGAAGAGATCACCAGCCGCCGCGCCCGGCGCACCTCGGTGCGCTCGGTGCGGAAGTCCCAGTGCTTCCAGAGGATGCCGTGATCCTCCTCGTGGATGCAGATGGCGTTGTCGATGATCATCGGCTCGCCCTCGATGTCGGCGATGACGCCGTCGAGGTAGTGGATGGCGCCGACGCAGTCGCAGCCCAGCGTCAGCGAGTTGGCGAGCTTGCCGAGCCCGTATTCGCCGATGTCGAAGACGTTCTTGCGGGCGTGCTGCGGCTTGGGGCTGCCGTAGGGCACGGCCATCTCGGCGATGGAGACGCGGTAGAAGAGCGGCCGCCCCGCATACTGGATGTCATGGAGGGTCAGCCCCTCGCGGCCGTTGAAGCCGATGACCATGTCCCAGTCGTGCCAGCGGATGCGGCGCCCTTCCATGGCGAAGGACACGCCCTCGGGCTGCACCACGTCGATGGGCTTGAGGTCGTCGCGGAAGCCGTCCTGGAAATCGGCCTCGTAGTTCACGTCCTCGGTCGGGACCGGCATTACGCCGTAGTCGTCGATGCGCATCACCTCCATGGTCTTGATGTCGACCACGGCGTTCAGGCCCTCGATAGGGTGGGCGTAGAGGTTGTCGTTGGGGCTGGACTTCAGCCAGCAGAAGGTGTGGGCGACGTGGCGCCCTTCCTCGCCCGGCACGCCGAAATTGCCGGCGGTCCAGGGGTCGACGCAGACCAGCGACACGTCGGTTATGCCGCGCTTGGCGCAAGCGGCCTGGAAGCCCGGGTCCGCCTTGACCGTCGCCTCGATCTGCAGGAATTCCTCAGCCTGGATCATCGGGCGGGCCGACGGGACGAAGTTTTCGGACGTGACCTTGCCGGCCGACAGGGAGACGATGAACTTCCAGACGCCGATCTGTCCCATCTTGTAGACGTTTACCCGGGCCTCTCGCACGATGTCGTCGCCGGCGGAGAAGGCGCGGACCCTCTTCTTCGACGGCTCCTTGAGCTCGATCGTCTCGAACCGGATCGGCTCGTCCTTCATCTTCGCCCGCACCAGCGCGGCGGCGGCGGCGATCTCCGCCTCGCCGAGCGGTTCGAGCGGATGCGAAGGGGCGGTCTCGGCCGCTACGACTTGTCCGGGCTTGTTCATGACGTCCTCTACTGGTCTTCGACGGCGCCATGGCCGTCACGGCTGCTCCTGAACCTCACGAGGTTCGTTGAACGATACCCCAAGGCTAGCGGCGTCGCGAGCCCGGAGTCAACAAGTTTCGGCAAATGGTGAACAGTCTGAACTAAAAATGTGCACGTTTCACCGGTGTCGCCTGCGATTTCAGCGGCCGACGCGGTTTCGCAGACGCCGGGCGAAGCGCCCCCGCGGCTCATCGGCCGGAATCGCCGCGTCACTCCATCTCCAGCGCCTCCAGAGACTCGGGAAGGATCTGGCCGCCATCCACGACGATGGTCTGCCCGGTGACGTAGCCCGCCTCGTCGGAGGCGAAGAACAGCGCCGCGTGGCCGATGTCGGCGACGCCGCCGATGCGGCGAAGCGGGATCGAGGCCGCCATCGCGTCGAGGTACTCCTGCCCCAGATCCTCCAGCCCCTCGGTCATGATGTTGCCGGGCATCACCGCGTTGATCGTGGCCCCGCAGCGCGCGAGCTCGATCGCCGCCGTGCGCATGAAGCCCAGCTGGCCGGCCTTGGAGGCGCCGTAGTGCGACCAGCCGGGAAATCCCGTCACCGGCCCGGTGATCGAGGACGTCAGCACCACCCGCCCCTTGCCGGCCTTCTCGAACACCGGCAGCGCGGCCTTGGTGCAGAGGAACGCGCTCTTGAGATTGGCCGAGAGCACATGGTCCCAGTCGTCCGGAGACATGTCGGCGATCTTGACCTGCGGGAAGATGCCGGCGTTGGCGCACATCACGTCGAGCCCGCCGAAGGTCTCCACAGCCGCGGCCACCAGACCCTGCACCGCGGCCCAGTCGGTGACGTCGCAGGCATGGGCGACGGCGGTCCCGCCCTCGGCCTCGATCTCGGCCACGGTGCGGGCGAGGTCGGCCTCGCCCCGCGCGGCCAGCATCACCTTGGCGCCCTTCGATGCGAACACCTTGGCGATGCCCTTGCCGATGCCCTTGGAGGCCCCGGTGACGATGACGCTGCGCCCCTCGATCGAAGTTAGCATGTTCCGGACTCCCTCTTGCCTGTCCCGTTCCGCACGGAGCAGAGCAATTGTTGTGCCATGCCGCAACTGCCGCTAGCGTCCGGCCGTCGCGACAGACGAGGTGAGACGGGCATGGCGGGGCTTTACACCGACGCGTTTCTGGAGGCCCTCGGCGCCCATGTGAGCGACCTCGCCGGCGGCTGGGGACTGTCGCCGCGGACCCGCGCGCGCCTGCTCAACATCTCCGAGAACGCCACCTTCCGCCTCGACGACCCGGAGGCCGCCGCCCCCGTCGTGGTGCGCGTGCACCGGCCCGGCTACCACAGCGCGGCCGAGATCGCCTCCGAACTCGCCTGGATCGACGCGCTGCGCGAGGCCGGCGCGGTGGAGACGCCGGCGATCCTCGACCGCGCCGACGGCGACCGCATTGCGCGGTTCGAGCATGACGGGGAGGTTCGCCGCGCCGTCGGCTTCGCCTGGATGGACGGGGCGGAGCCGCCGGCCGACGCGCGCCTCGCCGAGGGGTTCGGCCGCCTCGGCGCGATCAGCGCGCGGCTGCATCGCCATGTGCGCGCCTGGACCCCACCGCCGTGCTTCGTTCGAAAACGCTGGACCTACGAGACCACCATCGGCCCAGCGCCCCACTGGGGCGACTGGCGCGCGGCGGACGGGCTCGACCCGCAGGCTATCGCGCTGCTGGACCGCCTGCGCGAGACGCTGCGCGCGCGCCTCGCGGCCTATGGCGAGGGCCCGGACCGCTTCGGCCTGGTGCATGCTGACCTGCGGCTCGCGAACCTGCTGGTGGAGGGCGACCACCTGGGGGTGATCGACTTCGACGATTGCGGCTTCGGCTGGTTCGCCTACGACTTCGCCGCCGCCATCAGCTTTCTGGAGCACGAGCCCTGGATCCCCGACCTGCAGGCGGCGTGGCTGGAGGGCTACCGCATGGTCGCCCCATTGCCCCCCGGGACCGAGGCGATGCTGCCCGACCTGGTCATGCTGCGCCGGCTGCTGCTGACCGCCTGGATCGCCAGCCATGCCGAGACGCCCACCGCGCGGGAGCTGGTCGCGCAGGGCTACACGCGCGGCACCGTCGAGCTGGCCGAGCGCCACCTCGCGCAGGTCTGAAGGAGGACGCCGGTCATGGCCGCCGAGATGAAGCCGATCCTCGAGATGAACGCCTATGCTGGCGGCGAGACCGACGACCCGCTGCTCGCCCGCCGCCAGCGGAACTTCGGCGCCGCTTCGGTTCTGTTCTACCAGCGCCCGCTGGAAATGGTGCGCGGCGAGGGCTGCTGGATGGAGGCCGCGGACGGGACCCGCTACCTCGACTTCTACAACAACGTCCCCTCGGTCGGGCACTGCCATCCCGGCGTGGTGGAAGCGGTCTCGCGCCAGATGGGCCGGCTCAACATCAACTCCCGCTATCTGGTGGAGGGGGTGGAGCGCTACCTCGAGCGCCTGAAGGCAACGTTCCCGCCCGAGGTCTCCAACGTCGTGCTGTGCTGCTCGGGCAGCGAGGCCAACGACCTCGCGCTGCGCGTGGCGCAGGCGTCCACCGGCGCCCGGGGGGCGGTGGTGACGGAGGCCGCCTACCACGGCAACACCGCCGCCTCGACCGAGCTCTCGCCCTCGGCCTGGAAGCGCGGCGGGGCGCCGGCCCATATCCGCATCGTGCCCGCGCCCTCGGCGACGGCCTACGGCAACGACATCGCCGGCGGCTTCGCGGCGGCCGTCGCCGCGGCGGCCGCCGACCTGCACGCCGAGGGCCACGGCCTCGCGGCGCTGGTCTGCGACACGATCTTCTCCTCGGACGGGGTCCACGCCGACCCGCCGGGATTCCTCGCCGCCGCCGCCGCCGCCGCGCGCGCCGCGGGGGGGCTGGTGCTGGCGGACGAGGTGCAGCCGGGCTTCGCGCGCACCGGCCGGATGTGGGGGTTCGAGCGGCACGACCTGATCCCCGACCTGATCACCATGGGCAAGCCGATGGGCAACGGCTTTCCCATGGCCGGCATGGCCGCGCGCCCCGCGCATCTGGCCGCGTTCTGCGAGGGCGTGGGCTGGTGCTGCCAGACGAATTCGAACTCGTCTCCATTTGGACAGAGACGCTGACGCTTATGCCGCGCCGAGACCGCGCCACTCGGCAAGAGCGGCGGCGCGGTTCATTTTGAAATTGGCTCGGGAGGTG
>Ga0307939_1001899_pt1 | contig 10283 bp, 10 predicted proteins | sample OrgLakmetagen122_FD_201844 | JGI IMG/M metagenome (GOLD analysis project Ga0307939, IMG submission 201844) | Saline water microbial communities from Organic Lake, Antarctica - #122 | ecosystem: Environmental > Aquatic > Non-marine Saline and Alkaline > Saline | place: Antarctica: Organic Lake... | reverse complement strand
GGGTGCCTAGACTTTGACGTTCGCCAGAAAATGAAGACTATCCTCTCAATAGTATCCGCCCTTGTTCTCGGAGTTGCACATGGTGGTGAATCGACCCTGACCGCGACCTTTCAGCCTTTAGCCGGCCTTGCATCGGGTGAGGTAGCCGTTGTCCAGGTCACTTGCCACCACTGGTATGCCCACAGTGCCAGTTCCGCCGTGGACTTGATCCACCTCCGAAATGTTCCTCCGACTGACAACCCTGAGGAGGCGACCGAGGATTTGAATCTTGCGTCCCGATGCGGCCTCATGTTTTCCACGAACGACCTAGGAGCGGCGGAATCTGTTCCAATGATTCTCCTCGATGCGACACGGTTCGATGATTCCAAGTCTGGCGGCTACGACAAGAAGGCGATAGTCCGCGCGTCACTGGAATGCCTTCGTCGATGCCTCCCGGCTAAGTTGGCTACCACAAGCGTCACGCTGAAGTGCAAGGATTCCGACAAGGATTGGCTTTCAGAGATTGTTGATCAGTTTAATTCCGCTTCGAGGACGAAGTCATTTTATGAAGCTCGCCAATAATCTCGAACAAACAAAGGCGAACAAGGCGGAGATGGCGACGCCGAGGAAGCCGTCTGATTAATTTTAAGCTCAACCCCGGCGCGCCATTCCTATAACGTTCTGCAAAAAAATGGAATACATACACTGCTTTCCAAAATCGCTCGTCGAGCGGGATGGGCCGTTTAGAGAATTCAAGCAAGATGGTGCGATCGTCTCCGTGGAGCTCAAAGACGGAACTATCTTCGGAGCCGTATTACTTGTGTATCCCGACATCATCGGAGCGATGCCTGAGGTGGATTCAATTCCCTTTGCCGTGGAGGACATAAGTAAAATTTTTCAGACGGAAGATAACATAGGCTGTCGATCTTCCTCAAAGTGGACGTTCTTCCTGAAGAACAAAAAAGCAGAACAAGCCGGAGATGGCGACGCCGAGGAAGCCGTCTGATTAAATTTGGAGCTTGACCCCGGCGCGCCTGCCCTATAACGTTAAACAAAGAAAATGAAAACCTTCCTCACTCACTTGTTTGCAGTCGCCGTTGGAGTAATGGCAGCCCTGCAGTTGCGCCCTGCTAGCAACGACCGGGAGCCTCTATCTGGCGAGACTCAAAAATCCGAACGAATAAAGCGTGACATGGCTAGCTCGTTCACTCCACCTCGGGCAGGATTCGCCTCCCGAATGGACCGGCCACAAGTTGGAGAGGAACTGTCGGGGGAGATTTCAGCTTCAGATCTCGAACAATGGGTTGCCGGCAGGAAGGGCGATTCTCGCTCGCTAGCGGAGGCTCAGGCGATTGCTGGCTTGCTTGCCAATAATCCGGATTTAATTCGCCAAGCGATAGAGACGGATCCAGAGAGTCCTCATCTTCTCTACATCGGCGCGACGCTGTCATCCTTTCCCCAAGAGGAGCGGCTAGCGCTGAGCGAGCGTTTTTATCAGCAAGACACCAAGAATAAACTGTCCGCCTATATATACGCCGCTCAACTCTTCGAGGCAGGTGATACCAGCGAAGCGATCAAGATATTGAAGAGCTCGGCAGACCGGCCCCGGATCGATACCTTCGCCGCTCAGACACAATTGTTGATGGACGATGCCTATGTTGCAGCTGGATATTCACCTGACAGTGCCAAATTGCTTAGTGTTAGTAACCTCCAACTGCCATACGGTTCTGATTTGCTAACTTTCGCGGGTTCACTGAATGACGCGGGAGATTCCTTGCCGGCAGAAGAGGCGACCGAACTACGCACACTGAGCGCCAGCATGGCTATGCGTCTCGCTGACCAAAAGAGCTCAGGAACGTTCATCAACCATCTGATTGGACTGAGTATTGAGGAAAAGACCTTGGCGAGCCTGGCAAACAATTCGCCATCGCCCTATGAAGGGCTCACTGTTGGGCAAGCGAGGCAGGCGATTACAAAGGAGCGCGAGGAGCTCCGCAAAGTGATGGAGCAGGCACCGGGGCTAGACGTCATCATCTCAGGCGACCCGGAGTTTGCGGGCCGCTATATTGATCGATTCCGGCTAGTGGGAGAGCAAGAGGCCACAAGGTGGTGGCTTAGCACGACGAGTGGACAGCGGTGGTTAGCAATTCCGAAGGAGCCTAACAAGTCGGAAGTGGCGACGCCAAGGAAGCCGTCTGATTAAATCGGAGCTCGACCCCGGCGCGCCTGTCCTATGAAGTTGGCCTGACAAATTGAATACTTGACGGGTCGGTATTCCGGTATATTTTCTATACCTAGATGGAGTTCGAGTTTGATCCGCAGAAAAGCAAATTGAACAAAGCCAAGCACGGCATTAATTTTGAACTGGCGCAAGAACTGTGGAATGACCCGGACGGCATCGGATTTCCCGTAAAATCAGAGGATGAAGACCGCTTCGCCCTACTGGCGATGCACAAGGGGAAGTTGTGGGTCGCATTTTATACGTATCGGGATGCCAAGATACGGATCATCTCAACCCGAAGAGCCAGAACCAACGAAAGAAACCTCTATGAAAGCTAAAGATTTGGATAAGATTTTCGATGATGGGCAAGTCGATATGAATGACTACCTAGATCTCTCGAAGGCGTTTCGTCCTGGTCAGGAACAAAAGCGGGTCAATGTAGATTTTCCTGTGTGGATGATCGACCGCTTGGACCGTGAGGCTAGCCGCCTTGGTGTGCCTCGGCAGTCTCTCATTAAGGTGTGGATCGGGGAACATCTGGAAAGCTCTAAGGCAAAACAAACGAAGAAGGCCAACAAGGCGCAGTAGCCAATCCCAGACGGCGCCTTTTCTGTCAATTTTTCACTCCACTATAACCTCAACGTCTTCGTTCATGTTCGCTGTCCCGTTAGGGATTATCATTCCTATGACTTTAGACTAGAAAAAGACTTTATGAAAACACGCTTAAAAAGAATCTCGCCCCGTGACTTGGGAGCCCTCCTGAGCGTAATTGGCTTCCTTGCGTCGATACCGATAGTGATTTTCGCATTCATAGCGATCGCTCCTGGTCGAACGGTCAATTTGAACGGATTCATATCACTGAGCTTCACTGGATCCCTTTCACCGATCGAACTCGTGCTTGCATTTCCACTTCTAAATGGAATCGCAGGTGGTATATCGGGTCTGATTATTGCATGGCTCTACAATTTCCTAGCTCGATTTCTCGGTGGCGTAGGAATAGAGATTGAAGAGGACTACCGAATGAAATGAGCTAAGAAAAGGCATAACAAGGCGGAGATGGCGACGAAGAGGAAGCTGTCTGATTAAATTTTAGCTTCTCCCAGGCACACCTGTCCTATGATGTTATCTGCCGCTACCGGGGCCGCCTGATTGCTTCGCGACCAACTCCCCGGCTATCCCTCCTAGTAAAGAGGCCCGTCAAGCGGCGCTCACTTTTTCTTGGTGAGGACCATTACGTTTTCGACGTGCCTGGTGTGGGGGAAAAGATCGAAAGGCTGTACGTCTTCCAGTTGGTAATTCGCTTCGCGCAGAATTTTGTAGTCCCTGACCTGGGTTGCAGGATCGCAGGAGACATAGACAAGGCGTTCCGGTCCGAAGGATATGAGTTGTGCAAGAAATTCCGGGGTGCAGCCCTTGCGCGGTGGATCGATGACGACCGCGGTTTGTTCGGGTGGTGTATCGATTTTCCCGAAGATCGCCTCTGCGTCCGCCTGTAGGATGCTGACGTTTTTGAAGCCGTTGAGGGTCACGTTATTCGTGGCCCATTGAGCTCCTGCTTCATTGACTTCCACGCCCATTACTTTTTCAAATCTGTCGGCGAGACATAGTCCGAATAATCCGGCACCACAATATGCGTCGACCAAATACCGAGCTCCTCCAGCGAGTGCTTTTTGTCCGACGTAACCGGTGAATTTATCAAGGATGAAAGGGTTGTTTTGGAAAAATTCACCGGCGACGAAGTCGAATTTAACTCCACCGACTTCTTCGCGAGCGATGGCTTTTGGGTTCCGTTCAACATTTCCGTTGGTTGCACGAAGGAGCAGGGTCGCGCCGCGTTTGAATTGATTTCCGTTGGCGCGGACATCCGCGTGAATTTCTGGCAGGGCCTCATTGATCTCCTGCATTGCGATTGGGCAGTTTTCGATATTCACCAGTTCTCTGCGGCGGCCCACTTGGAGGAAGCCGATTTCATTCACGACTCCATCGACAGGTTTCTCGAAGTGCGGTGTGATCTTGGAGCGGTAGTTCCAAATTTGGTCGGAACTTTCACAGAAGTTCACTTCTCGTTCTTCTCCCGCCATGTGTTTGAGAAGTTCGCGAATCTGGCGCGTTTTCCACTCCAGTTGTTTCTCGTAGGAGAGGTGTTGATATTGGCAGCCGCCGCATTGGCCGAATAGGGAGCAGCCAGGTTTCACGCGATCCGGAGATTCTTCCAGAATCTCGACCAGGTCTCCCTGTGAGTGATTTTTGTCATTCCGGAAAATCCTTGTTCGCACCAGCTCGCCGGGCAGGGCGTAGGGGACAAACACGACCCAACCATCTACCCGGCCCACTCCGGCGCCGAGATTGGTTAGCGAATCAATACGAAGATCAATCTCCTGATGGTATTCAAAGGGTGTGGGGACAAATTTCTTTGGCGGGCGGTTATGCATCGGGGTGGGTGATAGGGCATTTCCTGCCAGAAAGAAACCGCGATTTAGACTGCTTTCCAGATGGCCTTGCCGAAAACGAAAGTGATGGGGTTTGTTAATCAGCCGCTACGCGGAGAGATGAGTTCCGGCCCGAAATCTCAGATCTCCGCGTTTTTCTTCGCTCGCGGATGTTCATCCGATCGCTCATCACGCCTTGAGCTCTGAAATTTCGTTCTCGGCCTTTTCGGCAATTCCATCTGGAAAACAGTCTAGGAGGGAATGGTGAATGGTGATGATTGCTCTTTGCATCTAGGGTGGTGTTGAAAAATTCTTTCTGCGTTTGCAGTTCGGCGGAGATTATCCATTCTCTCCGATGTGATCGATTCCGCTTATCCTTTCGCCCGTAAGATTTTGTTTTCTCTCGATGCCGAGGTGGCGCACCACGCGAGTATGTTCGGGCTGCGTATGGCGGAGAAAACAGGTATTTTAGAAGCGCTTTCGGAGCCTCTGCCAGAGAGTGAGCCAGTGGAGCTGATGGGTCTAAAGTTTCCCAACCGCATTGGTTTAGCCGCAGGCCTCGACAAGGAGGGCAATACCATTGATGCGCTTGGTCGGCTGGGTTTTGGGTTTGTGGAGATCGGTACGATCACTCCGCGGCCTCAGTTAGGGAACCCCAAGCCACGCTTGTTCCGATTGATTCCGAACGAGGCGATCATCAACCGCATGGGTTTCAATAATCCGGGGATCGATAAGGGTGTGGAAAACGTGCGTGCGCACAAGTCCTTCACCGGGCCGATTGGTTTCAACATCGGGAAAAACAAAGACACACCGAACGAGAATGCGGCTGACGATTACCTTGCCTGCTTGGAAAAGGCGTATCCGGTGGCCGACTATATTGCGGTTAATCTTTCTTCGCCCAACACTCCGGGATTACGAGATCTTCAGGCTGCGGATTCATCAGCGCGCTTGCTGGAATTGCTGAAAAAATCTCAAGAAAGGCTCGCTAAGGAACATGAAAAACACGTTCCGATTCTTTTCAAAGTGGCTCCCGATCTGACCGCAGAACAAGTATCGGAACTGGCGAAAGCGTTTCTGGATGGTGGGCTGGATGGCTTGATTGCGACAAACACCACTTTGGATCGTGAGTTGGTCAGCGATCATCCTTGGGCGCAGCAAGCCGGGGGATTGTCAGGTAAGCCGGTATTTGAAAAATCCAACCAAACACTCGCTGCCTTTGCTTCCGCATTCTCGGGGAAAATACCTATCATCGGGGTTGGCGGCATTTCCTCGAAGGCGGACGCTGAGGAGAAATTTAAACTAGGGGCGGATCTCGTTCAGATCTACACCTCGTTCGTCTATCAGGGGCCAGGATTGGTTAGAGAGCTGATTTCCTAGTGTCTCGTGAAGACTTCGATTGGTGGGCAGAGTTCTAGGTTGGCGCTGGGCTCACTCCGCGCATTTTGTTCGCGTGCGCCACGGAGAGGCTCACGAAATATTGGCGCAGAATTCGTCTACGATTTTCCCGCCGATTAGGTGCTCGGTGATGATGCGCTCTAAAACCTCTGGTGTGCAGGAGTGATACCAGACGCCCTCGGGATAGACCACCGCGACTGGTCCACGCATGCAGACACGCAGGCAATCGGCCTTGGTCCGAAGGACTATACGCTCGCCAACACCTGAGAGGCCGAGCTCCTTGAGTCGCGTTTTGAGGAAATTCCAAGACTCCGCGCCTGCGGCAGGATCGCAGCATTTTGCTTCGGTAGGCTGAGCGCAGAGGAAGATATGGCGCTCCACTTTTTCGAGCTTGAGGGCGGCGACGGATTTCCGGAGTTGGTGGTCCATGGACAGATCTTTCGCGCAAGAGCGAACGCATGGCAATGCATTCCGGTTGCACTGGGAGAGGGAATCCGCCGTAATACTGCCATGAAACCCTTTCGTCTGCTGATTACCTTGAGCATTGCCGTGGGTATGGTTGGATTCTTGATCTGGAGAAGTTCGGAAACTCCGGTCCCTGTTGAGAAGCGTATCGGCTTCCAAGATGCGGATACTCCGTTGGTAATGCCGGAGAGTGGGAGGCCGGATCATCGCTTTGATTTGCTCTCCGCTTGGGATGCGAATCAAATTCCATTGGTGGTGCAAATGGACCCTCCGATGGGCTCAGAAAACGGAGCGTTGGTTTACAATGCACAGGAATTTCTCGAACTGAATGAGAAGCGCGGCGGCTACCATACGGGAGATGATCTGAATGGCATTGGTGGGATGAATACGGATCTGGGAGATCCTGTATTTGCGGCAGGAGATGGGCTGGTGGTGTTCGCCGGTGAGCCGTCAGTGGGCTGGGGGAAGACCATTATTCTAGCCCACAGAACTCCCAATGGAGAACCGCTGCGCACGATGTATGCGCACTTGGATTCCATAAAAATCATTCTCGGTTCTCTGGTTGCCCGCGGAGAAGTGATAGGAACGGTAGGAACGGGAAACGATCATTACCCCGCTCATCTTCATTTTGAAATCCGGCGGAGCGATGGTGTCGAGCTTGGGGCGGGCTACCTCGCAAAGCCACTCACCCACGTCTCACCATCGGCGGTAATTGCGTCGTTCCACGATTCCAGTGCGGAGGGTATCATGCCAGCACCGCTGGCATTTGCTGACCTGATTCAGCCGAACCCATGGACGGCTATGAAGATTGAGGGAGCGGAGAAAATTTCAGGGCTGAAGGAGTAGCTGCGAAAACTTTGGCGGCTGCGATGTTTTATCGTGGTGAAGAGGAGCTGCACATGGCGCCTATCCGCGGCCGACGCCGAATCTGCGGTCGATGTCTTTGCGATTGTATTCCGTGAGGGTTGGCCTGCCGTCTGCGGCGCAGTAGGGCAGATCGCATTCGAATAATTCTTCCAGCAGCTCTTGCGCTTCGATCAAGCGCGGAACCACGCGTTTCGAAATCTTGCTGGCGATGATTCTGGAGAGGCGCTCAAACGCGAATTTCCCAGCCGAGGCGGGACCATGTAGGGTTTCCTCCAGAATTTCATCGAGGAAGGCCTTTGGATCCTCCATTTTCAAGAAGGCCGGAATACTGCGCAATTGCAGTGTGTTGCCGCCGAAGGCTTCGATCTCCAGGCCGGCTTCCAATAAGGCCAGCTTTTCACGAAGCAAGATATCGAGATCGCGTGGATCCAACTCGATGAGAACGGGAACCAGGAGGCTCTGGGTTTCCATTCCTGCAGCGCGTGCTTTGGTTAGGCGTTCAAAAATAATTCGTTCCTGCGCCGCTTTTGGATCAAACAGAACCAAGCCATCATCACTTTCAAAAATCACGTAGCGATCCTGAAGCATGCCGACGAGGCGGAAGGAAGGTGCTTTCGATGACGATGCATCAGGAGGCACATTGCTCTCGGGTGCCATCGTGAATTCATTCTGAGTCGGGTGGAACAACGGTCCACGCTCGGCTGAAATCGTCTCCGGCGCTGGTTTGGCCGGTAGCGGGGGTGGGCGGAGGCAGTTTGTCACGGATTGGGAAATGAGCTCCCGCAGCTCGAAGGGGCGGTGGAACCGAACCTCTTTCTTCGCGGGGTGGACATTGACGTCCACTAGCCGGGGTTCCATTTCCAGCCACAGCCACGCTGCAGGATGCAGGCCTTCCTGAAGGTTTCCTCGGAATCCTTCAGCCAAGCCCTTAGAGACTGCGGCATCTTCGATGGGCCTTCCATTGAGAAAAACAAATTGATGGCGGCGACCTTTACGTGCGTGCTGAGCAGGGAGGATAAAACCCTCAAGTCGCATACCTGGGCCGGTTCCGGTGGGGATTTCCATTAGCTCTCCACCCAGCTCATTACCGAGCAATTGTCTAACTCGGTCCGCAGTGCGTGCAACACCGGGAAGGTCAAAAACCGTCCTGTCGTCCTTGCGGAAGCGGAACCGGACTTTTGGAGCAGCTAGCGCGTGTAACCTGATCTGCTGCTCAACATGCGCGGCTTCGGTATTCTCGGTGCGCATGAACTTCCGCCTCGCCGGAATGTTAAAGAATAAATTTCGTGCTTCGATCACCGTGCCTGGTGCTCCACCGGATTCGCGGACGTCACGGACTTTCCCGCCATCGACAACTATCTCCGTTCCGGTCAGTGAATCCGCTGGCCGTGTGATTAAACGAAACTTACTTACGCTGGCAATACTGGGAACTGCTTCGCCCCTGAAGCCAAGGGTCAGGATTGTTGCGAGGTCCTCGGAGCTACGGAGTTTACTGGTTGCGTGGCGCTCGAGGGAAAGCAGGGCATCTTCACGGGACATGCCTTTCCCGTCGTCGCTGACGCGAATGAGATTTACCCCGCCCCTTTCAATATCGACCATCACTTCCCGAGCACCAGCATCGAGGCTGTTTTCTACCAATTCCTTAACGACACTGGCAGGCCGCTCGACGACTTCGCCTGCCGCGACTTGGCTGGCAAGGATATCTGAAAGGACGCGGATTTCTGGCACGCACTGATTTAGTCCTTCCTGCGATCCAGCGGCAATCTTCAATTGACCAAGACTCGCCCCTGACTAGCCTGCTCCCAGCTATGGCAGGTTTCTTCAAAAAGCTTTTTAACACCATCACCGATCAAGCGGACGTTGATTGGGATGAACTCGAGGCGAATCTTATTGCAGCCGACCTCGGCGGGAAACTCAGCATAGGCATCACGGATGAGCTTTTTGATCTGGGCCGTGAAGTCACGGCTCAGGATGTGGTGGAGGTCACGCGCAAGCGGCTTTCCGGAATACTCCCAGAAGACCCGCCAGAGATTGCCCCCAGAGCCGATGGGAAACCGACGGTGATTCTCGTGGTGGGTGTGAACGGGACGGGGAAGACGACATCTTCCGCCAAGCTCGGGCTGTGGCTTAAGCAACGCGGGCATAGCGTCACGCTGGCTGCTGCTGATACCTTTCGTGCTGCTGCGGTTGACCAGCTTCAGCGCTGGGGGGAAAGGCTTGATATACCTGTAGTGAGCGGCGAGCTGAATGCGGATCCATCTTCGGTTTGCTTCAAGGCTCATCGGCAAGCGATTGCTGAAAACACGGACTTCCTAATCTGCGACACGGCAGGACGTATACACACACGGCACAACCTAATGGAGGAGTTGGGTAAAATCCGCCGCACCATTGCAAAGCAGGATGACACCGCACCGCACATGACGTTGCTCGTTGTAGATGCTTCAACCGGGATGAACGCACTCAACCAGGCAAAAGAATTTCACAAGGCGAGTCCGCTCGATGGGCTGATCATGACCAAGCTGGACGGGTCTGGAAAAGGCGGGATCGCGTTTACAATTTACGATCAGCTAAAAATTTCGCCACGGTTCATTGGAACTGGTGAGGAGCCGGAGAAATTTTCTATCTTCGAAAAGGAGCGATTTATTTCCGAAGTTCTCTGAGTGATTTCTAATTTAGTCTCGTTTGCGATGGAGGAGCCCGAGCCCGATACTGAGTAGGACGAGAAGTGCAGAACTTGGTTCAGGGATGGCTGGGGTGCCAGGTCCTCCGTTGCCGTTGCCGTTGCCGTTAGTTCCGCCAACTCCTGTGTCGATTCCACCAGTTCCGTTACCGTTACCGTTGCCATTAGTCCCGCCGTTGCCGTTGGTTCCGCCAGTTCCATTCCCGCCGCCGTTGCCATTAGGTTTATCCTTATCTTTGCCGTTAAC
>Ga0307939_1001879_pt1 | contig 10333 bp, 8 predicted proteins | sample OrgLakmetagen122_FD_201844 | JGI IMG/M metagenome (GOLD analysis project Ga0307939, IMG submission 201844) | Saline water microbial communities from Organic Lake, Antarctica - #122 | ecosystem: Environmental > Aquatic > Non-marine Saline and Alkaline > Saline | place: Antarctica: Organic Lake... | reverse complement strand
CAACATATGTAACCGCCCCTAACGCAAGAGGTATTTTCAGAGCTGATTTTGGCGCGCCGTCGGGTGCTGACATATGTCCGGCCTCATGATGCGACCTCACAGATGTCGCGGGCCCGTATGGTGTTCGAAGATCAGGTCCAGATCAAAGCCGCGTGCTCAAAGGCACTCTGTTGCACACTGGTTTCCCCAATCCCGTCTCACGACCGTTGCGCCATACAACTCCTTGCCCTCCTCCGCTCCGACGTCCTCGCGGCTGTCAGTCGGCTTACGCCGCTGCAGCCGGAGCTCTGTAAACTTCGCCCTTCACCATCAGCGCCCAGACAATCCGCGCCATCTTGTTCGCCAGCGCAACGCGCACCAGCATTGGCGGCTTGCGCAACAGCATTCCTCTCAGCCAAGTGCCCGGCTGTGCCATCGGATGAACATGCTGCTTTATGATGACGCTGTTGGCGCCAATGATCAGCAATCGCCTGAGAGATCGCTCCCCCATCTTCGTCGTCGCTCCGAGCCGCTGCTTGCCGCCTGTCGAGTGTTGTCGCGGCACAAGACCGAGCCAAGCCGCGAAATCGCGCCCTCTGCGGAAGGTCTCAGCGGGCGGCGCGAGAGCAACCAAAGCCGTAGCGATCAACGGCCCGATGCCCGGGATCGTCATCAGCCTGCGCGCCACCTCATTCTCTTTGGCACGCCGGCTGATCTCAGCGTTGAGTTTGGCAATCTGGTCGTCGAGGCGGATCTTCGTCTCGATCAGGACCAGCAGCGTTGCCCGGGCTTCCTCGGGCAAGCCGCTTGCCGGGTCCACTATGATTGCACTCAGGCGCGCTGCGTTCGCTGCGCCCTGTGGAACCACCTCTCCGAACTCCGTCAGGTGGCCGCGAAGCGCATTGATCGTTTGAGTGCGCTGGCGGATCAGCAGCTCCCGAACCCGGAATACCAAAGCCGCGCCCTGCACATCTTCGCTCTTCACCGGAACGAAACGCATCGACGGGCGCACTGCGGCTTCACAAATAGCCTCGGCATCCGCAGCATCGTTCTTCTGGCGTTTAACGAAGGGCTTGACGTAAGCGGGTGGAATCAATCGGACTTCGTGGCCCAACTTGCCAATCTCACGGCCCCAGAAATGGGCACCGCCGCACGCTTCCATCGCAACCATGCATCGCGGAAGTTGGCTGAAGAACGCCAGAACCTGCGTTCGTCGTAACTTCTTGCGCAGAACCGCTCGGCCTGCGCCGTCAGCTCCATGCACTTGGAACACATTCTTCGCCAAATCGAGGCCGACTGTGATAATATCCGACATGACCGCTCTCCTTTTTGTGGATCATTGCAGACCCACCTTGGCACATCGATGCCGTCGGGGGGCGGTTACATCATCAAAGCCGTTGCAACCTTCAATCACATCCGTATGAAATGAAACTCCGTCCGACGGTGAACAATCATTGCCCCGGCCCTGTGGGCGCAGGGGCGGTGCAACACCTACAAAACCACTTGGCAGTGCCATGCAGATGAAGCGTGGCAGATTTCCTATTTGCGCGACAAATCTAAACTGAGATAATCATAGATATCATCGGCGGAAACGACGTCCCCGTATTTCTGATCAATATCATATAGCGCTGCATCGTGTGGGGCTTGGGCCCGGTCGGCGCAACAATCGGCAGGGACAAGGATATTGAACCCCGACTGAACCCCGTCTACCGCTGTGGCGCGTACACAGCCCGATGTGGTCGCGCCAGTGACGATCAGCGTGTCAACCTCTGCACCAGTCAACATGGCGGCCACTGACGTGCCAAAGAACGCCGATGCGCCTTTCTTGATGACCACCGGATCACTGGGCTGGATGCCCGTCGCCGCGTCAATCTCGACCAATCGCGAGCCTTCGCGCAGTGCGGCCATGCCAGTGGCCTTTTTGAGCCACGGCAGCATGCCGAGTTCGCCTGCGTGAAAGGCAATCGCAGTGTAGATCACCGGATACCCTTTGCTGCGTGCCAGATCGGTCAGGCGTCGGGTGGCGGCGATCTGCGCGCTCATATCGGCGGCTGTCGGATACTGCGTGTCGGTGAATCCATAGGTGAAGTCCACCACCAAGACAGCAGGCCGGGTGCCCCGCGGGACGGTTTGGCCGAACCCTGCGGCGGCATAGGTTTCTTGCTGCGACATCAGTGGCGGTCCATCTGCATGTCTTTAACCACCAGATCGCCGTCGATGACGATTGGCGCGTCGTCGAGAAACAGCGAACAGCCCCGCATCGGAATATCCAGATGACAGGCGGTGTCATTCGATCCGCCCAACTCGTTGTTGGGGCCTGTCGAGAACATGACGTTACCGTAATAGCTGCGCGGCTCCATGCCCATGCCACCGGGAAATTCGCCGGGGGTCATGCCGTGCCATTTGGCGGCGGGGTTCATACCCCAGCCCACGTGGCTCATCCCCATGCCGCGCGGATCGTTGAACGCTTCCATGTAGGATTTGACCAGCTCTGCGTCGAGGCCGCCGCGAATGTCGGTGATCCAACCCTTTTCGATCGTGTAGGTGATCGGATCGCGGACATACATGTTCTGCGGAAGCAGGATATCACCGGGCGCGACGACAATCTGACCGTCGACCCCGTCATCGTCACCGCCGGTAAACACAAAGCCCGACGGCCAGTGGTCCCACCGGCCCGGCGTATCGGTACAGGCATATTCGGCGACCGTTTCATAGGTGTTCAACTTGTAGGTGACGTCCGTACCATGCGGCGAGGTGATGCGCATGACCTTGGCCTTGGACAGATACTCCGCGCCGATCTCTACCTTTTCGCGCAGTTCTTTGCTGGGTAGCATCCGCGCCAACAGCTCTGGCGGCTCCACTGCGGTCAGAATGCGGGTTCCGGCATCTTGGATCGCAAATTGCTCAGGCGAGAACAAAAGGAACACGCAGTCGATGAGCATGTCGCACGCCTTCAGTGCGTCTACGGCATCGGGCATTGCAGCAAGGCCAGTCTGGCCCACCGCCCATCCGCCTGTTGGCAGCGGCGCGGGCAGGCGCATGTGATACATGTTCGCGCCCATGCGTTGGCCCGCGGCCATAAAGGCATCGGCATAATCCAGACGCTCGTTGCCTTGGGTCAAAACGACGAGTTTCTCGCCCTCGTGCACGCCAGACATTTTCAACTGGTGCAGGCAGATCTCGGCAAAGCTAGCTTGGTCCATCGGTCGGCTCCTCCCTATTGCGGTGTTTTTATCAGGCTTTGAAATCCAGCACGGCATTCAAAAAGCCGTCAAGATCGTCCCAAGGGATCATATGACCCGCACCGTCAACTGTGCGCACATCGATACCGGGCGCCAGTGTTTTGATCTCGGCCACGTCTTCATCCTGAATGACGGGCGCGCCCCCGGCGACGACCAGTCGCATTGGCAAGCTGATGTTGGGCAGGTCTGCATGGATATCGTCGGTATGAAATCCATCATAGGCAATGCGGATCGCGCCCAGATGGCAGGTATGCAGCCACTCGGCGCGCAGCGCGCGTTGCTCGTCACTCCAGCTTGGGCAAAATTCCTTCATATCCTCAGCCGAGCAGCCCTTGCGCGCCGCGAGGATTGAGTTCTGATACCACGGCCAAGGCGATGGATACGCGCGCCGACCCGGACCCGACACGGGTGGATCAACCAAAACCAGACCTGCGAAAGGCGCTGGGTTTTTAGCAGCGGCCCGTATCGCTGTGCGTGCGCCCATGGAATGGCCCAGCACGATCGGGTTATCCATCTGATCGGCCACGGCAATTGCATCATCAGCCATCGCATCAAGGCTGTAATCCAAGTCGCCCGTTTCGCTCAGGCCACGTCCGCGCACGTCCAGCACATGGACATCGAAATTCTGCGCCAGCCCCTTGGCGACAAAGCCCCAAGTGATCGCGGGCGACGTGATGCCCGGCACGATCAGCATCTGCGGGCCGTTGCCTGAGGTGTGAACCAAGTGCTGGCGGATGCCGTTGGCGTGAAGATTATATCCTGTAGTCATCAATACGTCTCCTTAGTATGCGCCCGAGAGCAGCGCGCCGCCACCCGGTACCCGCGTGTCCAAATCAAGCGCCTTCAACATCGACCATGTGGTCGCGACGGCTGCGGTCAGAACGGGTTTGCCGGACTGTGCCTCGACCTTCGGTACGGCGGGCAGCGACGGCATCTGGACGCAGGCTGACAAGACGATTACGTCGGCCTCGGAGGTATCCATGCCGGCCACGATGTCTGGCAGGTTCATCGGATCATGCGCGGCCACATCCAGATTGTTCTGAATTTCCAGCGCGCGATAATCAACTACTTCAAACCCTTCGTTGCGAATGTAATCGACCACCATTTCCGTCAGCGGCTTCATATAGGGTGCGACGATGGCGATTTTCTTGGCCCCCATTGCATGCAAGCCTTCTACAAGCGCCCCGGCCGAGCTTACGACGGGCGCTGGCGCGTTGTTTTCTTTGGTGGCGTTGTGCAGCCGCTCGGACGATGCGCGGTGATAGCCGTGCCCCATCGACATGATCGCGACAAGGCAGGCATAGCCCAGCACATCGACGCGGGCATCAGACAATTCTAGCGCGCAGCGGTCACTGTCGCTGTCCATCTTTGCCAATTCGTCTTTGGTCACGTTTTTCATGCGCATACGCGCCGAATGAAATGTAAACCGCTCGGGTGCCACGGCTTCGCGGGCACGCAGGAGCGCGGGAATTTCTGTCTCCATAGTAACGTTCGAGCTGGGGACGATCTGTCCTATGCGATAGGCTTTCATGATACAAAATCCTCCTTAATCCTTGCTTTTAACAATTAGTGCGTATACTAACAAAATGTCAAGCATTCGCACGTGCTGCGTTTGCACGTCCGGACGGATTATAAATATTTTGTGCAGGGCGGGCGTGCCGCTGTATCGTTTGTGTACGCATTACCATGTGCCAGGGGAGGGCGCTGTGAGTGGGTTGGAGATAGCGGTTACCATCAATGGGAAGGCTTGCGTTATGCAGGTGGACCCAGATCGCACGTTGCTCGACATTCTGCGAGAGGACTGTGATTTGACCGGGGCCAAATACGGCTGTGGCATGGCGCAATGTGGCGCGTGCACGGTTCTGGTTAATGGTGCCCCTGCCCGCGCTTGCGTTCTGCGCGCGGTTCACGCCGACGGCAGCGATATTCAGACTCTCGAAGGGCTGATCACCGATGGTGAGGTGCACCATGTGCAGGCGGCATTTGTCGAGATGGAAGGCGCTCAATGCGGCTATTGCATGAATGGCATGATCATGACCGCTGTCGCATTCTTAAGGCGTCATCCTGATCCCAGCGCGCATGATGTCAAACAGGCACTCCGCCATAACCTTTGCCGCTGCGGCACGCATACCGAGATCGTTGCCTCGGTTCTGCGCGCGGCCCAGCTGATGAGGGCGGATAAATGAACGATTGCAGAGTGTTGAAGGTTTTCGACGCCGCAGGCCGGGTTTTTGTCTCGATGGACAGTGCGGGGCAGGTCAAGGGATATTGCGGCCATGTCGATCTGGGGCAGGGTATCGGAACCGCACTGGCGCAGATCGTTGCCGAAGAGTTGGACCTGCCGCTGGCTGCTGTCACGATGGTGCTGGGCGACACCGCTCTGACCCCGGATCAGGGGCCGACCATCGCATCAGAGACAATTCAGGTCTCGGCGATCCCACTGCGCCATGCCGCCGCCACCTTGCGGCGTGATCTGGTCGAGCGGGCGGCGCGGCGCATGAACGTGCCCCCGGCCGAAGTGCAGCTAAGCGATGGGCAAGCCAGCAGTGGTGACAGGGCTGTTCATTTTGGCGCATTGCTAGAAGACGAGGGCGAACGTCTGACGCTGGATGAAGGCGCGCCTCTAAAAGACCCTGCAGAGTACGGTATCGTTGGACGAAAGGCTGGCCGTGTTGATCTTCTGGCCAAAGCGCGCGGTGAATTCACCTATATCCATGATGTCAAAGTGGATGGCATGCTGCATGGCCATGTCATTCGCCCCCCGTATGCCGGACGTGACAGCGGCGATTCTGTCGGCCACAGCCTTATCGGTTATGACGAAGCTGCAATTGCCGGGCGCGATGGCTTTGTCGCTGTGGTGCGGCGCGGAGATTTGTTGGGCGTGGTCGCCACGCGCCCCGATCTGGCGCGGCACTTGGCCGAGGCGCTGCCAGTTCACTGGCGCATGCCCCCACCGCTGCCTGACATGGAGCAGCTGGGCGACACCATCCGCAGCCAGCCCAGCAAGGAACGTGTGCTGGACGTGGCCGGCGATATCGACAGTGCGCTACACAGCGCGGACACGCATCTGAAACGCAGCTATGTCTGGCCCTATCAGCTGCATGGCTCGATCGGACCGTCCTGCGCGGTGGCCGATTGGGCGCATGGCGCGCCCGTCGTCTGGTGCGGTAGCCAGAATCCGCACATGCTGCGCGCTGATCTGGCGGTGCTGACCGGGCTGGAGCCCGAAGAAATCGACGTGCGCCGCTATCAGGCTGCGGGCTGCTATGGGCGCAACTGCGCCGATGATGTGGCGGGGGACGCGCTGGTATTTTCGCGCGCGGTGGGGTGCCCGGTGCGGGTTCAACTGACCCGTGCACAGGAAACTCTGTGGGAACCCAAGGGATCTGCCCAGATTATGGACGTCGAGGGCGGGTTGAAGGATGGCCGCTTTCACGCTTACCGTCTGGACACGTGGTATCCCTCCAATCGCGGCCCCAATCTGGCGCTTTTGTTGACCGGTGCCATCGGCAATCATCCTCAGCCCGTCGAGATGGGCGACCGCACCGTGATCCCACCCTATAGCGTCCCACACCGGCGCATCACGGTGCATGATCTGGCGCCCATCGTACGCGCGGCTTGGTTTCGCGGCGTCTCGGCACTCCCTAACACGTTTGCGCATGAGTGTTTCGTTGACGAACTGGCCGCCGAGGCGGGTGCCGATCCAGTGGAATTCCGGCTGGATCATATCGAGGACGCACGCGTTGCCGATCTGATCCGGCGCACCGCCGAGGCGGCAGGCTGGCAGGCTGGTGCGGGCCCCCGCCTGCGCCACGAGGGGCGTATGGCCTACGGTCAGGGATTTGCCTATGCCACCTATGTACATGGCAATTTTCCCGGTGTTGCCGCGGCTGCAGCCGCTTGGGTGTGTGACGTGGCGGTCGATACCGAAACTGGCGAGGTTACTCTCACCCGTGTCTTTGTCGGGCAAGATCAGGGAATGGTCATTAACCCGGATGGTGTGCGCCAACAAATTCATGGAAACGTGCATCAGACTGCCGGCAGAGTGCTGAGCGAGGAGGTGACGTTCGACCAGATCACCCCGACCCAGCAAAGCTGGGCAAACTATCCGATCATGACCTTTCCCGAAACGCCCGAAATCGAGACGATGCTGATCGAGCGGCCCGGCGATCCACCCCTTGGCGTCGGCGAAAGCGCCGCTGTCCCTTCGGCTTCGGCCATTGCAAATGCAATTTTCGATGCAACAGGTATCCGCCTGCGTGAAGTGCCGTTTTCGCCCGAGCGGATGCGCGGGGAATTGCGGCGCGCAGGCTACGCTGTCGCAGAGCCTGGGCAGGCGCGTCCGTTCAAGCCACGCTGGCGCAAGCGCATGCTTGCGTCGGTCGCGGCCATCGGCGGTGCGCTGACATTTGGGGCGCTGGCCATGCCGCTGCATCGGACCATAGCGCCAGTTACGCCACCTGCGGCCTCCAGCTATTCCGAGGAGCTTCTGGATCAGGGCTGGCAGGTCTTTGCATCAGCCAATTGCGCAGACTGTCACACGGCACAGGGCGGTGCGGCAAACGCCGGTGGCAAGCCGTTTGCGACGCCCTTTGGTACGATCTATTCATCCAATATAACGCCTGATCCGGTCACTGGCCTTGGGGCGTGGTCGTATGATGCGTTTGATCGTGCAATGCGGCACGGTATCAGCCGGGATGGCACGAACCTGTATCCCGCGTTTCCCTACACCAATTTTGCGCGCATGACCGAGGATGATATGTTCGCCCTCTACGCCTATTTGCAGACCTTGCAGCCAGTCCAGCAAGCAGCGCAGACGGCTCAGATGGCGTTTCCGGCGAACCTGCGACCAACGAATATCGTGTGGAATTGGATGTTTCTGGGGTCCACAACCCCGTTGGAACCTATAGCGACCCAAAGCGCAGACTGGAACCGGGGCCGTTATCTGGTCGAGACAGTGGGCCATTGCAGCGCCTGCCATTCGCCCCGGAATGCACTTGGCGCAGTTAAGACGGGCAAGGCGCATCTGGCCGGTGCTGTCGTGGGTGGCTGGTATGCGCCGCCGCTTGCCGGTGCGGCCGCTGCATCGCGCGGCTGGAGCGAACAGACCTATCGCGATTATTTGCAAACCGGCCATAGCGACGCAATCGCCTCGGCAGCGGGGCCAATGGCCGAGGTTGTGGCGAACCTTCAGGAGTTGCCCGCATCCGATATCTCGGCGATGAGCGTCTATCTGGCCAGCCTTACGGATGCCTCGACAGTGCCTGTCCCGGTGCCCGTTCAGGCTGAAATGCTCAATACTCCGACGCACCGACTGTTCGAAAATGCCTGCGCAGTATGTCACGAGCCTGCGATGGAGGGCATGCTGACGTCAGGGCGCCTTCCGCTGGGCCAATCCACCGCCATTCGCGCCCCGTCCCCCGAGACCGCCCGGACGGTCATCGCAGACGGTTTGCGCGCGCCGGTTGGCTTGGCGCTACGTGACATGCCGGGATTCGCCAGTGAGCTGACCGATACGCAGATTGATGATTTGGCTCATTACCTGCGCGCGCGCTACGCATCCGACCTTCCTGAATGGCCAGCAGACGTGATGTCCAAATAGATCGAATCAGGCTGGACATAGACTGACTATTTGTTAGTATACAAACAAGATTAAGGAGAGTTTCATGAACGAAGAACATATCGACATTGCCGTTATCGGTGCCGGTCTGGGCGGCGCTGCTGCCATGGCTTTGCTGCATGAGGCCGGGTTTGCTGCGCATACGTTTGAGCAAGCGCCGGAATTTACACGGCTTGGCGCCGGAATCCACAATGGTCCGAACATCATGAAGGTGTTTCACAAGATCGGACTGGAAGATCGTCTGGCGCAAATTGGCGCGCATCCAGATTACTGGTTCTCGCGCGATGGCAATTCCGGGGATTACCGCTCCAAGATCGAACTGGGCGATTTTGCCAAGCGCGAATATGGCGCGCCCTACATCACGATCCACAGGGGCGACATGCACGCCGAGCAGATCAACGCTTTGCCGCAAAGCTACCTGCATTTCGATCATCGCCTGACAGACCTCGAAGAGCGTGACAATGACGTTCTTCTTAGCTTTGCCAATGGCAAAAAGGTCGCGGCCAAGCTGGTCATCGGCGCAGACGGGATCAACTCTATGATCCGCGAACAGCTGCTGGGCGTGGAAAAGCCGCGTTTTTCCGGCTGGATCGGTCATCGCTGCCTGCTGGACATGGACAAGCTGCGCGCGTCGGGTCTGGAATTTGAGACCTGTGTGAAGTGGTGGTGGGATCGTTCGCGCCACATCATGGCCTATGCAACCAAAAATGACGCGTCGGAATACTACTATGTCACGGGTGTTCCGGTCGATGGCTGGGAGCATGATGCAGGGTGGGTCGACAGCTCGCGCGAAGAAATGGAAGCTATCTTTGGTGGCTCGCATCCGGTCGTAAATGCTTTGATTGATGCGACCACCGAGGTGACAAAATGGCCTTTCTGGAACCGTGATCCGCTTAGCCTGTGGAGCCAAGGGCGACTTTGTTTGCTGGGCGATGCATGCCATCCGATGCGCCCGCACATGGCCCAAGGGGCCGGCATGGCCATCGAGGATGCCGCAGTGCTGACGCGCTGCCTGCTTGAGACGGGGGTGGACGATTACGCCACTGCCTTCGATATCTACGAGAAGACCCGCCGCGATCGTGCGACCAAGGTTCAGACAATCTCGAACGCCAATACATGGCTTAAGGATCCCGAAGATCCGGCATGGGTTTACGGATATGACCCGATAACCGCGCCATTGGTCGGCTGATCCCTTAACGACTTGCAAAATGTTGAGTCCCGCAGTTTGGTAGACCCAGACTGTGGGATTTTTTTGTGTGGGTTAGAACAAGTAATATGGATAGTTCGGACGATGACCAAACTGGGCTGAACGGTCGTCAATTGGACGACTATCAGCTGGATGCGCAAATCGGCTTTTTGTTACGCCGCGCGCACCGTGAGGCTCCGGCGGGGGCCGTCTGACTTCGGCTACGATCCGATGATAAGTCCGACCTTATGTCTGATTTCATTTACCGCCCTCAAATCGAAGTTCTCTCCGCGGCCGATGGCGTTC
>Ga0307939_1001871_pt1 | contig 10343 bp, 16 predicted proteins | sample OrgLakmetagen122_FD_201844 | JGI IMG/M metagenome (GOLD analysis project Ga0307939, IMG submission 201844) | Saline water microbial communities from Organic Lake, Antarctica - #122 | ecosystem: Environmental > Aquatic > Non-marine Saline and Alkaline > Saline | place: Antarctica: Organic Lake... | reverse complement strand
TGGTGCGCCAATTCCCAACCCAGAATTATATAAAAAATGGCGAGATGAGTATGGAATGGATATTCGCTTTAAAGACTTTTACTCCTGGCTAGAGTTTCTTGGAATTGAAGAGGATGCAATGCCAAGTGCTGAAACTTTTAACAAACTTATATAACTTGATATGGAAATCACAAAATACACCCTAGAGCTTACAAGTAATGAGATGTTTGACCTGGCATACGCCCTAGAGAAGCAGATAGACGCTGACCTGTCACTCACCACACCCGTAAAGGATGATGGAATATTTAACGACTTTGAGTGCGAACTAAAGGTACTACAAGAGTTTGTCAGCAGCTTTGGATATAAGCTGGATGTGCCCCAGAAGTCTGAACACGGGTACTTGCATGAAAGTAAAATTAAATACTACGACTGCACAGAAGACTGGCTAAAAGCCTTACTAAAGCAAAGACGGAAAGAGCTAGAGCGTGCTAAAATACAGGAATGAAACGTAGCGGCTTCCGTCAGCAATCCCCAGAAGAAGTAAAACAAAAACAGGCTTTGAAACGCAAGAAGCTACAAAGTGTGGCAAAGAAGCCTAAGACCCCCTTAAAAGCCAAAAACAAGCCTCTGAGGGCACGTTCTAAGCTACCTACGGTCAAGACAATGCGTAACAAGTGCGACAAGTTACTGACCCCAATAATCAAGGTAATGCACCCCTACTGCTTTCTAGGTGCATCGCAGAACTGTCAAAGTGTCACACAAGTGGCACACCACCACGTTTTAAAGTCACAGTGTACGAACCTACGCTACGACATAGACAACCTAATCCCTCTCTGCAGCCCTTGTCACATGATGCTACACAGCCACGAGACATACTGGTCATCGGTAATAGTAGAGCAGAAAGGCATGGAATGGTGGCTACCCCTCAAAGCAAAAAAGCCAATCATGGTAAAAGCAGACGTACACTTTTACATAGAGAACTACGAGCGGCTTAGTAAGATACTGGAAGATTTAAAACGGGGATAACCTAACTACCAATACTCCTCCAGAGGTGTATAGTGAGACTATGACTAACTTTATAGAAGAACAACAAAGGGAGGTACAAACTAAGGCATGGGCCATGTTTGCAGGGAGGAATGAGCTAACTGCACATGATGTGTTAGATGAAATGACCAATCAAACCATCACCAACACCCTAAACCACATCCTAGAGAGTGGACTGTTGGAGGAGAAGGAAGAACTTATGCCCTCTGAATACCTTAGTGGTAAGCAACACGGCCACAACACAGCAGTAAGAGCAGTCAAAGAGTTTATGAGTAATATGGATAAAAAATAAATATGAACAGAAAAGCATTACAAACAAAGGGAATTGCAACTGAAAACAATAGAGGTGAATGGGTGCCGCCAATCCCTTGCCCTTATTATTATGGATGGAGACTTAATAGGTGCCGATGTGAGTGTGGAAAAAAGTTTAAAACAGAGGAAGAATACAGGGGGCATTACGCGTATAAACACATTTTATTTCCAGAAAAAGTATGAACAACCCAAAAGTCGGAGATGTGAAAATAATTAAACCAAGCATAGATTCTTCACAGGACACATTAAACGAACTACTACTCACACTGGTTGACGCGGTTAATGAGTTGAACGGGCACACCCCAGTCAAACCAGAGAAGACGTTGGAGGAGAAGTTTATTGAATGGTGCGAAACTGATGGTTTTTTACTACCTTTACACGAACTACTAAAAGACCTCGCCCAAATCGCAGAGGAGCATTATAAGGATAAGCAGGATTAGAATATGGATTTCTTTGTAATCGGAACATGGTTTAACACATTTATTATCGCAGTGTATTTAATAACCTTTGGAACCTGATGGTGGAACTAGACAGTGGATAGCATTCAAGCGTTTCAGGAATACGTTACGTGATTACTTATCAGCCCTAGACAACACCCCACCCGATAAGGTATAATAGAAGGGCTGGTAACTCTTAAAGTCTCCGCCAGCATCCCCCTTATGGTAAGCACCTAGTAGTGAGATATTTCTTATTTATCTTTTCTGACTATCTGTATTGACTCACACCAATACACCGACTCACTACAACGCAGACGTTCGATTCGTCTATAGGGGACAATATATATAAATATGTACACAGCAATAAACAAATACGTCATAGCAACAAAAGTAGATAATGAAACTATTAGTGGATCTGGAATTATCTCAGGCGGAGGTGAACCACGATACAAAGTTGTAGCCACAACAGAGGAGTCAAAAGATTTACAAGACAAGGTAGTAATAGGGGTAGCCAACAAACTAGATAACGGTTTCTACTACATCGACTACACGCAGATATTTGCAGTAGTAAGCTAGACAACGTGTTATAGTAGTTGTATATGGCTAACCAATACAAAGCAGACCCTAGACAATCCTTATTCTTAGCAGCCTACCTAGACCCTAAAAGCGAGACATTTTCTAATGCATACCGTTCCGCACTACACGCAGGATATGAAGATGAGTATGCTAAAACTATTCTTTCTCAAGAGCTTGATTGGTTATCAGATTCTCTCAGAGATGAAGAATTAGTAAGTAGAGCAGAAAAAGCACTCTCAGAGGCACTAGGATACATCACAGTAAACGAAGAAGGCAGAGTTGATAGTGGAGCAGGTAGATTAAAACTAGACGCCGCTAAACTTGTTTTAAAGGGATTGAAAAAAGACAAGTATTCAGAACGGTCAGAGTTTACCGGAAAAGATGGTGGAGCTATAGAAATAAACAAAGTCTCAGAAATGTCTGATGCAGAACTACTAGCACTAGCAGGTGACAAGAAAACTGATGAGTAACTTTATAGTATACAACGATATAAAGCAGGTAGATTTATTCCAGCATTTTTCTAGACGATACAAGGTAAAGAAACGAGTAATAGAAACTCTAGTCCAGATGTGTGACCAATGGGGACCAGCCAGAACTCACGAGGTACTACAGGTAGCCCAGCCAGTTACTTATAGGCAAGTACGATATATACACAAGTGCGTACTACTGCACAAAGACCTACTATTTATATTAAAGCCTGGTGGCTCTATCACTGAACGCGCTATCCTTGAACGACTAGAAGACCGGGGATGGTTAGAACTGATACACGAACATAAAGACACGCGGCGTATTAAAGGGACATACCGTGAGTTAGTATTTAGAAAAGCATGACACAATTCACTAAAAAAGACGCGGAGAAAGAATTAGCACGCCGTGAGTTAGCTCGTAGGCACTTTACAAACTTTAACAGGTACGTTGATGAGGGTTATATATCTAGTTGGCACACTGAGTTAATGTGTGACGCACTCCAGCGGCTAGAGAAAAAAGAGATACGATGGCTAATCATGGAGCTACCACCACGCCATGGTAAGTCTCTGCACTTGTCTCAGCGGTTTCCGGCTTGGGTAGTAGGTAGAAAACCCGATACTGATGTTATTGTAGGCTCTTATTCTGGAGACTTGTCATCCGATCATGGTCGTGAGACACGTAACTTAATTAAGGCTCAAGAGTATCAAAACATCTTTGACACTAGACTTGCGCCGGACTCGTCTGCCAAAGGTAAATGGAATACACAAAAGAAAAACGAACGAAACGAATGGGTCAATGCTAAGGGCGCTTATAATGCGGCTGGGGTTGGTGGCTCAATCACTGGTAAGGGTGCTGAATTCTTTATTATTGATGATGCTTTTAAGGATAGAAAGGAAGCTGATAGTCAGGTTATACGTGAAAGCGTCTGGAGTTGGTTTCGGTCTGTTGCTCGTACACGGCTCACCCCAACTGGCGGCATGTGTGTAACTATGACTCGCTGGCATGAAGATGACCTGATTGGCCGTCTGGTCGATGGTAAAGAGACAGCGGAACCGTGGGTAGATTACTTTGACTACATTAAAAACGGACTAGGTGACGCTAAATGGGTACGACTACAGCTCAAGGCGATAGCAGAAGATGATGAAGAGTACCGCAAGAAAGGGGAGGCACTGTGGCCAGACAGATATGACCTAGCTGAATTACAGGATATTAAAAGCACCCTGGGACCGTATGAGTTTAGCGCGCTCTATCAAGCTAATCCTGTAGACGATGCAAGCCGTGAGTTTAAGCGCGAGTGGTTTAAGTATCGAACATACGATGAGGTATCTAAAATGACTACTAGGCGGTTTGTAACGATTGACCCCAACTTAAAGAAGTCCGACCAAAGTGATTATTGTGGAGTCACTAGAAACTATATCAACAGCGAAGGCCAGTGGAACCTGCGCTCTACTCGCTATCGGGTAAACAGTAAAGAAGTAATTGACCTGATATTCTTATTGCATGATGAAGGTTTTGAAAAGATTGGCATCGAGGAGGGTGCGTTCTCGTACGTGGTAGAACCATTCTTACAAGAGGAAATGCGTAAGCGAGGTAAGTTCCCTAATGTAATCCCACTCAAACACAATCAGACTATGAAGGAAACGCGCATCAGAGGGCTTATCCCGTGGTATGCAGGGCACATGGTTTATCACCTAGAGGGTGACTGTACTGACTTAGAAGAGGAGCTACTAGCGTTCCCCAAGGGTTCAAACGATGACTGCGCGGATGCTACAGCGTACCAGCTACAGTTTGCCGAAGCCCCAGCCAGTGCCAGGACTCAAGCCATGCTACAAGAGCAAGACAGTAACCGCGCGGCTCAAATAGGTCAGCGACTAGGGTTGTAATTGTCGGCAGTCTAACCCCCCAATTTCTTATTATTTGCTAATATAGACACAATGGAATTACTATCTACAATCAAAGCGGAGATTGACAAGTACACCAATGAATCAGTCGAGACATCAGGCGGTGAGCTGTATTCAGAGTGGAAGCTCAAGAAACGTATTGCTAACTATAAAGCTAGACGTTATCCAACTGGCAAGGTAAACGCCAACGGGGAAATTGAGTACTGGTTTGATGCTATTCAGTCACGAGTAAATAACGAAATCAAGAACCTGCGAATCGACTCACGTTTCTTTATGTTCTGGAGTCAGAACCCAACTAAAGACTTCCCGGCGGTGTATATCACAAACGCTGCGCTGGCTGAGTACATGGAAGATACTGGTCGAGCCGAGGAACTGTCTGAGAGCACTGAAGACTTTTCTGCTGACGGCAATATTCTTCTGCGTAAGACAGATAGGTCGTATGAGAAGTGTGACATGATGCAGACGTTTCTAACTAATACACTTGCCCGCTCCGTAAACGAGACAGATATTATCGAACGGTTTACGCTGACTCAATCAGAGTTATCAAAGCGGTCTAACATTTATGACAACGTCGAAGAGGTGATAGAGAAGTGTAAGAACACTACTTACGGAGCAACGCAGACATCATCTAAATCAACCAAGACGGCCCCTCAGTACGAGCTATACCGTCGCACTGGAGAAATTACCGAGAAGGCATACTACGAAGCAAAGGGAGAAAAGAAAGGCGATGCGAATAAATACATTCTAGCGATGGTTATTGTTTGTGGTTTGACCGCGGCTGATGGTAAGGACAAATCAGAATACGTATTGTTCTGCGAAAAGCTCACTGGCTCAATGTCAGACCATTTCAAAGAAGCTCACCGGGGACCATACAAAGGCAAGTGGATGCGGGAAGGGTTGTATGAGCTGCTACTAGACCACCAGACAGCTTACAATGAGCTTACCAACGAGATTATGCGCGCTATTCCTTGGAGTACGTCCGCAATCCTAGCGTCTAATGACTTGCAGACTTTCCAGAATGTCCGTCACGGGTTGCAGCGAGGAACACTGTTGAAGTCATCAGACATCCGACAGGTACCAATCACAGCGCAAACTACCGAAGCGGTAAACATGCGTAACAGTGTGCTAAACGAGATGGATACTATCTCTAACTCATTTGAAGTAGTACAGGGTATTACTCCAGCATCAGGTACTCCACTAGGAACTACCCAGATGATGAACAGTAACGCCAACAAGATGTTTGACTTCTTACGTAAGAAACTGGCAGTACCATATCGCTACGTGTACCGCGACTTTGTACTAAAAGATTTAGTGTCAGACTTAAAAGGTAAGGACATTATCCGTATCACTGGTTCAGACCAAATGCTTGAAGACTTTAGAAAGCTGGCCGCTAACGTCTGGTTTAACAGCAACCTTGCCATTATCGGACCGCACACGAAGGAAATGCGAGAGCAACTGATTGAAGAAAAGGTAATGGAGTTGCAACAGACTGACCCGGTACTTAAAAACAGTAAGGAAATCTGGAAGGAAGTGCTACCGCGAATGTATGTCACAGTGGTAGGGGAGGCATACAACACCGCTGAGATTGATACAATCATGCAGACAATCAATCTAGAAGCTGACCCAGTCAGACGGGCGTTCTTCCTAGACTATATCTACAAGTCAAAAGGCATCCAAACACCACCAGAGGTAATGCAAGCCCAGGAACCAGAAGCTACACAACCACAGCCATCGGCTCAACCAGCAGCTCCACCAACATCACAGACAGCAATGGTATAGTATGGAACAGTTCAATCAAACCCAAGCCTACTTAGAAATGGATGAAAGGTCATCAACTGAACGCATCCTAAACGAAATGACCGACCCTAAGCGAATAGAGCAACGGCGGTTACACAAAGCAGAAGTGCAGAGAGTTGAGGAAGTAACAAATAAACATAGTCTATGACAAAAATAAACGCTACAATCCTAACAACAGAAGAGTTTGACGCGAAAAAGGCAGAGGTAGACAGACTGATTGCAGTATTTGAACTGTGGGAAAGCACAGAGCTATCTACCGAAACACAAGCAGAGATACAATCACTGTTCGATGACCTAGCAAAAAACCTATACGCTATTGACTGTGCGTTCCTAGATGCAAAGGTCAGTGTGTACAAAGATATTGAAAAGCTAATGAAAGCCTAAATATGATAACTCCGGAAGATGCAAAAGAATTAAAATCACGACCTGAGTGGCAAGCGCTAGAAAAGCACCTAGCAGAATGTATAGACGTGTTAGATAGCTGCTCTAGCATTGCAGATGACAAAGACTTTGCAGTAGAAGCCAAAGGACGGGCGCTTGCTGTACAGACTATCCACCAAATCCTCGAACCATTCCAGTATGACCCCCAGCCAGTGGCGAACATGCGGGCTGAATCACTCAGAAAGCTAGGGATGTAATAATTGTCGGCAGTTTCCCCCAGTAATATGGGGGGTTTTGCTATCCTATATGTAAGTTCAAGATATAAATTATCTTCGAGCGAGGTTATTAAGGACATTGTCCACCCAACAAAAAATAAGTATTCCTATGGAAAATCAAAACAACACTCCATCTCCGGAGGAGCTCCAAGTTGAGCAGGAGAGTCTTGCAGAAGTTCAGGACGCAGACCTTCGTTCATCTGTCCTCGACTCATTAGGCCTCGAAGCCGATGACAATAACGAAGACTTGGTTAATAAACTGGTAGAGCGAGAGAAATCAAGCCGCCAGAAACTATCTAGTGCTATCGGTGCCAAAATTAAGTACCGAACAGAGCTAGAAAAGTTTAACCAACAGCCTGAACAGAAGAAGCCAGAGCAGTCAAAGACTGAATTCGACGCTGATTCTATCCGCAAGCAAACGGAACAGACCGTTAAAGCGCAATTCGATGAGGAATATCTTGAAGAGTCAGAGTATTCTGATGAACTCAAGGCAGAACTCAGGAAAGTTGCTAAACTTAACGAAACTACCGTTCGTGCCGCTACCAAAGATTCTTACATTCAGTACTTGATTGAAAAAGAAACAGAAGGAAAACGCATTTCAGAAGCCGCAAAAAACGGAGGCGGAAGTGCTAAAAGTTCTAAAGGCAATTCAGGAGAGATGCCAGACCAGTTTACTGATGCTGCATACATGGCTACCCCAGAGGGGCAAAAAGCCTACGACGAATGGGCTAAGAACTAAGTACAACCAAGTCCATAACGTAAAAACATTTTATGTCTATTGACAACGACATGGTGAAGCAAATTTATGCTCGAGCACAGCGTAAATTCTTCGTCAAAAACATGGCTATGGCACTTGCCAACCGTGAACCAGGAGACGCACTAAAAGTCCAGGGTGGACGTAAGTATCACCGGCCAATCATCGGATTCGCTCAGATGCAATCTTATACCCCGCTCACCGCTACATCAGTATCTCAAAACATTGAGACAGCTAACGAAGAGTTGACCGTAGACCGAGCAACCGATGCTGAATCAATCCACATCAACATCGACGACACTGAAAAGTCACAGCTTAAAGACCAAGACCTCGTAGCACGTTATGGTGACGACCTTGGACAAGCCATGAAAGACTCAGTTGAAAAGGGATGGGTAGGTAAAATTGAGAGTGTACAAACTCTTGGTTCAGCCGCAGCACCAATCGACTTCTCTGGAACTACTATTCTCGACACTGTAGAAGACGGTCTAGGGCTAGTAGACGTAGCAGACGTTGACGAAATCCAACGTGTCATCCTTATGGGACCACGAGCGTACCGAGCAATCGAAAAAGCTACAGCTAACCGAACAACTGCACTAGGAGACCAAACGTACCTAGGAGGTTATCCAGCCCGGTCGCTGATGGACTCAATGCTTGTAAAGAGTAACAACCTGCCTTGGAGTGCAACCCTAGCAATGGGAACAGCGCCGTCTGACGGTGATACTGTGACTGTAGCTGGAGTAACTGCAACGTACAAGACTTCTCTAACTGGAGCTATGAACGAAATCTTTATCGGAGCAAACGTAGCAGCTTCACGAGCTAACACGATTGCGTACTTCACTGGAACTGGAACTGTGGGAACACAATACAGCAACCCAGACATCACTCAACGGATGTACCTACGACGAAACCGACGAATCGGAGTAACAGAAAGTTCAGCAAACCTACTCTTCACTGGATTCGGTGACGTAGGAACAGCTGAAACCTTTACTGCCTCTGGTAACACCTGGGGTGCAGAAGTTTCAAAGATGTTCTTCACAGCCGTTGGCGCAACTGACCTTGCCCTACAGCTAGATGAAGGTATCGAAATGAGTCGACCAAAGCCAATGACTGGCGAGGCTCACTTCACCCGACTATCAGGAGTGACTATGCACAATGCAAAGACATTTACTGACGGTAAGTACATGACTGTGACTACTTTTGTAGACGCATCTGACTACTAACCAAGTTATCTCACCCTTATGGGTGGGGGAGAGCAGATACCGTCTTTTCTCCCTTGTCCATAAACAACACACACCATGCAATTAAAAGATGATACAAATCAATACAACAGCCTGTATCACCTGTCTTTGCGGTGGGCGCGGGCTGATTCTAATAACTTCACCTACGCAGACTTTATTCAGTCGCTAAATATGGCAGTTAATCGACTGACTGCGGTAGCACAACGGCACGACAAGAGCTGGAAGTCACAGGATACAAACTCCACTAGTAACCTACTAGATACTACAAATAATCTAACTATTGGCGAAAACATCATAGCTATCTCTACCCCGTGGCGCAAAATCTCACGAATAAGAATCAAAGAGTCTGACGGCACATCTTGGAAGACACTGACGTTTAAAAGTCGTGACGTGGTTACTGATGATGAGATGGTTAGTGGAATGTTAGACCATTATTACCTACTAGGAGGCAATTTATATATTGTTGGCTTTTCTAACTACGCAGCATCTAACGGCGTAGAAGTACAATACCAAGAGGGTCCGGTAGCCTTTACGCCAGAAGCCGGAGATGAGGATGCAGTAGTAGGTTTTGACCCTATCTTTGAAGAGTTGGCAGCTTTAATGCCCGCATTAGACTACCTAGAGATAAACGGACCAGACGAACAAGCTCGCAAGGTAGAGGTGCGTATTGGAGTCGAACCACGCCGAGGAATTGAGGGGTCAGGACTTCTTAACGCCCTAGCAGTTACCTACCAAGAGCGACACGACATCGAGCATACACTTAGTTTGGCGAGCAACAACACAGCCGATGGCTTACTAAACGATTATTCAGGTAACTACCCACTCTACTAACATGAAAAGCCTATTCAGTGGCGGATACAGAGGACTCTCAGACAGCATATTTAGCGGTCAGCGGGGTTCTGTGTCTAAAAGTGTTGGTATAGACAGTCGAAGCAAGCCAGGGGTCTTAAAAGCGCACCAGCGGCTTACTAAAGATTCAGGTACAGTCGTAGATGAGCTGTGCAAATCAGCAGTTACACTAAAAGACGGCAAGAAAGTGTGGTTTGGAGGTCGCAAAGCCTACCTAGACAACGCTGGCACCTATTCAGAAAAGCTAGATTTTAGTGCAATCACTAAAGACATTCTATTTACCAGTCGAGAAACTGACACATTCATCGGGGAACCAAGTAGTATTGTGCGAT
>Ga0307939_1001855_pt1 | contig 10423 bp, 4 predicted proteins | sample OrgLakmetagen122_FD_201844 | JGI IMG/M metagenome (GOLD analysis project Ga0307939, IMG submission 201844) | Saline water microbial communities from Organic Lake, Antarctica - #122 | ecosystem: Environmental > Aquatic > Non-marine Saline and Alkaline > Saline | place: Antarctica: Organic Lake... | reverse complement strand
GTGTTAGAAAATGAGCCGTAAAGGTCTAGACTTCCTCCACCACCGATAGTGATAATACCATTACCATTTGTTAATGACTTACAAACAGCTGCAGTCGTAATAACAGGATCGTTTGGTGCATTATTAATAATACAATTTAAGTTTGCATTTGGGATCCCAGAACTCCAGTTACCGGCATTGTTCCAAGCTGTACTATTTCCACCTGTCCATACAGTTGTAGAACCAATTATTGTCCCCGGTGTTCCAAGATCTACAGTCGGAGCAGCTGCTCCATTGAAAAGATATCCCTCCGAATTTGTAACATCTGCACTGGTATTAATTTTAATCCCAACGGTTTGCCCGTTAGTTGCTAGTGAGTCGATATCAACTTGAACGTTTATACATCTTGTTGGTGGAGTCGTTGCGTTGAACTCTACGGTCGCGCCAGTTAATGAATTAAATGTTGCTCTTGCCGGAGCACCGGTGAAGTTCGCAGTTCCTAAAAGGGTTCCACCGGAACCACTACAAGCGGCATCGTAATATAGTCTTGCTGAAGATATATCTGATGAGTCAGCAGTACCCGTAAGGGTGATCACAACTCTGGTGATATCAGTGTTGTTAAATGTTCCAGGTTGAGTTTGTTTAAATCCAAAAGAGCCCATATTGTAAGTTTGGCCTTGGTTTAAACTTCCCGGAGTTGTCCCTTGTTGAGTAAGGTTGAGCGTGTTTGTCTCTGAACCCCAGTCAACAATATAGCCGTTCTCTATCTCGGTCCCTTCTCCTGATAAATCTCCACTGTATTCAGATACATTGAGATTTCCAGCAGCGGCATTAGTGTATATTGAATAAACATTTGTTGCAGTAGACCCATTAGTGTCAAAAACCATATTTGTTAAGCTATTTCCTGGAATTTGGCGTCTCAGGTTGAGTTGGGCTGAATTATTATTTACAGGGTAGGAGAAACTACCATTTTGTAAGTGGTTTGTTGGGTCAATAGTCGCGCCAGCATTTATCGAGACTCCAAAAGTACTACCTAGATTAGAAAATGCATAATAGTTAGCACTAATAGAACCATCAACTACTACAGTGTATGGACTAGTATTGTTGATAGATGTGATTAATGATGTTTGCGATGGGGTTCCAACAATTTGTAAATTACCAGCAGCTCCAACTGTAATAACTGAGCCATTACCCATTTTTAATGTTCCACCAGGAGCAATTTGAAAGTTTCCGCCATTTATATTTAGATCACCTAAAATTGTAAGTGTAACACCGGGGCTAATGGAGAAGTTACCATTAGTAACTGTGAAGTCCCCCGCGATTTCAAGGTCAGAATCTAGTGAAGCGAGACCACCTGTTTTATTAATTAAAAAATTACCTGGAAAATTTGTCTGAGCATTTATACTTTGGTTAGAGTTTCCTCTCATTGAGAGCGTTCCAGTAGCCGCACTTGTGAAAGTATATCCTGAACCTATTGACAGTGATCCATATGCTGAGAGATTAGTTGTTCTATTTTGCCAATTTATTTGTCCATTATTAACGAGGTTAATATTTTGGCATGATCTCTCCGTATTATTTGGAAAGTTCGCTGCACTATATGCAGGTCCGATTCTACAGTTTAGCGTGTTGTTGGGTGAACTTCCCGGAGTCCAGTCAGCATTTGATGTCCAACTTCCATTATTTCCACCGTTCCAAATTCGCGTATCTGCTCCAGAAATTGTAAAACTTCCTGCTTGAATTGGAGGAGAGCCAGAGTTAGACCAAGGATAATCTTCAGTATTTAGTACATCATCTGTTGATGCAATTCGAACTCTTATTGTGTTTCCTGATTGTGCCGTTGAGTTTGTAGAGCCTAAGATGTGCAGACAAGCTTGAGTATTATCAATAACTGAAACTTCACTTGCTGGGATAGTTAAAGAAACGGTAGAAGGACTACCAAATGGAACAATTGCCCCGCCTATTTGCGTGTCAGTTCCCGGTTGGTAAGTACAGTTTCCATTTACATCTTTGATTACTTTAATATTGTCGATGTCTGCAGCTATATTATCACCGGCCATTGTTAACTTTAAAAATGTAATATCAGACGAAGCTGGTGCAACTGCAGTCATAGAAAACGCAAAAGTTGCAATATGTGAATCATTAGTTCCAGCCGCAATTGTAGTTGCTGGAATCCCAGGGGGAGATGCATCAGTAACTTGAAGAGCTGATTCAGCGGCGACACCCCAATCTAATTTATTTCCAGGGTCACTTTCATTTGCTGTACCACCAATTCCTGAATAGTCTTCAATTGTTACGACAGCGCCTGTATATGCATTAGCTCGAATGTTAAATTGAGTTCCTGCAGCCCCTTCATCGAAGAAACCAATATTGGAAATATATGTTGGAATACTTGATGAACCATTCAGAGTGATTGCTCTACCATTGGTTGCAATATATCTAAAGTCACCATTTGAAATATTTTGAATTGTACCTGTTAGATTTAAGCCCGCAGTAGTCATTCTTGATATATTAAAAAAATCTAAGAAAACCTGACCAGCAACATTGAAATTGTAAGTCCCAGAAATAGAGTCTAGAGATGCAACGCTCCCTGGTGAACCATCAATTTGTAGAAGTCCACTTGCACCAACATTAAGAGTTCTTCCGTTTCCTATTTTCAATGTCGATCCAGCTTCTAATCTTAGCACGCCATCAACAGTTAGGTTTCTATCAATTTGAAATACTGCTCCTGACTTAACAACTATAGTTGCAGTCGATGGTATGGTTACATCTTCGGCACTGTTTAAAACTGTTAATCCCTTGTTGATATTAATTACACCTGACCCCGCATCAATTAGGAGTCGACTTCTAATATCAAACTTCTCAGTAATATTTACTGTAGATGAATTTGAAATTCTAACTCTTGGTAAAAGGTCTGAATTTGTTAACTCTTGAGTATCTGTACCGGAGAGCCTAAGCTCCCAAGTTGTAGCGGCTCCAAAAGAAATTGAATTTGGGTTGATATTTCTGAAGTAATCACCTTCAATAACGAGTGTTCTGTTTACATCAACTGTCATCGTACCTGAAGCGACTTCAAGGCAACCTAATGTGTAATTACTATTTGGGTAAGCCGGGACTCGCCAGTCAGAGACAATTAGAGCATTTTCACCAGCACTACTCGGTCTGTTTCGTGGGTTCCAGTTGTTATTGGTATTCCAGTTTGTGGTTCCAGCATCAGCTTGCCAACGTCTTGTGTTTGCACCACAAGCAGAGACCGCATCTTGTGCAAGAAATGAGGTAATTGTGAATATGATAAGCAAAAACTTAATATTCATTAAAACTATTATCTCCTAGTACATAGGTCTTATCGGTTTTACTTCATATTATCTTAAGATATATCGTAATTTTAAGCACATAGGTAATTAAATCCGTTAAATGATTCCAGCTAGATAGAGTAAGTCAAAAGCCGATTTGCCCTAAAAAGTTTGCAAACTTTTATGGTGTCGCTATACATGACTAGATAGATCTGCTAAAAGTGCGTTTTTACTTAAAAAAGATTAAATTGAGGGTTTTATTCCCTCCTAAATTTGTCAGAAATTTAGCTAACAAACGAAGGTTTATTTATGTCTTTGCAAAATCCCTATGCCGCATTTTTAGAGTCCCTTGAAAAGCCTGCCCGCTATATCGGTGGAGAGCATTTTATTGTTCGAAAAGACTGGGACAAGATGATTGGAAAAGTAGCTTTATGTTTTCCAGATACTTATGAAATTGGTATGAGTCATCTCGGTTTTAAAATTCTTTATGAAGAAATTAATAAAATAGAAACTATGTGTGCAGAAAGATGTTTTGCTCCATGGATTGATATGGAAAAAGAACTCAGAGAAAGAGATCTCCCTCTTGTGACTCTTGAAAATTTCAGACCACTAAAAGATTTCGATATCGTTGGATTTTCTCTTCAATATGAAATGAGCTATTCGAATATTTTAAACATGCTTGATCTTGGTGGAATTGAAGTCTACCAAAAAGATAGAAGTGAAGATTCTCCATTTGTAATTGCTGGTGGACCTTGTGCCACTCACCCCGAACCGATTGCTCCGTTCCTAGATTTCATTGTTATTGGTGATGGTGAAACACTTTTTGCAAGAATCGTGCACTTCATCGGTGAAGCAAGACGTGAAGGTTTAAAGAGAGATCATATACTTTTTGAGCTCGCTAAATGGAAAGGAATTTATGTTCCTTCTTTTTACGAAACTGAAATTGATGAGATGACTAATTTAGAAGTTGTAACGGGACCTAAACCAGAATTCGAAGGATCTATTCCAAATAGAATTGAAAGATTTTTTGTTGAAAGTCTTAAAGATTATCCGTTTCCAACTAAATCACCAATTCCACATATGACAGCAATCTTTGATAGATTTTCAGTTGAACTTAGTCGTGGTTGTACAGAAGGCTGTCGTTTTTGCCAGGCCGGTATGATTTATAGACCAGTAAGAGAGAGAAATCCAACTAGCGTTGCAAAAATTGTAATGGATGGATTAAAAAATGGTGGGTTTGATGAGGCGAGTTTAACATGTCTATCAACTGCTGATTATTCTGCCGTAACACCTCTTGTAATAGACCTTATTGATAAACTTGCAGCCGAAAAAGCAACTCTTGGTATTAGTTCTCTCAGAGCGTACGGACTTGATAATAAAGTTCTTGATAAGCTCTCAGAGGTAAGAAATACATCTCTAACTTTCGCTCCAGAAGCTGGAACAGAAAGAATGAGAAAAGTAATTAATAAAAACGTAACCGATGAAGATATGATGAAAACGGCAAGAGAAGTATTCTCTCGTGGTTGGAAAAAAATGAAATTGTATTTCATGATCGGGCTTCCAACAGAAGAAGATGAAGATGTTATAGGAATTATGGAAACCGGATACAGAGCTAAAAAAATTGCTCAAAAAGAATGCGGCGTTAGTAATCCAATTATTACAATTAGTGCATCTAGTTTTGTTCCAAAACCTCACACTCCTTTTCAGTGGGCCAGAATGATTACAATTGATGAAATCATTAGAAAGCAAAATCTACTAAAAGATCACGCAGTGAAAATGGGTCTGAACTTTAGAAAACATTACTCAAAAATTTCATATCTTGAAGGTGTTGTTTCTCGTGGAGACAGACGTGTTGGAGATATTATCTATAACGCTTGGAAAGGCGGAGCACGTTTTGATGGTTGGACCGAAACTTTTAAATACGATCTTTGGATGAAATGTTTAGAGGAGTCGGGAATAGATCCTATCCATATGCTTGGAACAATTCCAATGAACGGAAGATTGCCTTGGGATCATATTGATGTGGGCCTTGAAGCAAAATTTTTAGAACGAGAATGGACCAAAGCTAATAAAGATAGACTTTCTCCTCCTTGTGGAAAAGTGCATGGAATGATTGTTCACCACTCTAATCTTGAATCATTGGAGAAGACTTTTGATATCGATAAAAAGCGTCTCGTTTGCTATAGCTGTGGAGTTGCTTGTGACCTTAAAGAGATGGTTGAAGAGCGACGAGACTACTTAGGAAGCATGAATGCCATTGAAGATACTCCTTATGAAGCGCCAAAAGAGCGTAAAAAAATTGTTGAGCTTCGAGAAAAAAGAGGGCAATGGACTGGTGAGAAATATAGAATTGAATTTTCAAAAGTTGGACCGATTTCTTTCATTTCCCATCTTGATCTTCAAAAAATTGTCGCTCGTATATTTAAGCGTGCTGAAATAGAAGTTCTTTACTCTGAAGGATATAAAACGAGACCCCTCATTGCATTTGGTCCGGCACTTACCTTAGGTGTTAGCTCGTTATCTGAATATTTTGATGTTCGTGTTCCAGAGGCCTGGGAAAGTAATGATAAACTTTTAGCGCTTCTTCAGTCCCACTCTGAGAAAGGAATCATTTTTAAGAGTGTTGAAACTATTGGGAGTAAGACTATATCTATTCAAGATTCAGCAGAGAAGTTTACTTATTACCTTCAAACAAAAAACTCTGAAGAAAGTGAGAAAGCAATAGACTTTTTAAATGCTCAATCGGAACTTTTGATTGACTCTTTTTCTAAGAAAGCTCAAAAATATATTAAAAAAGATATTCGACCAAAAATTCTTACCGCTTATAAAGGTAAATTAGATCTTGATAGTCAGCTTATGGACCTGATTGATGAAGTCTCACCGTGTAAGGGTGAAGGAATCTTTGTTGAAACAAATGTTGACCAAGGTTCAAGTGTTAGACCATCAGAGTTAGTAAAAGTTTTAGCGGGAATTGGAATAAATGTTGAGAGACCAATTAAAGAAAGAATTACATTAAAAGAATTTCAATAAAGTTATGCCCGAGTTCGCTCGGGCTTTTATTTTGAACGACCTTCTAGGTATTTGGGTTCAGTCAGGAGTTTTTGCAAGATTCTAACGAGCAGCTTCTTAATATCTTTTTTGATCTCATTCCTTGAGTTCTTCATAAGTTTAACCTCAACTTATCTAATTTTTCCTAAGACCTTAATTTTACACAGTCCTATTTGCTTTTGACAAGCATTGCTTGGCGTAATATTTTCATCCAAATGGACAAAATCCTTTAAATATTATACATTTAGGCAGTTTTTTAATTTAAAAAAATATACAAAAATATTTCAAGGGGATACCTATGGCCACTTCACAGACAGTGACGTCAAAAAAAATGTCAGCAAAAACAAAAAGAAAACTAGATCTAATAAAAAAACATAAGCTCTCAAAAGATACTCTTCTAGATATGTATAGAAATTCTTATCTTTCAAGAAAACTTGATGATGCTGAGATTAATATGAAAAAACAGTCTAAAGCTTTTTTCCAAATCTCTGGTGCTGGTCATGAGGGAATACTTTCAGCTGTAACAAAAGTTTTAAAACCTAGTTATGACTTTTTTATTCCTTACTATAGAGACAGAGCTTTATGTACAGGTCTTGGTGTAACTCCTTATGAAATTCTTTGCCAGGCAAATGGAAATGTTGGAGATACAGCAAGTCATGGTCGCCAAATGCCTTCTCACTGGGGAAATAAAGATTTAAATATTATTTCAAAATCATCTTGTACTGGAACACAGTTTCTTCAGGCTGTAGGTATTGCAGAGTCTGGGAAGTTTTTAGGTAAGATGGCAAAAGATGGTGTTGATCATGGTCTACCATATGCGAACGATGAAATTGTTTACGTATCAACTGGAGATGGAACGACTTCTCAGGGTGAGTTTTGGGAAGCAATTACAACTGCATCAGTAAATAAATTGCCAGTTCTCTTCTTAGTTGAAGATAATGGCTTCGCCATTTCAGTTCCTACATCCGTGCAAACACCTTCTGGATCAATCTCTGTTGCTCTTGATAGCTTTCCTGGATTAACAATATTTGAGTGTGATGGAACTGATCCTATTGATTCTTATGATGCCGTTAAACAAGCAGAAGTTCATCTTCGTGCTGGAAAAGGTCCAGTCCTTGTTCATGCACATGTGACTAGACCTTACTCTCACTCACTTTCAGATGATCACTCTTTTTATAGAACAAAAGACGAATTAGAAAATGAAGCAAAGATCGATACGATTAAAACTTACCCTGATTTTTTAATTGAAGGCAATATAGCAACTCAAGATGAAATTAACGATATCAAATCAATTGTTGAGGTTGAAGTAAAAGAGGCGATGAAAAAAGCTATAAACACTGAATGGCCAGAGCTTGATACTTATATGGATCACCTCTATTCAATGGATGTTGATCCAACAAGCTCTGACTTTGAAAGAGAAGGATCTTTTCTAGGCAAAGATGACATTCCAATGGCAGGGGCAATCAATGCAGTTTTAAAAAATGAATTAAAGAAAAATCCTCTTATGAGAATGTTTGGTGAAGATGTTGCTGACTTCTCAGAACTTGAAAAACTAGATAATCCTGAACTTGTTGGGAAGGGTGGAGTTTTCAAAGTTACATCTGGCTGTCAAAGAGCTTCAAAAGAAGGACAAGTTTTTAACTCGCCTCTCGCTGAGGCAAATATTATTGGACGAGCAATTGGTATGGCCATGAGAGGGATTAAACCTGTCGTTGAAATTCAATTCTTTGACTATATCTGGACAGCTTACATGCAACTGAAAAATGAAATGGCAACGACTCGTTACCGCTCTGGTGGTGACTTCAAATGTCCTATGGTTATAAGAGTTCCAATCGGTGGATACCTTCGAGGGGGAGCTATTTACCACTCTCAATCAGGTGAATCACTCTTTACTCACATACCGGGAATTAGAGTTGTCTTCCCTTCAAATGCTAAAGATGCTGCAGGCCTTCTAAGAACTGCAATAAGATCTGATGATCCAGTAATGTTCCTAGAACATAAACATTTATATTACCAAGGTTACAATAGAACAGCCGATCCAGGTGAAGACTTCATGATCCCATTTGGAAAAGCAAGAATTGTTAGAGAGGGAACTGATGCGACAATTATCGCTTGGGGTGCTCTTGTTCAAAAGTCTGTTGAAGCAGCTAAGAGAATGCAAACAGAAGGTAAGAGTGTTGAAGTAATAGATCTTAGAACTCTCGCACCATTTGATATGGATGCAATTATTAAATCTCTGACTAAAACTAACAGAATTATGATTGCTCACGAGGAACATAAAACATCAGGTTTTGCTGGAGAGATCGCTGCAAGAATCAACGAAGAATGTTTTAATCAACTAGATGCACCTATCTTAAGAGTCGCTTCTGAAGATGTTCACGTTGCTTACAATCCAGCTTTAGAGGATATTATTCTTCCTCAGACTAATAATGTGTATGATAAATTGAAAGAGCTACTTGAGTACTAATCCAATACTAACAAGCAGGCTTGTATTGAAGCCTCTGGAAAAGTCTGATGATGAAAACCTTTATGGTTTGCATTCTGACCCAGAGGTTATGAAATTTATTCGCGAACCAGATTCCGATATCTTTCAAACAAAAAAGAGAATTAAAGAGATACTTAATTATTCATCTCAAAATAATGGCTTTGGACTTTGGACTGCTTTTGAAAAAGAAAGTAATAAATTTATTGGATGGGGAGTCTTAGTTCATATCGATCACAATCTGATGAATCCAGTAGAAGTAGGGTTCAGGCTCCATCAAAAGTCTTGGCGAAAAGGTTACGCTCACGAGATTGGATCGGCTTTATTAGACTATGCAAAGAGTATCGATCTAGAATCAGTATGTGGGATTACAATCGATGACAATCTTGCCAGCCAGAAAACATTAGAAAAATGTGGAATGCAGTTTATAGAAAATAGAAAATATTATAACCAACAAGTTTTATACTACGAGAAAAAATTATGACAAAAGAAGTTGAAGGCGTAAGTGATAAATTTAATATCGAAACTTATATGGATGCAAGAAAGATGGTACAAAAAATTGTGCTTCTCACTGCTTCTCAATTTGATGTTGGTATGACTGAAGCTCAAGGCTCAAAAATTATTGATGAGCTTTGTGAGAACTTTAAAATCGAGAAGAAATGGCATCCAAATAAATTTAGAATCGGCATTAATACAACTAAGGCTTTTAGAGAAAAGTCTGAACCAGATGTTGTACTTCAAAAAAATGATATCTACTTTCTAGACATTGGACTTGTTATCAATGGCCATGAAGCTGACTTTGGACAAACATTTACTGTCGGTCAAAATCTCGAATATGCCCATGCTCAAAAATCATCACGAGAGATATTCAATGAGTTGAAAGCAATTTGGAAAGAAAAGAACATTACTGGGGAAGCTCTTTATAAAGAGGGTGAAAGGTTAGCAATTGAGAAAGGTTATATTCTTAATCCGGCAATGGATGGTCATAGACTTGGAGATTATCCCCATGGAGCTTTCTATAAAGGATCGTTGAGTCAATTTAATAAAAAACCAATTGAAAATTTATGGGTATTAGAAGTACTCATTAAGCATCCAGAAAAAGACTTTGGTGCTTTTTACGAAGATATTTTAGTTTGATTGCCTTTTATTAATAGTGTCTTCTGTATTTACACCATTACAGCTTGCGATTCTTATATCAGTTTCTGATTCGACAACAATCATTTTATTGAGTGACATCCACTTACTTACAAGATCTTTGTCCTTGGTATTATAGAGTGCGAGCTCTATGAGATACTTCCCTGTAATACTCTTATCTCCACTAAAAATGATTGGTGTGAATGAAGGTCTCTCCATAGTTGAAGAAGTATAAGGAGTTCTTCTATTGGCAAAGAGTTGAGTTGGTTTAGTTCCAGTTGTGACTAGATCAATGTCATCAATTCTTTTGTCGTGCTTAAATGCCGGGCACTTAGCTCTTCTAAACTCACTCGACATTGCAGCGGCGTGGTAATAAACAAAAATAGATATACTGTCAGTTACACTGCCTAAGTTTTCTAAATCATAGAGTACGTGACCAATAGCATTTTTAGATCCTCTATTAATCTTAGTGACTCTAAAAATCCATGCG
>Ga0307939_1001849_pt1 | contig 10445 bp, 6 predicted proteins | sample OrgLakmetagen122_FD_201844 | JGI IMG/M metagenome (GOLD analysis project Ga0307939, IMG submission 201844) | Saline water microbial communities from Organic Lake, Antarctica - #122 | ecosystem: Environmental > Aquatic > Non-marine Saline and Alkaline > Saline | place: Antarctica: Organic Lake... | reverse complement strand
CCATTTGGAATGTAAACGAATGCCAGACGCGTCGGCCGGGAAACAACAGTCGCAGCAGCAAGACTCGGTAAGCTAGGCAGCGCCAGAGTGCAGGCGAGTCCTTTGATGAATGTGCGTCTGTTATTCATGGTATCTTGGAGTTTTATTCTCGTTTGAATTGAAAAGGGACGGATTCGACAACCGCTTTTATCCAACTATTGAAACGCGCTTCGTCTTCATTAGCTTTCAAAACAATCTGATCAATCGCAGGTCTGTCGTAGTATTCAATTCCGCGACCTAGGCTATAAGTTAGCAATTTCACGGCCACCGCACGATGAAATTCCTTACGATAGTCCTGAATTAGAATCCGACTGAGCTCCTCCGCGCTTTCAAAACTTTGCCCTGTAACCAGCTTACCAGAACTATCGATCGGCATTCCCCGGTCCTGTGAACGCCATTTACCGACCGCATCGAAGTTCTCAAGCCCAAATCCAATCGGATCCATCAGGGCGTGGCAGGATGCGCAGTTTGGATTGTCCCGATGCTGAACCAGCTCGTCACGCAAGCTGGTCGAATGCTTCGCTTTGTTATTGTCCGACTCCAGGGCTGGCACGTTTGGTGGGGCCGGTGGTGGCGGAGTATTCAGTAGATTTTCCAGTACGTATTTACCTCGGAGCACCGGAGAAGTCCGAGTTGGATGGGACGTCAGGAGTAACACCGAACCGTGGCTCAGCAGTCCGCGGCGCTGAGTTCCCACAAGCGATACCTTCCGGAATTCTTTACCCTCGACGCCTTCAATCCCATAATGCTCTGCCAGCCGACCGTTCAGAAACGTGAAATCTGCCTCCAAAAGCGTATCCACCGGAAGATTTTCATCGATCATATGTTTGGCAAGAAATTCGGTTTCCTTGCGCATCTCACCGGTAAGGATTCGCTGAAAATCTGGAAACGTTTCATTGCTGGGAGCGACCGAATCGAGATCTCGAAGCTGCAACCACTGACCGAAGAAATTATCCACCAGCGCAACCGACTTGGGTGAGGCGAGCATGCGCGTAATCTCGGAGCTCAGGTTCTCGCGTAGCTCTCCCCTATCAGCCAATCTGCGGAGCTTTGCATCCGGCATACTCGACCATAGAAAATACGAAAGTCGCGTCGCCAAGGCGTGTTCGTTTATCAAAACTTTCGATCCCAACTTTTTCTTAGAGACACTTTCCTCGCGGAATAAAAACGACGGTGAAACCAGAATCGTCGATATCGCCTGCAGCACTGCACTCTCCACCGTTTCCCCCTCCGATTTCGCACGTCTTAAGAAGATTAAATAACGATCCGCCTCGCCCACTTCAAGCGGGCGACGGAACGCGCTTCGAGCAAACGCTTGCACCACCGAAAGCATGTATTCCTGATCGGACTGGCCCTCCTCTCTGTTTCCAAAAATTCCGGTTACCGATTTCGGAGTCATCCGGCCAATCGCAAACTGAGACGCCTCAAGATACCGCTCCATGTGCAATGGAGAGAGAGTCAGAACATCACCGATGTGGTCGAATCCGTAGCCACTATCATCAACCGGTAATAACTCCTCAACCGGAACTTTCACGCCCAAAAGATCACGAACCGTATTTTGATACTCAATTCGGTTTAACCTCTTCAGAGTCACGTGACCCGGATCGGGATTTTCAAGGTCTACAGGAAATACCGCCTCATCGATCCATTTCACCAGTTTCCCTCTATCCATCTCAGAGGGCGCGTATTCATCCGGTGGAGGCATCAATCGGAAATCGATATGGTCTCGGATTTTCTGCCATTGCTTCCGGTCAGAAATCATTTCTGGAATGCTTTTATAGCGATCCAACGCGAGATGCCCCTCTTTCAGCCCGTCTCCATGGCAGTCATAGCAGTAGTTTACTAAAAGAGGTAAAACCTCCTCCTTATACTGTTTCTCCAATTCTGGTTTTGCGCCGACCACCGCCCCTCCAAGAATCAAAGACAGGAGAGCACGGCCTGCTAGGTTCAATAGGTGACTGGAAAGTCTATACATTACGAAAAACTACTAATCAAATTGTGAGAGCCTTTCCGACTCAATCTTTAGGATACTCGGCTCATGCCCAATTTCTCACAAATATTCCTATTCACATCCGCTGAAATTGAAAAGTCTCAGCTACTGCCAATCATAGAACCCCTCATGAAACCGATACTCATCACACTTTTTACCCTACTTTCATTCTTTCCAGCAAATGCTGAGGAGAAAACCGACCTACTCGGGAAGGATCTCAGCAACTGGGGTTTCATGACGAAGAAAGGCAGCGAACCCGTAAATACCGCATGGGAACTGAAAGACGGAGTTCTTTCCACCACTGGAGAAACCACCGGTTACCTCCGCACCAAAGAGGAATACAAACATTATACCCTCACTTTCCAGTGGCGCTGGACTTCGAAGCAGGAAGAAAGCAACAGCGGTTTACTCGTGCACATCACCACACACGGCGCGGTTGGTGACCTGTGGCCGAAATCTTACGAAGCACAATTACACAACGGCAACGCAGGCGACTTCTGGACCTTGGGCGAAACGCTTGAAACCACTGGTGAAAACAAACGCGCCCGCTGGATTCGCATCGCCGATCCAAAAGAAAACGAACTCGGTGAATGGAACACGATGATAGTGATTTCCGCAGAAGATTCCCTCGAAGTGCATGTGAACGGAGTCCTTGTAAACAAGGGTAAAAACCTAAGCACTATTCAGGGCGCAATCGGCTTTCAATCCGAGGGATTCCCTATTGAGCTCCGCAATATTACCCTCACACGCTAGGCACTAACGCTTGGTCCATTTACGAATCAAGGCAACGAAATCGGAGATCTCATCTACCTTGAGAAGTAAGGTGACAATCAAATAGACCGCTCCAGCAAGCCCGATCAAGCTGAACAACCAGAGAGCCTTTTTCCACAGAACCATCAACTCAAGGTCCCTGAAGAGCATTTGGTTCCCCGCGAAACAAATTGCAGCCATGACTGAGGTCGCGAGGCCAACTTTAAGGAAACTAGTAATCAGCACCCTGGTTCCAACGTCTCCGGCATAACGCGTCATCATGACATATAGGAATAAAAAGTTGAGGCTTGCTACGATGCTTGTGGTGAACGCCAGCGACTCGTGACCCCATTCAAAAATAAATACGAATGTGTAGTTGCAGATGATGTTCACGAACAACGCCATGATACTCGCGATCATCGGGAACCATCGTTTTTCGATTGCGTAGAACGCCGGCTGCAGCACTTTCAGCCCAGCGTAGAATAACAGACCACACCCATAAGCCTGAAGAGCACCGGCCGTCGCTATTCGATCCAACACACTGAATTTACCGCGTTCATAAAGTAGGCTTACAATCGGATCAGCCAAAACCACAAGCCCCACTGTCGCCGGGAATACCAAAAACATCACTAGCTTCAATCCCTTTACCAAGGTCGGTGCAAAATCATCTCCAATGCCGTTGATCGCCGCTCTCGATAACGCAGGCAAGGTCACTGTCGCCACCGCCACCCCGAAGACTCCAATCGGAAGCTGCATCAGCCGGAACGAATAACTCAACCAACTCACCGCCCCCTCGCCCACACCGTAGGCGAACATCGAATTGACCACCACGTTCACTTGAGTCACCGAAGCTGCGATCACAGCCGGGCCCATAAGCTGAAGAATTTTTCGGATACCAGAATCCTTCCAATGGAAATCTGCAACAAACCGGTATCCAACAGCCCGCAGCGCTGGGAATTGACAAACCAACTGCGCCACACCACCAATCACCACACCCCACGAAAACCCGACCAAGCTCCGCGGCCCCCAGCTCGGATCCATCCAGTAACCGATTGCCGCACCACCAGTCATCGAGCCGATATTGAAAAAACAAGACGCCAGCGCCGGCATACCAAATACATCGCGCGCATTGAGCATACCCATCACGAGGGCAGATAGGGACACGAGCGCGATGAACGGATACATCACTCGCACCATCTCGATCATTAGAGATATTTCAGCTGGATTGTAATCGCGATCCGTCGTCCCGCTTTTCGAAAGCGCTGTGAAAAGTTCAACAATCCATGGCGCAGCGAAAATCCCGACCAAGCTCACCACCCCCATAAAAACCGCAGCAAGGGTCATCATCCGGTTCGCCAAAACCCAAGCATCTTCCGGCCCATCAGATTTCACCTTCTTGGAAAACGTCGTCACGAAAGCTTGCGACAGAGCTCCCTCGGCAAACAGATCACGCAAGAGATTCGGCACACGATACGCCAGATAAAAACAGTCCATCCACCTGCTACCGCCAAACAAACCCGCAAAAAGCATCTCACGACCAAGCCCGAGCACCCGGCTCAGCATCACCGCCGCACTTACTTTCCATGTAGCCCTAGCTGACATCAACGCCGTTCATCCACTATGGAGGTAGGCTTTGCAACACCTTTGAAAAATCCTCTTGAAAACTACTGCCGCCTTCATCCATTAAAAAACCATCCAACCATGAACCTAAGTTCCCGTTCCGTCCTTCTACTATCCGTTTTGTTATCCGTAGCTCTCACCTGTTGCGCTTCCACAGGGAACTTCGCATCCAATCCCACCAATGAATCGGCTACCGGTTTGGAAATTCTCAAACAACAAATATTTTTAGACTCTAAAAACTTCGGACCAGGGATTATCGATGCCCAGCTCGGCGAATTTACGAGTAAAGCCATGGCGAACTATCGCGAGTCCATGGGCTTCGCTGCCAACTGGGTGCCAAACACGTCCGGCATTTCCGGTTACAGCACATATCGCATCACAAGCAGTGACTTCGATACCTTGGGCCAAAACGCTTCCGAACCTGAGGAGCAGGCAAATCAAACGAGGATGCCATACACATCTATTATCGAAATGCTTGCCGAGCGGTTTCACACAACCCCGAATTTCCTTCGAAAAATCAATTCCAGAATCAACGTGGATTCAGCTGTTGCCGGCACTACCATTTCCGTCCCTGCAGTTTCTCGTCCCTTCAGTTACCAGAATTACCCCTCCTCCTATCCTGCTCCACCAGCCCTCGTTGCAAGTAGCAGGCATGTCACGGTTGATCTTCGGGAAAAGATTCTCAAGATCCATGAAGACGGCCGCCTCATCGCAGCCTTTCCCATCACTCCCGGCTCTACAGAACATCCAGCACCCGTTGGCGAGTGGCGCATCCTAGGTTCGGTGCCGTTCCCTTGGTATCGCTATGATTTGGGAGTTCTCAAGAAAGGTGAGCGAACGGAAGTTTTCTACAACCTTCCTCCCGGTCCTAACAATCCTGTCGGAATCCTTTGGGCCGGATTGAACCGCCCAGGGATAGGAATTCACGGCACGCCAGTCCCGGATACCATCGGCCGCTCTGGAAGTCATGGCTGCATCCGACTCTCTAACTGGGACGCTGCCACTTTTCACACGCTGGTGGGTAAAGGCACCAAGGTAAGCATTCTATGAAAAATCAGCTGCATTCGAGCGGAGAAACTCTCCTGAAAAAGCCAGCGCTCGCCAGTATCTCAGCCGCGCGCGCCTCGGCATCCTCCTGCTCTTGATTAAGTGCCTAAGGAGCCGTCAGCGCCTTTCCGTTATCAGCCGAAGTTAGCGCAAGAAGGAAAGGTGCAGCATTCTTTGCCCACTCGACAGGAGTTCGGTATCCCGCAGCACCTTCACCAAATGCACTGCGCAGCATTTCAGTATCAATGACACCGGGATTAAGCGCCACCGCAGCAAGCCCATCTGGCAAATCTTGTGCCAGCGCCTGCGTTAGTCCCTCTATCCCCCACTTACTTGCGCAATACGGCGCGACTTCCGGAGCCGTCGAGCGCCCCCAGCCTGACGACAGGTTTACGATTATTCCTTTACCAGCTTCTGCCATCAGCGGCACCACATGCCTGATCACATTCGCGGTTCCGCTCACATTAATCGCCATCAACCTATCGAAATCTTCAGCAGAGATCTCCCACAGAGGAGCCGGTGAATTAATGACCGCCGCGTTGTTGATTACCAAATCAGGTGGACCAGCTTTCCGAAATGCCTCTGCGCAAAAACCTTTGACCTCTTTGTCTGATGATACATCGCAGACTTGGAACGAATGGCCCTTTCCAAATTCTTCAACCAATTCCGCAATCCGGTCTACCCTCCTAGCACAACCGACAACCGTGTGACCCGCCGCCACAAAACGCTCGATCAATGCCCTACCCAGACCTGAGGAACAACCCGTTAACCAAATTACCATAACGCACTCTACCTGAATCTTCCTTTTTTGAAAAAGAAACCGTTCGTTCCCGATAAAGAAGGAACTGATTACTGACATCTCATCACTTGGCACCCTTTCTGCACAAACAAGCGCATGGCTTGGCACACTCCTATTCCGGAAATCACAGAAGAAGACCGCAAGAAGGGCCTCAGAGTGCTCACTTGGGAAAGCATCAGCGGACACACCATGACAATTCTTGTGACCGGAGCTTTCCTCCCCGGTATGGCACTCGCCCTCGGAGCCAGCAATCTGGTGATCGGCGTCCTCGCGAGTTTCGCACCTATCGCACAGATATCTCAGATCCCAGCGATTCTCCTCGCCGAGAAAATCGCTCTCCGAAAACTGATCACTGTGATTTTCGTAATGCTCTCGCGGATCTGCCTCGTCGCAGCAGCGCTCACACCATTCCTAGCTCCTGAAAGTGCACGCGTCCCGCTTTTCGTCTTATTTATGGTCGTATTTTTCCTTGGTGGTGCTTTCTCCGGATCTTCGTGGGGATCGATGCTAAAAGACCTAATTCCCGAAGGCCAACTCGGCTCTATCCTCGCCTCGAAACTTGCCGCAGCAACCGCACTTGGAGCAGTTCTCAGCGTGGCCGCGGGCTTCAGTATCGATAGCCTGACGAATAGCATCGGCGACGCAGGGAAGTCCTATGGCATCGTATTTTTGGTAGCTGCCGTCATCGGACTATTCGGAGCCTTCATGCGCTCACGTATGCCGGAAGTCCAGATACCAAAACGAACTGATAAATCACACTGGATCACCACTTTGACCAAACCAGTGAAGGATACTAATTTCCGCCGCCTCCTGATCTTCTCCAGCGCATGGAGCTTCACCGTCATCATGTCCGGTGCGTTCTTCACCGTCTACATGCTCAACCGTATCGGCATTCCCATGAGTTGGGTCATCCTACTTGCTGTCATCAGTCAGATTACCAATATCTATTTCTTCAAAGTATGGGGCCGCATTGCCGATCGGTTTAGCAACAAAAGCGTGCTCGCGGTCTCGGTCCCGATGTTCATTTTTCTACTCTTACTTTATCCATTCACCACTCTTCCGGAGCGCTACTACTTGACCATCCCCCTCTTAGTTCTCATTCACATCATCGGCGGAATCTCCACAGCTGGCTTCAACCTCTGTGCCGCAAACATCGCCATGCGTCTCGCACCTCATGGCGAGGCAACATCCTATCTCGGCACCAATGCTTTCTGCGCAGGAATTTCCGCAGCCATCGCTCCGGTGGTTGGCGGGATTATCGGCAGCTACTTCGCGATCAAGGAAATCAGCATCGATATTTTCTACCGTGCCAACGCCGCAGACATTGAAAACGCCATCTCCATTCCCGCCCTCAGTTTCCGCGGGATCGATTTCGTTTTCTTTGCCTCCGCCCTTACTGGGCTCTACGCATGGCATCGACTTTCGCTCATCGACGAAGAGGGCACCGTCAGTGAAAACGCCGTTCGCGAAGAAGTCTACGCCTCCGTCCGCAACAGTTTTCTCACCACCTCCGGACTCTCCATGGGAATGCGCCGTATGACCGCCTTTCCTTACGACATGCTGAGAAAAACTGGTAAAACCATTTCACGAAAACTCCCGAAGAAAAGAAAATCACTCAAAATCGAGAACGATTGATGTAAACTAAATCGTCATTAGTGGTGAATAAGACAGATCTAGATGGCCTTTCCACTAAGGTTAAGCCACCTCAATTCATCATCCCCCGCCCCGCAAAATCTCCAAAGGAGGATGACTGCAAACTCCTCGACTCAGAGCTAGCCCGCCAAGCACCGCGATCAGCGTGACCGATCCGAAAGCTGCCAACATGAGTCCCGGATCCGGCCACGGAGAAGCTTTGAAAACGAACGCCGCTAATGCCGCATTCGCCGCGACTGCCAGCAACACCCCGGACAATGCGGACAGCATCCCGAGCGCGGCATACTCAATCACCAAGATAACACGCACCTGCTTCGCCGAAGCTCCCAGTGTCCGCAGCAGCACACTTTCTTTAAGCCGCACATCGCGTCCGTTCAGTAGCGTCCCAATCAAGATCGGTAATCCCGCCAATACAGTGAACCCAGCCAACACGGTGACCACCGTAGAGATCTTTCCTAGGATGTCGCGGACGGTTTCGAGAATCAGCGTAAGATCAATGGCTGTGACGTTCGCGAACTTCCCAGCTAGCTCTCGCTGCAATTCTCCCGAGGCCTCGGGCGACGGCGTCTTCGTCGTCACCACATGGAATCCCGGCGCGTTCTCCAGCACCCCGGGAGGAAACACCATGAAGAAATTCAGATTAAATCGACTCCAATCCACTCGCCGCAAACTCGTCACCTTCGTCCGTATCGGAATACCCTGAACGTCCAGTGTGATCTCGTCGCCGACACCCAACCCCATGTCATTGGCAATATCTTCCTCCAACGAGAGCGGCACCACCTCGGTAGGATCGGCCGGTTCAGTCGCTAGCTCACCGGCGACTAACGTCTCAGTGAAATTTAATTCGCTTCGATAAGTGGAGCGGAACTCACGCCTAGCCACCCAGCGCGGAACACCCTCCGCCTTGCTCACGTCAACCCCGCGGATCGATTTTATCCGCATCGTCACCATCGGCGTCGCCTCCAGCACCGGCAGCCCATCCGCCTTCAGCACCTCTTTCACACCTGCCACTTGGTCAGGTTGCACATCAATAAGATACAGGTTCGGACTCTCCGCCGACTCCTGAATCGTAAGTCTGTTATTTAAAAGTTTCCCCGCCGAGAGAATGGTCACTAACAAAAAAGTTCCGAGCCCCAGCGACAGCAAAAACAGCAGTGTCTGATTTCCTGGCCGGTGCAGATTCGAAATACCCTGTCGGATCAGATACGGCCAACGCATCCCGACCACACGCCGCGTCACGGCCATCAGCCCACGCGCCACCGCAACTAAGGCAAGAAACGCCACAGCCATGCCACCGACCATCGCCAACGAGCGTTTCCAATTCGAATCATTCGCATGCGCCACCAACATCAGTAGCCCAGCCAGCAAGGCATAGACCGGTAGGGAGCGAAGAAACCCACCTTTCAAACTACCACCATTGCGCAAGGTCACCGCTGGTGAAATTTCACGTATCTTCATCAGCGGCAGCAGCGCAAAGCCACAGCAAACCAAGAACCCCATGGCCGTTGTCTGCGCAGCGACTTTCCACTCCGGGGCGGGATTTACCGAAATTGGTAATTCACCCTGAAACACCTCTAGCAGTCCCAACTGCATGCCAATCCCAAGTGCCGAACCAAGCAGCGCACCGAACAGCCCAAGCACCAGCGCCTGTGCGAAATAAATCCCGAACGCGAGGTGCCCCGGACAACCAAGGCAACGCAGGATCGCGATGGTTGGAATGCGCCGAGTGACGTGCGCATGCACCGCACCCGCCACTCCAATCGCTCCCAGCGCCAGCGATGCGAGCGCGATCAGGCCGAGAAACTGCTGAAAATTATCCAATGCATCACCTAGATTCTCCCGCCTGTCTTCCGGAGTTTCCAAGCGCCATGTCGTGTCAGGAAAATCCTCCTGCACCTTATTCTTTAGCTCATCCGATGACGGACTCACCGGGATCTCAAGATGCACATCGTAGGCCGCCATGCTATTGCTTCCCAGCAACCTGCTACGCTCGATATCAGCCAACCGGATATAGGCCTCCGGCGCAAATCCGCTGAAACGATTGCCACGTGGTGCAGGCTTGTTCACCACACCAAGTATTTTCAAACGAATCTCTCCAAGACTCACCTCTTCGCCAATCTCCGCGCCAAACTGATCCAGCACCGCCGGTTCCAACAGCACCCCGCCTTCGTCCTGCAACCTTTCCCAGGCATCAACCGGACGCGTCTCAACCTCCCCATAAAACGGATAACCAGCCCCGACCCCGCGCACTTGCATCAGACGTGCGCCACCGTCCGGCAGAAACCGTATCATTGAGGCAAAGCTTATCTCACGGCTCAACCGCGTTCCCATACCAGTCAGCCGCTCCACGTCATTCGCGCTAATTTCCTTGCGAGAGGAAACACGCAAATCAGAACCCAACAAGGCCTTCGCCTCGGAAGCGATGCCCCGCTCAACACCTGTCTTTAGGGAATGAATCGCGGTCAGCGCTGCAACCCCAGAAACGATCGCCAGCGAGAAAATCACCAGCCTCAATCGCTGCGAACGACTGTCGCGCCACGCCATCCG
>Ga0307939_1001825_pt1 | contig 10550 bp, 5 predicted proteins | sample OrgLakmetagen122_FD_201844 | JGI IMG/M metagenome (GOLD analysis project Ga0307939, IMG submission 201844) | Saline water microbial communities from Organic Lake, Antarctica - #122 | ecosystem: Environmental > Aquatic > Non-marine Saline and Alkaline > Saline | place: Antarctica: Organic Lake... | reverse complement strand
TTCTTCCCAGCCGTTTCTGTAGATCGGCAAATCCCAATTTCCTACCCTTGGCATAGGCGATCAATTCACCGTCCAGAATGAAGTCTCCAACCAGTTGTTTCGCTGCCTCAACCAACTCCGGAAACTCTAAATCCAAAGGCCGCAAATCTCGAGAAAACAGCCCGACTTCCGAGCCAACTTTATGCAACTGGGCACGGATCCCATCATGCTTTGGCTCGACCCAATATGGAGGTTCGAAAGGGATTTTATCAAGCCGTGGCGAATCGTCACTTTCATCCCTTTCGATTGGTGAAGCCAGCATACAACGCACCGGCACAAGCGGTCGGATTTCCGCAGAATCAAGTTCACCTTTCTTCGCCAAGCAAGCCGTCAGCCCAAGGTCGCCAGTGAGCATATTCGCGCTCCGGACTAACCCAACGTTCGATTGAAACGCATTTGCGATCGCATCTTCAACAAGCCCAGCCTTGAGACCAACTCGGAGATCTCCCGTTAATATCCGAACCAATGTCTCCGCTTCAAACGGATGCAATTCAAACAAACGTTTCGATAGAATCGAGACCTTTTCAAGAGCCTGGTTTGAATTACTTATTTCTTTTAATAATTCATATAGATCATTGTAGCTTAGTGGTTTTGAAGATTTGCTCAATTCCTGTAAAAGAACTCGTGTCGTACGCGACAATTCATTCTGCGAAGCAGAGATTTCACGATACCTCTCCTCCTTGATTCCCGGTATATTTAGCAAAGCCCGTTTGATTCCAGCATTCCCAATCACCGAGATCTTATATCCACCATGCCTCGGCCCAAGCTCACCAGCGAACCATCGGCACACCAACTCAAGGTCTGATAATTCCAAACCCTTCAAGTAATTTACGAGATACTCGACCTTACTGATTCGACTACTCGTCTCACCAATCAAGCGGCAAACATCTGAAAAATCTGCCAGTTGGCAGGCAGGTCTCGATTGCCTCGAAACCACTGCTGCCCGATTGCGATGAGCCCCCTTTTCCAATGATAATTCCAACTGATCTCCACCCATCGCAGACCAAGCATCAAAGCCTTTTTCACGGAGGTCTGCTGCAAACTCTTTTGCAAAGCCATGAACGGTCAGCACCCGCTTGGGACGAACCCGCGTGACACATTCCATCAACCCCGGATAGTCCGCATGATCAGACATTGGTATAACCTCATCCACACGATAGCGGTAACGAGCGGACTGCTGCAGAGCCCAACCACTAAGCATGGCCGTACGCTTGTGCTTCAAACCACGTAAAATCTTTGCCTTCACCGAATTCGGAGGAGCGACCACGGCATATCCCTCTCTTCCCAAGCCCTCAAAAATCTCAGGCTCAGGTAGATCAACGCCTACCTGCCTGCAAGCTTCTGTCATATCTGCAACCCTCGGATGCGAAAGAACGGGAATGCCGTGCTCGTGGAGCAGCGCAATAAGCTCCTGCGCCTTCCCTAGAGAATAACTGAATAAAACGGGAGTTTCACCATCTACCAACGCATCATTAACAAACCGGAGAACGGAGGCATCTACCTCCATCGGGCTGGGAAAAACCATGTGCGGCAAGCCAAAGGTGGTCTCCATGATCAATGTATCTGCCTGAATGAAACTCACCTGCTCGGTCGTCCTCCCTTTTCGGACCTTGAAATCACCGGTATAAAGTAACGTTTTACCATCGTGCTGACGCGTCAGATGTATCATTGCGGAACCGACGATGTGCCCAGCTGGCAGCAACCTGATACGGAATCCATTCCGCTCCATTGACTCACCAAACTCTAGTGGCCGAAGGCGTGCCTCCCCCATCTTGAAGCGAGCCCGCAGCAGCTGCCCGGTCAAAGCAGAACAAATCGCCGTTTCATGCCGAGAAAAATGATCCGCGTGCGCGTGGGAAACAAAGGCCTGCTCTTTCGCATCCCAAGGGTCTAGCCAGAAATCCATTTCTGGAAGATATAGCCCACGGTTGAAAACGACTTCGATCACATCGCAAAGCTAGCAGCTCAAAGCATTCCGGCAATCTCTTCCCTCATAACAAGCCCGCCTTCCTACCTTTTATCTTTTGCTCGCTGAAAGCGCGAACGTCGTTCAGAGGCTTCAAGTTCAACAGGCTTTACAATAGTCTTCCCTGGCTCTGGCTCCAAGACCTGCGTTTTGACCGCTTTTACCTTCTTCGGCTTTCTTACTTTCACTGTTGGGGTCCGCTTGTATCTCTTGATCCATTCCGGCATCTTCCAGCCGGTACGCGTCACCAAGGCATCAAGCAAGATAAGACATAGTAACAAAATTCCAAGTGGCAGGCTGAGGGAGCTCGCACTGACATACGGAGGTCTTAGCCACGCATCTTTTAGATTGAGAAGCTCACGACCGTTACTCTGATGAGAAACCTGACGAAGTTCAGCCAGCCGCTCCGAATCGAACGCCCACTCCACGCTTGAGCCAACACTGATCGGTCCAAAGCCAATTGCGTGGCTACCCACACGAACCGCCCCTTTCACGACACTTCCTTCTTCCAAATCCCGATAAAGCGAAAATTGGCCCGGAGCGATACGTCTCCAGGCTAGCTCATGGATACCCTCCCCCGCTTCACCTTGCAATCGGACCGTGGGCGGATCTCTGCTTAGCCGCTCACCCCATTCTTCGGTGTCATACAGCAAGGTCAGCTCCAACCGCGTGCCTTTCACTTCGTGTCGCAGAGCGAGCCCCGGAGGTAGTTGTTGGCCCATCAAGAAACGACCCATGGTCTGCACGAAGTCTCCGTATCCCTCCCATGAACGAACATTTTCAGAGAAATCTCCGGCCAAGGGAAATGATACCGCTGCCGTCCTGCCAAGGCCACGACGAACATGAGCCACCAGCGGAGCCGCGTATTCATCCTCTGAAATCAATGATACGGTCGCGTCACTTCGAGCATAGGAGAGATTGTATCCGTCAACCGCACCCATCCACTCCAATGGTTTGGGGGAAACCTCACTCCACCTCCCAGATGCCAATACGCTGACCTTCTCATCAAGAAAGGCAGATCTCGCGATCGTGACCGTTTCCTGAGCGAAAATCTGTGGGATATCCATCGGCCGCTCCGAGAAGAAAATCCGCCCGTTGCCTAGCTTTGCAATGTCTTCGCAGAGAGCAGCATCGGTATCGGCATTAGTGCCGAGCCCGATGACCGAAATACTGGCTCCCTCGGATGTCATTTCAGCAATCAGTTTCTTATAATCACCCGGTTCTTCCGTATCCTGAGTATCGGTAAAAAGAATGACGTGTCTGGTCCCCGCTTTCGACTTCCTCAGCTCTTCCCACCCCGCCTTCAGCCCAGTGTAAGCGTAAATCCCGCCACCTCCGGAACTAATACGCGCCACCTTGCGATTGATCTTATCGCGGTTGCTCCCAACATTGATCAGCGGCACAACCTTACTTGGCTGACTATCGACTGCGAACACTGTCACTTGGTCCATAAGACCTAGGAGGTCTACCGCAGCAATCGCGCCGGAGTTGGCCAAATCCATCTTGGTCCGGCCGCCCGCGACGTTGACTCCCATTGAGCCTGACCGATCCATAATGATTGCCAAGGCAACTGACAGCTTCCGGTGCTCCGACTTGAGCTCCATCGAGACGGGCAGCAGGGCATCGATCTCTGATTGAAAATAACCTCCAGATCCAAACGAACGCTTCCCGCCGGCCATTAAGAAACCGCCACCTTGTTCACGAATAAAAAAGTCCAACGACTTCATGAAATCACTGGGAATTTCATGAGCTGGGACGTTGTTGAAAATCACCGCTTTGGTTCCGGTAAGCAGTCCAGGTTTGAGTTGGGAAAGATCACTGACTACTTGCACATCATAATCCATGTTAGACATCGCCTGAGCCAGAGGATCTCCTTGATATTTCGTCACCAACAACATCCGCGGACCGCCAGTGATTTCAACCCAACGCTGTAGCCGGTTATTTCCGAAATGAGCGTCCTTTTCAGGGCGAATCTCTGCTTCATATTCGTAAGCCCCCGCTCTACCCAGACGGTCAGTGAACTCAGCTGTCCCTAACCCATTTTCGATCTCCACACTCGATTCCAATAAAGTCTGCCCGTTGCGACGTATGATCAATGGAATCGGGCCATCCTCGTTACCTCGGATCATTACCGAAATCAAGAAAGGCTCGCCCACTTCAACTCGCTCAGGAAATTGAAGCCGCGCGACTCGCGCATCGCCCTCCCTTTCATCACGTATCAATCGGAAGTCGAGCGGCACACCGCTGTTCTTCAGCTGGGCCGCAGCTTCTGTTAATGGCTCGGTCGAGTAACCATCCGTGAATAACAAAATCCTCGTCGGCTTGTCCTCATCTACCTGAGCGATGAGATTGGATATCGCTAACCCAGTCCGTGATAGCTTTCTTGATCCTGTAAAAGAAGATCCATCCACACCCATTTCGGCAACCTCCGCCGCATAGTTAATGAACCGTAAGGTGTCCTTCCTACCAGGCCTCGCATTCTCCAGTAATCTGGACCACTCCGGTAAACCCTTATCGATCAGGTCTTCGGTGGAGTCCGAGCGATCCAGAAGCACCAATAATTCCAATGCATTCTGCTTTTTATCGAAGCGCGGACCGGCAAGTAACAAGACGCCTATCAATAGAACCAAAATCCGCAGCGGCTGGGTAAAGCCAAGTCTTGGCCAGAACCAGCCAACCAACGCCAAAACCGGCATCAGCAAAAAACTTTCCGGATAGTCAAATTCCACTGGGGAAAACTTCACACTCTTTCTTAGTAGAAGGCAATAGCTTACGACGTAGTTATGCGGTTCGGTGCCTAAACCGATACCCTCAGACTAAAAGCTCCAGATAAGCGGAACCAACGTACACGTGACGATACATGCGATGATGTTGAGAGGTATCCCCGCACGCGCGTAATCGGTGAATTTATATCCGCCCGGACCGTAAACCATCATATGCGTCTGATAACCCATGGGCAACGTGAAGGCACAGGACGCTGCGATCAAAATCGTTATGATAAATGGCCGCGAGTCCACAGATAATTCTTCAGCTATACCTACTACAATGGGCACAATCATCACTGCCGTAGCATTATTCGAGAGCACCTCTGTGAGTAAGGAGGTGAAGATGAATACGGTCCAGAGCATCACCAAAGGAACGAATTCCGGCTCGATAAAACCTTGGGTCAAGTCCACCAAACCTCTAGCCAACCATTCGGCCGTGCCCGTGCTTTGCATCGCCATACCAAGCCCTAATAAACCGTAGAGCATCAATAGAACCTGCCAATCGATGCTGGAATAGGCTTCCCGCGGGCTCAATATACGAATCCAAAGTAGGATTAAAGCACCGACCACCGCTGCGTAGTGAATCGGAATTGGAGAAACACCCGCAAACACACGACTCAGCACATCTGTCAGCGAAACCGTCAAAACCACCGCACCAAGTACAGCCCAAGAGACCACAATCGGCCAGTTTTTGACAGGTGCTTCAGGTAAGTCCTCGTGTTTGGTATCCGGAGCATCAGTTAGTACGAAGTCACGTGTCTGCTTCAACGTAACTAGGTTATTAACGGCTGTAATAACCAGTAGTGTGTCACCGCGATCAAGCGAGACATCAGCCATCCGGCTGGTGATATTTAGGCCGCTCCGGTGAACAGCAAGTACCACACAGTTGTAACGCTGGCGGAAATCCGATGCGGCAAGAGTCTTCCCCACCAAAGATGATTCATTTGGAACCACCAGCTCAGAAACAATACCATCGACCTGTGAAAGTTCCTGTGCACCAACCTTCGAGAAAAGCTCCTCCGCTTTCGCGGCTCCTCCCTTGCGCCGATGAAGCGCAACGAGAAATCGATCATTCCTTTCAATTGTCACTTCACTAAGTGGAACCATTAGCCGCGCCCCGCGCCGCCGGACCTCCAATACATGAATCCCTGCCTCACGGCTGCCCAGTTCAGTTTCAAATAGCTTCTGGCCAATCAAATCCGACCCCTCACCTATCAACAAATGGTGCAACGGGACTGATCGATAATCAATCTCCAGACTTCCAGTTATGGAAGATCGAGATGGTAAAAGCTTCGGACCAAAAATCACCAAGTAGGCAATCCCTGAAATCGCCAGCGGAACTCCAATAGGAGCCATTTCAAACATCGTCATCGGTCTGAGCCCGAGATCCTTCAGGCTGCCATTGACTAACAAGTTAGTCGACGTTCCGATCAAGGTGCAGCAGCCACCTAAAATCGAAGAATAGGATAACGGAATCAATAATTTTGAAGCCGCGATATCCTTAGACCTAGCGAAACCCAATACCACCGGCATTAAGATGGCGACGATCGCTGTATTGTTCATCCATGCACTGAAAAATGCAGACACTATCGCAAACGCAAAAATTGACGAACGGACACCACCTTGCACACGCCGTTTCAATACCCGTCCGATCTGATCAATCGCACCTGACTTCTCAAGCGCACCTCCGATCACAAAAAGAGCGGCAATAGTGAGCGGGGCTTCATTACTAAAAACCGCTGACATGTTCTCCATGTCGATCAGACCAAAAGCTACCAATAAGCAGAGAATCGATAGAGCAAGCACATCTGGAGTTGCCCATTCACGAATGAACGCAACCAAGGTCAGCCCGACAACGAGCAATGTTAATGCGATTTCCTGATTCATGGTGTGCCCCTGTGCGGTCTAGCGATCCGCGAAATCTAGGCTTCGAAGAAGGAGCTGAGCAGCTCCTGCCAGAGTCCTCCAAAGTCACTCTGTTGTTTAAAAATCAGTGATGGGAATCCTGACTTTCACTGTGGTCGTCATGAGCACCGTGGTGCTCGTGCAAGCGTCTGGTATCCTCAAAGTCGTGTCTTTCGCAGGCACCAAGGAAAAGAACAAAGAACACGGGAATCAGAGCGAGGCGTTTCATCACTCGTGTTGTTAGCTTGTCTACCAGGAAAGGCAACCCAAGATCTCTCCTGAGATAAGAGTTTCCTTTAAATTCAAGCCGATCTTGCTTGAAACGGCTGCCAACGTCGGTCTTGATAGAGGAACTTCATCAATTGAAGAAAAAACCCGTCATGTCAGACCCATTCGCAAAGGAAAGCTACGAAAACGACCGACTTGAACTTGCCCTCCGTGCATCCAATGAAGGGATTTGGGACTGGACCGTCGGAGATAAGAAAATCTATTTCTCGGAGCGAATTCTAGAATTTCTCGAGTGCCCAGAGTCAGACGCACCTAATTTCTTTCTCCCACCCTATCTACCGGTTCATTTCCAAGACAGACCTGCTTTTATCGAGGCCCTCAACGAGGCGACAGCATGCAATGGAGCACAAACTCTAGCTACTGATGCGAGAGTTCGGACAGGGAATGACAAGTGGCGCTGGCTCAGGATACGCGGGACAGTTGTTCGCGATTCATCAGGTGAAGCCGTCAGAATCGCTGGCTCGATGATCGATATCAGCTTGAGAAAAAATGCAGAGGCACAGATCGAAGAAGAACGGTATTTACTCCGCAACCTCATTGACCATGTGCCTCTCCAGATTTATTTCAAAGACCTCGATTCAAAGTTGGTGATGACCAACCACGGCATGGCGGAATACCACGGATTCAAATCCGGATCAGAATTGGTAGGTAAACACGACCGTGACCTTTTCTCCAACACGCACTGGGAGAAGGCAGAGGCCGACGAAAAACGTATCATCAGCACCGGAATACCCATGGCGGGACAGTTGGAAAAAGAAACTTGGAGAGCAGGTGATGAAACCTTCGTTGTAACCTCCAAATTTCCATGGAGAGAAAAAAGCGGAGCGATCAAAGGGACCTTCGGAGTATCTAGCGACGTCACCTCTCTGGTTCTTGCCCAACGCCAAGCAACCGAACTAGCTAACGAACTTCAGCAGAAAAATATCGCTTACGAAGAAGAAGTGAATCTCGCGCATGAGATTCAACAAGCTCTCTCAACAAGCAGCTACCCCGTAGCTGTAGCAGAGAACGGTAATGAACTTCGTTTTGGCTCTCGCTACCTTCCGATTTCAGGTCTAGCAGGTGATTTTTACGAAATTCTGAAAATCGATAAGGACCGCTACGGCGTCTTTATTTGTGATGTCATGGGCCATGGAGTGCGCGCGGCCCTCGTTGTTGCAATGTTGCGCGGACTGCTCGCCAATCAGCCAGCTGAGAAACATGATCCCACACTTTTGCTCACTTCGCTTAACGTAGGACTGACCTCTATTTTAAAACGGGCAAATGTTACGATGTTTGCCACGGCATTCTATGGAGTCGTAGATTTGAGTAACAGCACCATGACATATGCTTGTGCAGGACATCCGGGTCCAGTTGTGGTCGGCCAGAAAGGAAGTAAACAGCTCTGCACGGAACGCTCTGAGAAGGGACCTGCTCTAGGGCTGATGAGCGATATATCCTACCCAACCAATCACTTGGACCTCGAAGGCGTTCACCGAATGTTACTTTTCACCGACGGAGTACTTGAAGCAGAAAATAAACAAGGTGACCAGTTCATGGAGAGCCGTCTCTTGGAAATAACTAACCACAAGTCCCAAACAGACCTGGACGGCTGGCTAGAGAATATCATCGAAACCGTTCTCGAATTTTCCGATGAGCATCACTTTGATGATGATGTCTGCCTACTAGGGCTGCAGTTCGGAAAGGCTTAAGCGGCTGAAATCGTTAAGCGAACTACCAGTTCGTAGCTGGATTTGAAAATATCTAGCAAAGCAAACTGACTATTGCCCTTGGATTAAACTATCGAAGGTATCAGGTGTCGATTCTTCCAAATCGGAACCCGTCTGATCATCCTCCCCTGCTGGAACTGCATCAGTATAGAGCTGCTTGAAGTCATCTTGCGGAGCAACGCCGGTGCCATTAATTTTCAGATCAATCCATCGGTAACCGCCTCTAGCCGTGGTAAACATCGCATTAATTCTCGGATTTTTCGACACCTCAAGAATAGCTTCAGGAATTCCAACACGGAGATCTCCGGAAATTCGCCCCCCTTGCCCGCTCGAAATATTTCCCCGGAGTGACATACGCCCTCGCTCCTCAAATGAAATATCCGTCATTTGCACATCATTTCCGTTCCGCTTGATCGTCAGACTTACACGACTGTCAAAAATAGGATTTTCATACCAGCTGTCGTCTAAAGTACGGGCGAGAAAGCCGAGAAATTTGAAATCACTTAGTTCAATCTGCGAATCCAGTGAATTCGTCACATGTAACTCCAAAGAGGCTTCACCATCTTCCTTAGGTGTGACTTGCAAAAGATTTAACCCCTCATCCTCCAGAGTCATCACATCGGCCTTAAATAATTGCCCGAAATCTTCCCCTAAAAGGTATTTCAACTTGAACGATTCAAGCGAAACCGCAAGTGAATGCGTTGCATCCGGATCAAGCAGCTCGATTGATCCTGAAAAACCAATCGAACCACGATCACGTAATTTCTGGTTTGGCTTTTCGGGTATCTGGAAACTCATGCTTCTTATGTGCAGCGAATCGTTATCGACGCTAATATATGCGCGATCGAGTTCCAATTCCGGCCAATCCGGCATCGTTAGCAGCCCATTGTTAAGTCTAATCTCACCGTGACCCTTTACCGAACTTGGGTAAAATGAGGCCTCGGTTTTCTTCAAAGCTTGATTCCATCTCCGTTCAGCCCCGAAGAATAAATCCAGTTGAGGAACAGAATAACGGCCAAAATCAATGATACCCTTATCAGCCTCATAAGTTTTCTCCTTACCCTCTCTAGGATTCTTAAGACTTAGGAAACCCCAATTGGCAACGACCTCCTCGCCTTTGAAGTCTTTACCTAAAAAGCTAATGGGGCTGATCTCTGCCGCAGCGTAGTAAACTTCCAACCGCTCTAATACATGCCCTGAAGGCCATTGTATCGTCACTTTTTGGGCGTTTGCGTTAGCTGGATTTACTCGGAATCGGCTCAATACCATTTCCCCCCCAATGACTTTATCCACTTTCGAAACCAGTGATTTACGAAAACCCGGGCTATTCGCATAGACCACTCCTAAACCAGCAACCAGAAGTAGAACCACCAAGAAGACAATAAAACCAGCGATCTGAATTAATTGAACACGCTGATTTTGCCGAACAAACTTATCGGTCTTTTGGCTAGTCCGGCGTTTACGCTTTCTTACCTTCAACGCCTTACTTCCATCCGCACGTGTGACAAGCTCACCCTTTTGATCTGAATTTTTACTACTTTTAAGCCGTCCCATCATATCATCGATGGAATAGTTTTCAGGCTCGTTCGTTGGCTCAGTCATATAAAATTTGAAAGACGATTAGCGATTACGAAAAGGACGCCCTGTAGGGTCGAGCAGTTCCACATTCACAAGGAACAAAATCGCAGTTGAAGTATGTCGACTGGCATTAGATTGAAAAAAACGACCCAATAATGGTAAATCACCAAGAAATGGGGCCTTATCATTAACGTTGATGACTTCATCTTTCAGAAGACCCCCGATAACCATCGTGGCACCATCAGTCACGGTGACGTTCGCATTCACTTGGCTGACACTAAATACCGGCATCAGAATAGC
>Ga0307939_1001819_pt1 | contig 10565 bp, 10 predicted proteins | sample OrgLakmetagen122_FD_201844 | JGI IMG/M metagenome (GOLD analysis project Ga0307939, IMG submission 201844) | Saline water microbial communities from Organic Lake, Antarctica - #122 | ecosystem: Environmental > Aquatic > Non-marine Saline and Alkaline > Saline | place: Antarctica: Organic Lake... | reverse complement strand
GGGCCAGGCCGAGATGCGTCCAGCCGCCATGCGCCAGCATCCGGCCGCGCGGGGTGCGCTGGATGAGACCCTGTTGCAAAAGGAACGGCTCGATCACCTCTTCGAGCGCATCACGGCTTTCCGAGAGCGCGGCCGCGATCGTCTCGATCCCGACCGGGCCGCCCTGGTAGGCCTCTGCGATCAGCCGCAGATAGCGCCGGTCGGCACCATCGAGGCCCAGGTGATCAACGCCGAGCCGCGTCAGGGAGCTGTCCGCAAGCTCGCGGCTGATCTTGCCGCCGCCTTCGACCACGGCGAAATCCACCACGCGGCGCAGAAGCCGTCCGGCGATACGAGGCGTGCCGCGCGCGCGGCGGGCGATCTCCAGCGCGCCATCGGGGTCGGTGGGGATGTCGAGCAGCGTGGCATTGCGGCGCACGATCTCGTGCAACTCGTCGATCTCGTAGAATTGCAACCGCGTCGGGATGCCGAACCGGTCGCGCAGCGGCGTCGTCAGCAGGCCAAGCCGGGTCGTGGCCCCGACCAGCGTAAAGGGCTGCAGTTCGATCCGCACGGTGCGCGCCGCCGGCCCCTCGCCGATCACCAGATCAAGCTCGAAATCCTCCAGCGCGGGGTAGAGTACCTCCTCGACCGCCGGATTCAGACGGTGGATCTCGTCGATGAAGAGAACATCGTTGCGCTCGAGATTGGTCAAGATCGCGGCCAGATCGCCGGCCTTGGCCAGCACCGGCCCCGAGGTCATGCGGAATCCGACGCCAAGCTCGCGCGCCATGATCTGCGCCAGCGTCGTTTTGCCGAGGCCCGGCGGTCCGTGAAACAGCGTGTGATCCATCGCGTCGCCGCGTTGCCGGGCGGACGCGATGAAGACCGCGAGGTTGGCGCGCGCCTCGCGCTGGCCAATGAATTCCGACAGGACCTTGGGGCGCAGGCTGCGGTCGGCATCCTCGGGCAGTTCTTCGGCCCGCACTGTCGGATCGGGTTCGACCATGGCCTAGCCTTTCGGTGCCAAGCGCCGCAGGGCGGCGCGTATCAGATCGGCGGTGGCAGCCTCGGGGGTCCCATCGGCCGCCTGCGCAATGGCGCCTGCCGCCTCACCGGGCGCATAGCCCAGGTTGGTCAGCGCCGACAATGCCTCGGCCTGGGCACTGGCATCGGTGCGGGGCAGGGTCTTTGCGGCCGGTGCGGCCATCTCGATCACCTCGCCGGCCTCCGCGCTGTCCGGTGCAGGAGGCGGCGTGGCGCCCATGGCCATGACCGTGGGGGCCTTGTCCTTCAACTCGTTTACGACTCGCTGCGCGGTCTTGGCGCCAACACCGCGCGCCGCTGTTATGGAATTCCAGTCGCCGATGGCGATCGCGCGGCTGACCCCGTCGGGGCCGAGCGCGCCCAAGATCGCCAGCGATGCCTTGGCGCCCACGCCCTGCACCCCCATTAGCAGCCTGTGCCATTCCTTCTCCACCAGTGTGGGAAAGCCGAAAAGCTGGAGGATGTCCTCGCGCACCAGCAGGTCGGTATAAAGCGCCGTCTGGCCGCCGACGCCGGGCAGCGCCGAGAGCGTCCTGTCGGAGCAATGGACAAGATAGCCGACTCCGCGCACGTCGATCAGCACATGGTCGCTCGCGCGGTAGTCGATCCGGCCCGCAATCCGCCCGATCATGCGCCGGCCTTGGCGATGGCCTGTGCCAGCATTGAGCCCGACCGCGCATGATGCGCATGGCAGATCGCAACGGCAAGCGCATCGGCGGCGTCCGGGCCGGCCAGGACCACACCCGGCAATTGCACCGCCACCATGTGCGCGACCTGTTCCTTGGCGGCATGGCCCACGCCCACGACCGTCTTCTTGACCCAGTTGGGCGCGTATTCCCCGACGCTCAGCCCGTATTGCGCGGGCACCAGCAGGGCGATGCCGCGTGCCTGCCCCAGCTTGAGCGTGCCCGCGCCGTCCTTGTTGACGAAGGTCTTTTCGACCGCCGCAGCGTCAGGCGCGTAGCGGTGCACGATGTCTGTCAGTTGCTGGTAAAGCGACAGGAGCCGCGCCCCGAGGTCCGACCCCGTCGAGTGACATATCCCGTTGGCCACATGGGTCAGCCGGCTGCCATCCACCTCGATCACGCCCCATCCGAGGTTGCGTAACCCAGGATCGATTCCCAAAACCCGCATGTTTTCGCCCTGCACCTCGTGATTTGCTAAACTATAGCACGAAACAAGAACAGGTACCAAGAGGCGTCAATGTTTTCATTTTGCACAAGTGGTCGGCAGATCGTTGCCGAAAAGCCACGAAAGCGAGGGCCGTTCAAAAGGACACAAAAAATACACAATATTGTCAGTGCTTTAAAGTCTTGGCGACCCATGCACGAGATGCATAAGGACTATGCAGACTTCCCCGCTTGTTGGGCTGAGTGTGCTCCCCTAACTCGACAGTACAAACCGAAGATGAAACGCCCTCCGTCGTAGCAAGGACCTGTGCCATGGCCACTGTCGCAAATACCCGCAAGAACGCCTCCCATTCCGGGATCGATGTCATCGTTTCCCGCGTCGCTTCTGCCCTCATCGGCTGGAACGAGCGCCGCGTGACCCACAACGCGCTGTCGAGACTGTCCGATCGCGAGCTCGAAGATATCGGCCTGACACGTGCGGATATCCCCAAAGTCGTCCGCAAGCGCTGATGCAGCCATATCGCGCCCGGCATGTCCCGGACAATCAACGCCCTGCATGACGACACGCGCATGCAGGGCTTTTTTATCCGGGATCCGAGCGCCCCGCGCGGTCGTCTCAGCCGGCCCGCGACATGACCAGCGTCGTCCAGTCGCCGATCTCTTCGCGATGATCGAGGGTGTTGCCGGCTTCTGAATAGCTCTCGATGACCTCGTCCGCTTGTTCGTTCAGAAGACCCGACAGTATGACCTTGCCCCCGGGCGACAGGCTTTCGGTGATGGCAGGCGCGAGGTCAATGAGCGGCCCTTTCAGGATATTGGCAAAAATCAGGTCGAACGGCGCGGCGGTGCGCAGATCCGGGTGATCAAGCCCCGTGGCCTCGATGCAGCGCACCCGGTCGGTCAGATCGTTGGCCGCGACGTTGGCCTCGGCCACTTCGACCGCGACCGCGTCGATATCCGAGGCCAGCATTACCCCCGGCCAGATTCGCGCCGCCGCCATTGCCAGCACCGCGGTGCCGCAGCCGAGATCTAGCACCGATTCCCCTTTGAGGCCTTCCATGGCCAGCCGGTCGAGCGCGCGTAGGCAGCCCAATGTGGTGCCGTGATGCCCGGTCCCGAAGGCCATCGACGCTTCGATCAGCAAGGGCTCGCAACCCTTTGGCACCTTGTCCGCGTCATGGCTACCATAGACGAAGAACCGCCCCGCCTCGACGGGGCAAAGATCGCGCTGCACCTTCGACACCCAGTCAGTCTCGGGCAGTTCCGACACGGTGAAGGGCTTTGCCTCGTGGATCGTGGCCAGCAGTGCCAGCCCCGCCTGATCGGGCGCCTCCTCGAAATAGGCGGCGATTTCCCACAGGCCAGACCCGTCTTCCATCTCGAAGGCGCCGATGCCGGTGGATTCAGGGTCGAGGCCGTCGAGCGCCTCGACGAGCGCGTCGGCATTCGTTTTCTGCGTCAGGGTTGTGTAGGCGGTGAAGGTCGGCATCTTGCCTCTCTGGTCAGGGGTCATTCAGCGGGGGCCGAGGCGGCGCGGGCGAGGACCGTCTCGTATCCGGGTTCGGGGTGGCGCGGGATCATCAGCGCCAGAAGGCACGACACCGTCGCCATGCAAGCCGCCATCAGGAATACCGCAGCCGGTGAGACCAGCCATGCATATCCCAGAAGCGCGGGCAGGAACACGGCGGCGATGTGGTTGATCGTGAAGGCGACCGCGGCCGTGGGCGCGATGTCGCCGGGATCTGCGATCTTCTGGAAATAGGTCTTCGGCGCCAGGGCCAGCGAAAACAGGATGTGATCCACGACGTACAGCGTCGCCGCCAGAACCACGCCCCAGCCGAACATGTAGATCCCGCCATAAGCCAGGAACACCAGTGCAAGCCCGACATATTCGAACACCATCGTGTTGCGTTCACCGTAGCGGAATACAGCGCGCCCCATCAGCGGAGCGGCGATCATGTTGGCGACGAGATTTATCAGGAACAGCGCCGTGACCTCGTGCACCGCAAAGCCGAACTTCTCGACCATCATGAAGCCCGCGAAGACGACGAAGATCTGCCGCCGCGCGCCGGCCATGAATTGCAGCGCGTAATACAGCCAGTAGCGGCGGCGCAGCGCCATCTTCTTGATCTGGGGGTGGGGCGCCTCGAAGCGCGGATAGGCCAGCAGGCACCAGATTGCCGCGCAGGCGGTGACCCCGCCCGAGATCATGTAGACGAAATTGTAGGTCAGATCGAAGGCCTGCCATGTCAGCACGATCAACACGTAGGCGACCAGTGTCGCCCCCGATCCAGCCGCGATCAGCCAGCCCAGCATCTGCGGCGCGCGCAGTTTGTCCAGCCATTGCAATTGCAGCGACTGGTTCACTGTCTCGAAATAGTGAAACCCGATCGAGCTGAGCATGGTGATCGTCAGGATCCCGCCCAACGACGGGAATTGCGCGGTCAGCGCCGTTGCGATCCCAAGAAGCAGCAGGGCAACGAGTCCCAGAACCTGCTCATGCATGACCATGATGAGGGCGATCACCCCGATGGCGAAGAATCCCGGGATCTCGCGCACCGTGTGAAGCCAGCCGATATCCGAGCCGTCGAACGCGGCCACCTCGACCACGAAATTGTTGAGAAGCGCCGACCACGTTGCAAAGGCTATGGGCATCGCCGTGGCCATCAGGAACAGCAGCGTGGTGGGCCGCTGCCAGAATGGCAGTGTATTGGCATTGGCTAGGGGGAAGGTCGTCATGCGCATGGGGCGGGTGATATACCTGCCCCATGCGGGAGGCGAGCGGAAAAACGCCCGCGATCAGGGCTTAGGCGGCACCTTGTCCGCCACTGCGGCCGCTCATGTAGTTGGTCATGAAGACCGGAATACCGAGCTTTTCCAGCAGGTCGAGCTGCAGGTCGAGCCATTCCCAATGACCTTCTTCGTCCTGCACGATCCGCTCGAACAGGGCGCGCGTGCCGATATCGTCGACCTCGAACGCCTCGCGCGCGGCGCGGGTATAGAACTCGATCGCGCCGCACTCCTCTTTCTTGTCGGCCTTGAACAGCGCCTGCAGATCCGGGGCCTTCTTCGGGGTGCTGGCCGGTTCCAGCTTGGGCGTGCCGCCTAGGAACAGGATGCGGTCGATGAACGCCCCGGCATGGCCGAGTTCCTCCTGCATCTCCTCGCGCATCTTCGCGCCAAGCTTGTCGATGCCCCAATCCTCAAGGGTGTGGGCGTGCAGCAGGTACTGGTGCACCGCCGTCAGCTCCATCGAGAGCGCGGTTTGCAAGTTCTCTATGCTTTTTGTCCTGTCAGCCATGATCGGCTCCTTTCATCATTCCAATTGTAGATAGATCTATTCGCCAGAACCCGGTTTGCAACACCGGCGCTGCGCGATGACGCGAGCGGCCTCAGAAAAAGCTTTGCGGGTCGATATCCACTGTCAGGCGCGCCTGTGCAGGCAACCGCACCTGTCGCACCCAGTTGGCCACAGCCGATTGCAGGGCCGCGCCTTTCGGGGCCTTGATCAGCAACCGCACGCGGTGCCGGCCCCGGATGCGTGCGATCGGCGCCGGGGCGGGGCCGAAGACCTGGGCCCCGACCCCGCGCAAGGGTCCGTCGCGCCGCGCCAGTTCCTCGCCGATATTGAACACCGCCTGCATGTCTGGCGATGACAGGATGATGCCCGCCATCCGGCCGTAAGGGGGCACGCCGGCCTCGCGACGACCCGCCGCCTCGGCCCGCCAGAAGCCTTCCTCGTCGCCTGACAGGATCGCGCGGATTACCGGGTGCTCTGGCTGATAGGTCTGCAACACCGCGCGCCCTGCGCGTTCGGCGCGGCCCGCGCGCCCGGCCACCTGCCGCATCAGCTGAAACGTCCGCTCGGCGGCGCGCAGGTCACTGCCTTGCAACCCCAGATCGGCGTCGATCACGCCGACCAATGTCAGCAGCGGAAAATTGTGCCCCTTGGCCACAAGCTGTGTGCCGATGATGATATCCGCCGCGCCCTCAGCGATCTCGGCGATTTGCTCCTTCAGCGCGCGCGCAGAGCCGAAGAGATCCGACGAGAGCACCGCGATCCGGGCCTGCGGGAAAAGGGCAGTGGCCTCTTCGGCCAGCCGCTCCACGCCGGGGCCGACGGCGGCCAGCCGGTCCTCGGCGCCGCAGGCGGGACAGGTGGTGGGGATTGGTGCGCTTTCGCCGCATTGGTGGCAAATCAGGCGTTTCTGGAAGCGATGTTCGACCATGCGCGCATCGCAATGCGTGCAGCCGATCTGATGCCCGCAGGCGCGGCAAAGCGTGGTTGGCGCATAGCCGCGCCGGTTAAGGAACAAAAGCGCCTGTTCGCCTGCCGCGACCCGCGCATTGACCGCTTCCTGCAACGTGGGCGAGATCCAGCGATTGGACGGAAGACGCTCGGCCCGCATGTCGATGGTCGCCAGATCCGGCATGACGGCCACCCCGAACCGCGCCGCGAGGTCCAGCCGCGCGTACTTGCCGGCCTCAGCATTGGCCCAGCTCTCCAGGCTGGGCGTGGCCGAGGCCAGCACGACGCGCGCATCGCACAGGCTGGCGCGCAGCACGGCCATGTCGCGGGCATTGTAGAGCACGCCATCCTCCTGCTTGTAGGAGCTGTCATGTTCCTCATCCACGACGATCAGACCCAGATCCCGGAACGGCAGGAACAGCGCGGACCGCGCGCCCACCACCATCTGCGCCTCACCCTGACCGACCATTTTCCAGGCGCGGCGGCGTTCGGTCATTGTGACACCGGAGTGCCACTCGGCGGGTTTGGCGCCGAACCGCGCCTCGACCCGGGTAAGGAACTCTGCCGACAGCGCAATCTCGGGCAGCAGCACCAGCGCCTGCCGTCCCTGTCGTAGCGTTTCGGCTACGGCCTCTAGATAGACCTCGGTCTTGCCCGACCCTGTGACACCACGCAAAAGCGTGGTGCCGTAGCTCCCGGCCCGCACGCCACAGCACAGATGATCCGCCGCCGTCGCCTGATCCTCGGTCAACGCCTTTGAGGGCAGGTCTGGATCGAGACGACGAAAAGCGCGATCGCGCGGCGTGTCCTCCTCCTGCACGGCACCCTGCGCCACAAGCCCCTTGACCACGGATGCGGTGACGCCGGCCATGTCGCTCAACTCCTTGAGGGTAAAGCCAAGTCCGCCATGCGCGCGCAGCACCGACAGCACCCTTTCGCGCGCATCGGTCATGCGCGTTGGCGTCGCGTCGCCCAGCCGGTAGATCTTTTGCATTGAAGGTGGGTTGCCCAGACCCGGCGCGCGGGTGGCCAGACGCAGCATCGCGGGCAGCGGCGTTAGGGTGTAGTCCGCCGCGCGGCGCAGGAACTCCTGCATGTCGTCTTGCATCGGCGCCACGTCGAGCACCCGTAGGATGCTGCGCACCTTCTTGATGTCGAAGCCGCCGCGCCCGGCGCCCCAAATCACGCCGAGTACGCGGCGCGGCCCCAGCGGCACCTCGACGAACGCACCGTGTAGGCATCCCCCCTCGGGCGCCAAGTAATCGAGCGGCCCGTCCAGCGGTTGCGCCGTCAGCACCGCGACCAAGGCTCCCTCGTCGTGGAACGCGGGCGGCGATGCGGGCACGGGGCGGCTCCTTTCTGTCAGGGGTTTCGGCGGGCTGACCCATGGGGTAAACGCATCCGCAACGGAACCCAAGCATCACGAGAGGCCCACCCCATGAAATTCTTTGTCGATACCGCAGAAACCCGCGAGATCGCCGAGCTGCATGCCCTCGGCATGGTCGATGGCGTCACCACCAACCCGTCGCTGATCCTGAAATCGGGGCGCGATATTCACGAGGTCACACGCGAGATCGCCGGCATGGTCGAAGGCCCGGTCAGCGCCGAGGTCGTGGCAACGGATGCTGACGAGATGATCGCCGAGGGGCGCAAGCTGGCGCAGATCGCGGGCAACATCGCCGTCAAGGTGCCGCTGACGTGGGACGGGCTGAAGGCGTGTAAGACGCTGTCGGATGAAGGCAACATGGTCAACGTGACGCTGTGTTTCTCGGCCAACCAGGCGCTGCTGGCGGCCAAGGCGGGGGCGACCTTCATCTCGCCCTTCATCGGGCGGCTGGATGACATCAATCTCGACGGGATGGATCTGATCTCGGACATCCGGCAGATCTACGACAATTACGGGTTCGAGACGCAGATCCTTGCGGCCTCCATCCGTACGGTCAACCACGCCTATCAATCGGCGATGCATGGCGCCGACGTGATGACTGCGCCGCCGGCGGTGATCAAAAAGATGGTCGAGCATCCGCTGACCGATGCCGGTCTGGCCACCTTCACGGCGGATTGGGAAAAGACCGGTCAGAAGATCCTCTGAGCCAAGACGCGTTTTTACTGATGTGAGTTCAACGGGTTAGGATTGCGGGGTCGCTGCGATCACCTGAGCTGCCGCCGCGACCCCGCCCGATCCGTGCTGGATGTCGAGCGCCACCAGCCCCGCCTCGATCGCGCCCAAGGCACCAAGGATCATGTGCGCGTTCACATGCCCCATGTGGCCGATGCGGAAGAAGCCGTGCCACGCCGGATCGCCCGGTTCGGCCATTCCGAGGCCAATGCCAAGCGTCACGCCTGCATGGTCCTGCACCCAGTTGCGCAAGGCCGATCCGTGCGGCGCGCCGATCCGCAGCGCGGTGACGGCGCGGCTGCGCAGGGCGGGATCCGCGATGTTCAACTCCAGCGGGCCGGTCTGGCCCCAAGCCTCGCACGCCGCCCAGATGGCGCGCGCGAGGCGGTCGTGCCGGTCCCAGATCGCCTGGATCCCCTCGGCGCGGATCAGGTCGAGCGCCGCGCGCAGCCCGTAGAGGTGATGCGTGGGCGCGGTGCCCCCGAAATATTGGTAGAACATCTCGGGGTTGGCGCGGTTGGTCCAGTCCCAGTAGCGGCTGACCCGGGGCAGGGCGCGGCGGGCCTCGGCGGCCTTGTCGGAAAAGAACACGAAGGCCAGACCCGGCGGGACCATCAGCCCTTTCTGACTGCCTGCAATCATCACGTCGACGCCCCACGCGTCCATCTCGAAGCGGTCGCAGGCCAGCGAGGCGATGCAATCGGCCATCAAAAGCGCGGGGTGACCCACGGTATCGAGCAGCCCGCGCAAGGCCGCGATATCGTTGCGCACGGACGTGGAGGTGTCAACGTGCGTGGCCAGCACAGCCTTGATTTCACGTGCTTTATCGGCGCGAAGGGCGGCTTCGACCCGGTCGAGGTCGATGGCCGACCGCTTGCCGAAATCCAGCAGATTGACCCCGATGCCCCGCGCCTCGGCCACATCCGCCCAGCCATGCCCGAAGCGCCCGGTCGCCGGCACCAGCACCCGCTCGCCGGGGGTGACGGTGTTGGCCAGCGACGCCTCCCACGCGCCGTGACCGTTGGCGATATAGATTGCCACACCGCCCTTGGTCCGCGCCACGTCGCGCAGATCGGAGATCAGGCCAGCCGTCATCTCGATCAGCTCGCCCTCGTAGATGTTGGGCGAGGCGCGATGCATCGCGCGCAGCACCTCCTCGGGCATGACGGAGGGGCCGGGAATGGCCAGATAGGGGTGACCGCCTGCCAAGGTCATAGGGTCTGTCTCCTGCTGATTTGACCGGGACTTTACGCTCTTGCCGGGCGGCGTCAATCGCGACATCGCGGAGAGGCGGCACATGTGGCATCGCGATATTCTGGCCGGAAAGGGCTGCGTAAACCATTGTTTAAAAATAGAAAATATTAAGCCGTGTCACGCGTGCGGATCGCGGAGCCATTGCAGGCGGCGCCCGGCGTCACGGGCGAACTTGCGGATCAGGGCGGTGCGACGGGCGGCGGGCAAGCGTCGTGCCTCGGCCATGCGGACGATTTCGGCCCCGTAGGCATCGGCGATGATGATGCCGGTATCGTCGGGCAACAGATCTACCGGAAAATCCGCATCCACGGCCCAGAAATACCTGTCGCACCAGTCAAGATAGCCGGGCCATTTCGCGTCGGACTGAAAATCGGCGCGGCTCGATTTGCACTCGATCACCCAGATCTCGCCCTTGGGGCCGAGGGCGGCGACATCGACGCGCTTGCCTCTCTCGGGTGAGAATTCCTCAATCGAAACAAAGTCATGCGTCAATAGGTGCCGGCAGACTCCCCGCGCCAGAAGCTGGCCGGGCCTTGCTGCGGGATCGAAAGCAGAGCTCATGCCCGCATCTTGAACGAAACGCGAACATGCGCAACCCCTTGTTCGGCCGATGACAAAGAGCTATTTAACGTGGTGTGGCGGGTGCTGCCCTTCCCGTGAACGGTTACATTCCAGTGGCCTTAATCTTTTCCGAGGGAGCTGGCTCTGTCCTGGCCGTGGTCTGGTTAACCGGCGCCCACCTGTACACACAGGCTCTCGGGAATGCGTAAACCAAACGGTTGCGTGC
>Ga0307939_1001817_pt1 | contig 10593 bp, 9 predicted proteins | sample OrgLakmetagen122_FD_201844 | JGI IMG/M metagenome (GOLD analysis project Ga0307939, IMG submission 201844) | Saline water microbial communities from Organic Lake, Antarctica - #122 | ecosystem: Environmental > Aquatic > Non-marine Saline and Alkaline > Saline | place: Antarctica: Organic Lake... | reverse complement strand
TCGATGGAGTCGTGCCGACGATAATACTGTAGAACCTTATCGTCCACAGTTTTCCCTCCCAAGCCCTCGGCTAACCAGACAATCCAATTGTCATGGCCTTTGAAACCAACCGGTATAGGCATGCACAGATCCAAGAGCTCTTTTTGTATACCGCAGCAACATCCCATGACAAAGCCATCCATGCTGATTCCGGCTGAGCGAATCTGCCCCATCTTGGTGAGCCCTACTTCATTAAGCGCCTCATCAGTAAGTGCCGCATCGTTCATCACTACCAGCGCTTCTGAGTGCCGTTCGGCTACGCCTATCATGTGTTCGATCTTCTCCGGAAACCAGACATCGTCTTGGTCGCTCAGGAACACTAGGTCCCCGGTGGCCCTCATAAGTGCTGCATTGAAATTGCCGCAGTAGCCGAGGTTCTGCTCGTTACGATGGAACTCTACTTTAAAGGGCTCAGTTTTTTCGAACTCGCGGACGATAGTTTCTGTTCCATCTGTTGAGCAGTCATCTGTGATGATCAGCTCGTCAGGTTTACGGGTTTGGTCTACGAAGCTGTGGAGCTGGGCTTCAAGGTATTGGCCACCGTTATAGGTGGCCATGGCTATAGATATTTTCATTTAGAATAGACTTTTTATGAAAGTTAGGAACCAAATTAATCGTCCGAATTCAGTATTCCAAGAGTAGATAACCTGACTGCAGAATTTTTTAGAAATCGGTTGTTAAACCTTCGATTAATCTTATCAATCATAGTAAGAAGGTCCTTATCTCGATGCACTGGGAATTTTGAACCCTTATCAAGTAATTTTAACTTATTATTTAAAATAATACGGCGGGCTAAATTGAATACCGGAACTGGAATAGCGCTTCTTCCCTTCAAATAGTTTAAAAAGCGAACAGCTTCCAATCGCCGATATTTAAGGGAAATATTGTTGGATTTGCCCGACTTGAATTGTATATCTTTTTCATTTTCCAAATCCATTACATTTAAGAAGTCCATTATAAGGCTGCCTCCCACGTCATACTTCTATAACTTTCTCGACCCAAATTCCAAACGCAGAACCCAGTTAATGGTCCCTATGTTCCGCTTGGCTAATGAGATCTTCCTTAATCTTTCTGTGCTTTATATCTTTTCATGTGACTGACAGATGAAAGGCAATAACGAAAAATATACTTTCAGTCATCACACTATCGTTATGACTGAAAGTTATGCGTATTAAAATTTTATGACTACTCAGATATCGAGTAAAGATTTTCGCAATTTTTTGGTCATTTTAAGGCTCCCGTGCATAGAAATGTGGTCACTATCAGTATAGAAAGCTCCGTCAACATCCCCCCAAGCGCATATTTTTTCGTTGCAGAACTCACTATCGAAAACTAGCTGATTGTAATTTTTAAAATTACTAAAAAAGTTTTTATTGAAATTTTGAAGTTCTAAGTTTTTAGTTTTCGAAATTGATGTTTCGGAAATTATACTACTGTAGGCCGTTAAAAAATTATTTTCATTAGTCATCATTAATCGTTCTACAAGCTTTATGGGGTTTACACTTTGCTGTGGAACTTGATGGAGTATGATAACTTTTGCACCGGTATCTTTATACTTTTTCAAAGTGATAGGCATTAATTTAGTAAAAGTATCTCTTGAATCTTTGATACTGACACTATGGTTGTTCGGTGTTTCTGATAAAAGATAGCGAGAAGCTCTACCCTGATAATCTCCAGTAGTGTAAAGAGACCATCTTGCAACAAGCAGAACGACATCAATTTTTTCATTTTTGACAAATTCTAATGCCTTTTTATGAAGAGAATTGCAGTGTCCTATTTCGTAGTTACCATTGATTATATATGCACCAATTAGTGGAGGGCAGCCGCCTTGATTAACTAGATATCCCGTGATCGGAAATTCTTTAGCAATTTCTTCAAGAGGCCACCGAACTCGTGCAGCGTGACTATCACCAATTATTGCAATAGAAAGGCCATCATTGTTTTCAGTAAATTGACACGGGTTACCATCTTTTTTTTCTGTGTTAATGCATTTTAAAGGTTTAAGATTAAGGCTTTCATAAATCTTAAGTTCTTGATTTGTTAATTTTTTTATACGTTCATTGACCCTATAGTCAAACCCCTCATAAAGGTGTCCGATTAAACCTAGACTAAGAATAAAAAGTGAGCCTGCAGCTGACAAAGAAAATATTCTTTTTGTCGAGATTTTTTTTGAATTTCGAAATGGATTCTCAATCACAACCCAGGAAAAAAAGGCTAAAGCCAAAGACGCTAAGGTTAATAATAAAAAAATAATTTCTGATGGTTCTTGTATGCTTTTTAGTCGAGCAAATGCAAAAAGTGGTTGGTGCCAAAGATAGGCGCTAAAACTTATTAAACCAATGCCAACAAAGATTTTAACTTTTAAAATCTTCGCAGTAATAGTTTCGCCAGTTCCATAAATAATTATTAACGCTACGCCAATTACAGGGACTATTGTATAAATAGATGGAAAAGGTGTTGCTTCTGTATAGAATAAAATTGAATAAAAAATTAATATAAGCCCAAAAAAAGAAAGTAATTGATTACCCTTTGGTTGTTTTTTATATAATATAAAGGCACAAATAGATCCAACGCCAATTTCCCATGCGCGTGTAGGTAGTAGATAAAAATTTGCGGCGGGATAGTTACGCCATCCCCATTCTGATAATAGAAAGCTAATTGCTGTAAGAAATAGTACAAAATAAAAAATTGGTTGCCTACCAAATCTCCAAAGTGCTAATAGTATCAGAGGAAAAAATATATAGAATTGCTCTTCGACTGCAAGACTCCATGTGTGTAATAAAGGATTTTCTTCCGCTGGTGCTGAGAAATAATCTTCTTTTATCCAAAACAATATATTAGATGCAAAAAACGTGATGGCTACGAACCCTTGAGCAAAATTTTTGAGTTCATTTGGGGTCATCCACATCCAAGCAAATGGTATGCTAACGAAAATCACAAAGAAGAGAGCTGGCAATATACGCCTTGCTCGTCGTTCGTAAAATTTGACGATGGAAAACGTACCTTTATCCAGATCATTCAATAATATTGACGTTATTAGATAGCCACTGATAACAAAAAACACATCAACGCCTACGTAGCCGCCTGAAAACCACGAAAAACCAGCATGAAACATAATGACGGGCAAAACTGCGATAGCCCTCAGTCCATCAATTTCTTGTCTGTACAACATTCATCAGCATCCAGTTTGAAATTTTAATGAAACCCACGAATAGTTAGGAGGGCGGCGACGATTTCAGCGGCGGTTAAATTCTCGGCCTCTAACAACCGGTAAGTGGGTCTTAAAAATTCCAAGCAACTGTTCCAGTATCTTAAAAACTCATCTTTCCCGAGGTAATCCGTTACTTTCAGGTTTAACCGGCCGGTGCCTTCTAGCTGGTTCTGTGTGAACTCCACCAACTGCGTCTTACCGGGCGTTGCCGGGTATTGAAGTTGGCTTAATCGCCAGCAAAGGCACAAAAATGCAATAACGTTTGCGCTATCAGAATTCGGCTGGTCTGCGGGCGGATCAGTTGAAGTGTTTGGTCAAAATCACGGTCATTTATCCAAATAAGTTCGGCGATGGGGATTTGAACTTGCAGCTGCAAGGTAACTTGCCCAACGGTGGTGCTTTTGCCCATACTTGGACTGCCTACAATTAGGCAGCTGTGGCGAAATACTCCAATTCAACCCACAATATCCCTAATAATCGACTTCAACCCACTGCTATTGCGATAGCCTCCATGCATCCATAAGCCACCAGCGGCTACTATTCTCGGCAGCAGCCATTTTTCGCGAACAGCGGCACGGTTTTTCGTGGTCCCCACCCGTTGGCGATACCTGCTTTCCAGTTTCACTAGCTGGTGGCGGTAACGTTCTGGCGCTTTTAGACTGACTTCATGGACACCGTCTGCAAACATTACTAATTGACTTAAATGCACCGTTGTTTGGGTAGCGAAATCTTTTTGAAACAGATTCCTCAACGAGAGTATGAACTCATCAGTGCGCGTAACTTTGGTTGTTCTGTTGGCGATGAACTGGGACTCGTTAGATTCGTGGCGCCGGTAGTATTGCAGAACTCGAGTGTCAATAACCTTTGAGTTCAAGCCATCTGCAAGTACAACTAACCAGTTATCATGCCCTTTTAACCCAGCAGGAATAGGCATGCAGATGTCCAGAAGTTCTCGCCGCACCGCGCAACAGCAGCCCATCACGAAGCTGTCCATCTGAAGCCCGGCTGAGCGAATCTGCCCCATCTTGGTGAGCCCTACCTCGTTAAGCGCCTCGTCAGTGAGTGCCGCATCGTTCATCACTACCAGCGCTTCCGGGTTCCGCTCGGCCACGGCTATCATGTGTTCAATCTTCCCCGGAAACCACACGTCATCCTGGTCACTGAGGAATACCAAACCCCCAGTAGTTTTCATCAGCGCGGCGTTGAAGTTACCGCAATAACCGAGGTTTTGTTCGTTGAGAGAGAACAGCACCTTAAAAGGTGCCGTTTGCGCAAAGTCACGGACGATGGTTTCCGTATCGTCGCTTGAGCAGTCATCTGTGATGATCAGTTCATCTGGGTGACGAGTTTGATCCGTGAAGCTTTGCAGCTGGGCTTTGAGGTATTGGGCACCGTTATAGGTGGCCATGGCTATGGAGATTTTCATGGTTGCTTCTGTAACTTGCATAGTGGGTGTTGAGGTGCTGTGCATCATGCTTTTGCAAAGTCCAAACCCGCTTGGGCAGAGGCTTTCAATAAATACTTCCCTTCACTGATCCCCTGTATGATAGTCAAGTCCGGGTTCTTCTTAAAATATTTCCAGACACTAACCGGCGACTCATAATAGGCACTTCGAATTGAGTGGATCAATACCTGTTTTGATACTATGCCCATGACTGCCGGATCGTATTTTTTCGGACTCATAGCCAGGTCGTCATAACGTTGTCTGGCTAGATCTCGCTTGAGATTGACCTTATTCTTCCTCAAAGCGATCTTACCTTTTAAAGACTGAGCGCTTTTGGAGGAGAGCCCAATATTGACTCGGTACTTCACAAGAGGCTCATCGACAAACTTGTAGCTATTCTCAAGTGCAGCCCTGAACCCCATCACAACATCTTCCCAGCAATTAGTATGCTGGATGGGGCCGTACTTTCTCCACAACTCCATTGACCACGCACCGGTGGCCCCCAGATAGAGCCCAACACGCCCATCTATGGAATTCAGGGAATCTAAAATCGAGTTGAAATCCCCAATATGGATGACTCTATCTGGAGCATAGCCCTCTAATAAATTGCCCGCCTCATCAATTTTAAACGCCTTTGACGAAAGAAGTTTTGGCTTGCCAGAGGACATATACACGTCCACCAGCTTTGAAACTCGATAGGGTAGTGAAATATCATCCCCTGCGGCCACCACAACTAGTTCTGAGTCAAGTCCAGACATAAACTTGTTAACGTGGTTTATTAATCCCAGATTTGACTCGTTCCTGCGACACTCCACGGTATGCTTACCCGAATATTCTTGGACAAGTTTTTTTGCAAGCTCAAATGTTCCGTCCCTGGAACAATCATCGGAAATAATAATTTCTAGACATGGATAATCTTGAGCGAGGGCCGACCTAATGGCGTCTTCGATGTATGCTTCTTGGTTGTAGGAAAAAACAACAAAACTCACCAAAGGTAAGGTTTCCTGATCCATCATAAAACCACTGCAATTATGTATTTAATAATCACTTCCCTACCCGACACCAGATTGAAAGATCCATACCCAATAGAGCTTCGAGCCTCTTTATTTCTGGCAAAAAGTAGTTTTCCAGCCTAGCAACCTCTTCTTTGGGGATCACCACTGGCTCCGAGATTGAATTTTCGAATTTCGTTTTTAGATTAATCTTCAAGGTTTTCGGCAACCAACCAAGAACCGGACGCCCAATCTTACGTACATTCTTTGCTAGCCAAGGATATTTCAGCTTTCTAGCACCAGACGAAGCATTCACAACTTCAAATTCAAAATCTGGCAACTTATCCCCATCAACTCCCAGAAACTCGCAAAGGATCTCCAACAACTCTCTAGGGCTCTCTTTCAGATCATCATAGAGGCAGACATGGACGTTCTTAAAATTATTGATATAAAACTCAACTTGCTCGGAATATTTTGAAACATCGGTATAGAATAAATCTGGAAGAAGCTTATTTTCCTTTACGCGAGGCGGCTCGGCCTTGAGTGAGTCGGAGAAACTTAAGAATTCAGGGTCAAGCTGCTTTTTGCAAACAAACCGATACTGAGAAATTATTCGGCTCACCGGTTGTCGGAGAATAATAACTATTTTTACATCTTTCCATTTAGAATGACATTTCTTCAGATTAGCAAGAACGTGGTCATGAAAATAAAGGTATGACGGACAGGCCTCACCCGTTATCTGTCCTTGACTTGCACCTTTAAAGTACTCCAAATATTCATCCAACCGGATAGGAATTTTGCCTTCACCGGCATGATCTATTATCGACCGATTGGTGTTTGTTGCAACGTGCCAAAAATAAAGCTCTTTCCGTTTTTCCGGCATATAAATATCAGGATGCTTGCTCAGATAGCTATGCAGGGACGAGGTCCCTGACTTCGCAGCGCCAACAATCAAAAAATCGGGGGTACTTGTCACTTTATCACTCATAAATTAGTCCAGCTACACGGTCGATTTTCGACCCCAGGGAATGTAAATCATATTTATTCCAAGCTTCCGATACACCACATAAACGCCGATAAAATTCCCGAAGCACATATTAAATAGATAACCGATAGCCACACCAATCATCCCAAATTTTTGAATGGAAAAAAAAGCAATCGCAACTGTCAGAAACGCATTGGCCATAAGAATATTTTTTCTGATCTTGTGTCCGCCGGTCATATCAAGGAGGTTGCCAGAAGCTCCCGTAAATGCGTTGATAAAGTTAGCGGCAGCCAGTATCACCAAAACTGGCCACGCAGCAGCGAACTCTTCACCGAAAACCAGTAATAAAGGGTAACTCAATAGGCCAATACTCAATGACGCGGAGCCGCTTGCCCAAAATATCAATCGCGAACTCTCTTTAATCGATGCTTCAAGTTTGGCGGGGTTTTCTGCAAATTCCCTAGAATACATAGGGGCGGATACAGTAACGACGGATGCGAAGATAAAGTTGGCCAGATTTGCTATCTGCAAGGAAACATTGTACTTCGCAACCTCCGCTGGGTTTTCAAAATACGCCAGAATGTAAACGAGGGCCTGGGTTGAAGCGAATATAAAAAGCGCTGACTGGTACATTGGTAACGACTGAGAAAAGCTATCTTTCAGGCTCAGCATTACTTCCTGTGCTGATGAGTTGGCACTCCTACTAACATTGGGCTCTCTGCCGAACTGCCTCCAAACAAAAAAAGCCACCAGGAGAAAGGCTGAAAAACTTGCAACAGTGAAAGACTGAAACACGTAATCGGCCTCTTTCCCGCCGAAAAGTATTAATCCCCCTAAGACGATTAGATTTACAACTCTTACGTGGATGCTTCTCAGGTATTCACTTAAAGCGATGAGCCCAATCCCTCGAAATAACTCACACGCAAGCGAAGTCATTAGCTGAAAGGGCACAAGAATGCTGGCAAGAAGTATGTATTTTTTCGACTCTATGTCATTGAAAAAATAAATTGCGACATCGCCGGAGAAGTAAGCCAATAACAATGAAATAATTACAGCTGCAGCCCCAGCCAACCCTGCCCACTGTTTTAACAGGTTTTTCAGTGTTAGCCAGCCTTGTGCGGATGCCTTCAACCGTGCGGCGTACTTCAATGTCAGTTGGTTGAACCCAAAAGTAGATATAAGGGCGCAAGTCCCGACAACTTGTACTGTCAATTGATACTGCCCCAAAACGGAAGCGCCAAATAACCGAGCAACGATCAGGACAAAACCGTAGCCAATCAATACGCCAAGAATTCTAAGTCCCGCTACATTTGCAACGCCTCTCAGAAGTTCTGAGGAATACCCACTAAAAACTTTACGCAATAATTGAGCGTTCAAACTTAATTACCTTGTTTTTGGTTTGAATCGCACCATTGGGCACATGCATTGACAACTTTTTCACAATCACCGGGTGATAAGGTGGGTCCCATAGGAAGGCTTAGGACGGAGTGGTGTATGTATTCTGTTGACGCATACTGACAAGAACCCCATTCCCTGTATGCCTGCTGCTGATGCGGCGGCACAGGATAATGAATCAGTGTCTGCACCCCATGCTCAGCTAAATAGCGTTGAAAATCATCTCTCTTGGCTGAACGAACGACAAATAGGTGCCAAACGTGGCTCTCGCGCTCGTTCACCACTGGCAACTGAATGCTGGGGTTGTCGATGCTGCCAAGATAGTGATTCGCCACTTCACGACGATGGGCAATTTCGTCGTCCAGATAGGCCAGTTTCACTCTGAGCATCGCAGCCTGCATTTCATCCAACCGGCTGTTTACGCCTTGATAAAGGTTTTCGTACTTTTTGTGGCTACCGTAATTACCTAAGGCCCGGATTGTTCTGGCCAAGTCTTCGTCATCCGTTGTCACTGCCCCTGCATCACCCAAGGCACCCAGGTTTTTACCCGGGTAAAAACTGAACCCCGACGCGTGGCCCCAGCTCCCAACTTTACGGCCATCGATTGAGGCACCGTGCGCCTGTGCTGCGTCTTCAAGCACCAGCAGGCCGTGCTTGTCCGCTAGCTTCATCAACTCCGGCATCGGAGAAATTTGGCCGTAAAGGTGCACGGCCATAATGGCTTTGGTGTTTGGGGTGATAGCGTCAGCGGTTTTTTGGGGGCAAAGGTTAAAGGTTGCCTCATTCGGCTCTACTAACAATGGTTTTAGTCGGTTTTCAGTGATGGCCAATATGCTGGCTATGTAGGTATTGGCCGGAACGATAACTTCATCGCCTTCCTTGAGCTTACCCATTTCTTTCCAGGCTCGGAGGGTAAGCGTCAGGGCATCCAGGCCGTTCGCCACACCTATGCAGTGTTTACTACCGCAGTAGTCGCCAAACTCTTCTTCAAAGGCTTTTACTTCTGTGCCTTGGATGTACCAGCCGGAGTCGATTACGCGTGTGGCAGCGGCTACGAGTTCATCTCTGTATTGGGCGTTTGTCGCTTTGAGGTCAAGGAAGGGGATCATTAATCAATATACCTGATAATTTGAGCTGGATTTCCTACGACTACAGCTTTAGGCGGAAGGTCTTGAGTCACGACAGCACCGGCCCCGACTATAGCATTCTCGCCAATAGTAACTCCTGGTAACAGGGTCGCGTTAGCGCCAATGCTTGCCCCCTTTTTGATTGTTATGCCAGAAAAACTCTCGGGGTATTCTTTTGATCGAGGATAAATGTCATTCGTAAAGGTTACATTGGGGCCAATGAACACATCATTTTCGAGGCGTGTTCCATCCCACAATTGAACGCCTGACTTTACGGTTACCCGATCGCCAACAATGACATCGCCTTCTATCAAAGTTTGGGCGCAGATATTGCAATCACGTCCGATTTTTGCGCCTTTGAGAATTACGACAAACTGCCAGACTTTCGTACCCTCACCAATGAAGCATTCCGCAACATCCGCCAAAGGGTGAATAAAGCTCATTGGTTAACCTGCTTAATGAAATCTTCGTAGCTGCGAATATAATCAGATTCATCATAATGCTCGCTGGCTAGAACAAGCAAAACGCAGTCTTGGCTGAAATCATGCATTTCCCGCCAAACCATGTCCTCAATTACGAGGCCTTTGGTTGGGGAATCTAACCATACTTCTTCACGGCTATTGCCATCGTCCAGCACCATGCGGCATTTTCCGGCGAGGCAGATAGCGACCTGTTTCAGTTTTTTGTGGGCGTGGTAGCCACGGCTTACACCTCCAGCGGTGTGGTAAATATAATAGACGCGTTTAATATCGAAGGGGACAGCTTTCTCCATACCGATTTCAACAGCCACCAGGCTACCTCGCTCGTCACCAAGACTCTGGAAATCGATCCATTGGACCATGCTCATATCCAGCCTCCTTCTTGCTCATATCGTTCTGCCTGAGTGAAGGACACTGCCTGACCATCTTTTCCAGAAGTGATGGGCTCCACACCCTCTTCAAGAGGCCATGCAATCATAAGCTCTTTATCAGCCCAATGAACCGTGCGCTCATATTCTGGCGCATAAAAATCAGTACACTTGTACTGGAAATCCGCCGTTTCACTGGTGACCAGAAAGCCATGGGCAAAACCTGGCGGCACCCAGAGCACGCGGTTATTGTCTTCTGAAAGGTACTCCCCTACACACTGGCCGAACGTGGGCGATTGGGTGCGCAGGTCCACTGCCACATCGAACACCTCGCCCCTGGTGACCCGCACCAGCTTGCCTTGGGGTTGTTTAATCTGGTAATGCAGCCCCCGCAGAGTGTTTTTTACAGAACGGCTGTGGTTGTCTTGCACAAAGGTGGCGTTGATGCCAGCTTCACGGAAGGCGTGCTCGTTCCATGTTTCCATGAAGAAGCCACGCTCGTCGCCAAACACCTTGGGTTCGATGAGCTTTACGTCTGGGATGCGAGTTGGGG
>Ga0307939_1001797_pt1 | contig 10647 bp, 10 predicted proteins | sample OrgLakmetagen122_FD_201844 | JGI IMG/M metagenome (GOLD analysis project Ga0307939, IMG submission 201844) | Saline water microbial communities from Organic Lake, Antarctica - #122 | ecosystem: Environmental > Aquatic > Non-marine Saline and Alkaline > Saline | place: Antarctica: Organic Lake... | reverse complement strand
CGCGACTGGCAAAAGAACTTGATTCGACACCTCTATGCAGGCGACGGCAAGGGCGGATTCGCTTCAAAAATTAGCCTCGTGGGTATGCCCCGTAAGCAGGGCAAAAGCGCCATGGCGAGCAGCCTCGCCGTTTTCGACACCTTCTTTGGCCCTCGCGGTGGAGAGGTTTATTCGGTAGCTGCCGAAAAGGAGCAGGCCCGGATTGTCTTCAACGACGCCAAGAAAATGATTGAAGCTAACGAGGAGCTTTCCAGCCAAGCCAAAATCTACAGAGACGCTATCGAGATACCAGCGACAGGCTCTGTCTACCGCGTTCTTTCAGCCGAAGCTTATTCAAAAGAGGGCTACAACTCAACCGCTGTCTGGGCTGACGAGGGTCACGCTATGGCCGACAGAACCCTGTTTGATGTTATGTCTCTGTCTATGGGAGCTAGAGGAAACAAGGCTCACTTAGTAATGATTACAACGGCAGGACGTAAGTCCGACCAGACAGGCGGCGACTCAATCGCTTACACGCTTTACCAGACAGGGCAAAAGATAGTCAACAAGGAGATACAGCCGTCGATGTTTATGGCATGGTGGGAGCCTCCTAAAGACGCTGACTACAAAGACCCTGCAACTTGGGAATTGGCTTCACCCGGATACGGGGATATCTGCGCAGCGGAAGACTACGAGACTGCGATAAAAATAACTCCTGAAGCAGAGTTCAAAACAAAGCGCCTCAATATCTGGACGAACACAAAGACCGCTTGGCTCCCAGCCGGAGCTTGGCAGGCGATTGAAGAAGAATTTGAAATGTTGCCTAGCGACGAATACGTCCTTGGCTTTGACGGTTCTTGGAAGAACGATAGCACCGCGCTAGTCGCAGTTATTCTGCCTCGTTTTGAAGAAGACATTTATCGAGCGGTAAGGGTTGCGAGTTGGGAAAAGGATTTTGCTATACATGATGATTCTTGGATTGTCGACAAGAAAGAAGTAGCCAAGGCGGTTATGGACTTCTTCGACAAGCAACCCAACTGTAAAGAAATGGCCTGCGACCCTTCATACTGGGAGGACGAAATGTATCAGTGGTCGGAGTACGGCATCCCTGTTGTGGAGTATAAGAACACGCTGTCCAGAACCGTACCCGCAACCTCTAAGTTGTTTGAAGCAATTATGAATAAGAAGCTTAGGGTTCAACATGATGGAGCCATGACGAGGCACATGGAGAACTGCATCCTAAAAATCGACGCTCAGCGCGGCGCTCGTATTACAAAAGACTTCCGTAACCCTAAGCTTAAGATAGACTTAGCAGTGGCCCTAATGATGGCGTTTGACCGCGCAACCGTTAGAATGGAAGAAGCACTCGTGCCACAAGTTTATGTATAGGCGGTAATTCTTGGCAAACGTATTCGACAGGTTCTTCTCTAAGAGGGCGCTCTCGTATCAAAGTATTTGGGCAGCAGGCGGAGATGTGGACGGCGGAACTATTGCAGGAACCTCTGTCAATAGCGAAACTGCCTTTTCGATAAACGCTGTCTACTCAGCAGTCTCACTAATTAGCGACACGGTAGCAAGCCTGCCTGTTGATGTTTATGTTCGCAGAGACGGCGCTCGTTACCCGTTCAGACCTTCTCCTGCGTGGATTCAAAAGCCGGACGTTGACACAACAAAAGAAGCTTTTTGGGGTTCGATAATTGTCAGCATGCTAATTGACGGAAACGCTTTTATCAGGGTCTTCTCTAATGACCGAGGCGAAGTAGTAAATCTGAGCGTGTTGAACCCTCAGAACGTGGAGATAACTCGCAACGGTCTAGGTCAGGTTATGTACCGACTAAACCAAGACGACCAGCTCCTAAGCAGTGAGCAAGTAATCTTTGTTCCGGATGTCGTAAGGCCGGGCAACATTCGTGGGATTAGTCGAGTCGAAGCGCTCAAGGAAAACTTCGGATTAGCAAAAGCACTTGAAGCTTATGCAGCCAAGTTCTTCGGCGATGGAACTCAGACTTCAGGAGTTATTGAGTTTCCGGGAAACCTTACAGCCGACCAAGCCAAGAACCTGCAGACAGGATTCGACTCTCGTCATTCAGGTTGGAAGAAGTCACACAAGACAGCCATCCTCTCAGCCGGGGCCAAGTATACTCAGACAAACACGGAGAACGACAAGGCGCAGTTCTTAGATTCTCGTCGTCTTGCAATAGAAGATGTTGCACGGGCGTTCCGCGTTCCAAGCAATATGCTAAACCTCCCCGGCTCAAATACTTTTAGCTCGGTTGAGCAAAACAATTTAGCCTTTGTGACACACTGCCTGCGACCAATAATCGCAAAACTCGAAAGCGCCTTTAGCCCGTTGATGTCCAGAACCTCCGGAGGAGAGAACGCTTTCCTGAAGTTCAACATTGACGGACTGCTTAGGGCTGACATACAAAACAGAATGTCTGCTTACTCCACTGGACTTCAAAGCGGGTTCCTAAGTGTAAACGACGTTCGCCGACTAGAAGACCTTCGTCCCATAGACGAGAAAAGCGCCAACATGCCAAGGGTTCCACTTGCTAATGTCGGAATAGATTCAGCCGACCTAGTAGCAACTGACAAGAAGGTCTCTATGGCCTCCAAGCTGGTTCTGGCGGGCTTTGACCCCTCAGAGGTCTTAGTGGCCATGGGACTGCCTGCCGTGGCTCACACGGGGCTACCAAGCGTCCAACTGCAGGGGATAGCACAAGTTGACCCTGAAGACCCAACAAGCGCTTACGGCGTTGAGTAGAGAAGGCAGGAAAATAAATGGCACTTATCAACGGCACCAACGGCATACCAGCCACAAACCTAAAAGCGGTAGCAACCCCTAAAGCTCAGGTTGAACCACCCAAGCCCGTAATCGAAGAACCAATCGCCAAGGTGGAGGGTTTCAAACCCAAGGGCGTAAAGATGGTAAACTCAAAGAAGACTAATTGAAGGGCAGCATAGTGTCAGAAATTGAGCAACGAGTAACAACTACCGAGTTTGAAGTCCGGGAAGAAACGGACGGGATGCACTTCAGCGGGTACGCCGCTATGTTCAACTCTCCAAGCCTCCCGCTTCCATTCACCGAGCGTATTGCTCAGGGTGCTTTCAAGCGTTCGCTAAAGTCCCGCAATGACGTTAAGTTTCTTTGGAACCACGACTCCGGAGAAATTCTAGGCTCGACTCGCGCGAAGACTCTAACCCTTACCGAAGACGACAAAGGTCTTATGGTCGGAGGTATTTTGCCTAACACGTCACGAGGGCGGGACGTTGCCGAGTTGTTGCGCCGCAAGGATGTAGATGCTATGTCATTCGGCTTCAGCGTTCCTACAGGTGGAGATGCTTGGTCGAGTGACGGAGCGGAACGAACACTAAACTCGGTACGGCTTTTTGAAGTTAGCTTGGTTGGAAATCCTGCATACACCGCAACTGCTGGAACAGTATCTGTTCGGAAGTTCGCAAGGGCAGCAGAACGAGCAGCGGTTAGCGTTGACGCACTGGCTGATGCATTAGGAAAAATTGAAGACGGGCTAAACATAACCGAAGAAGAACAAGGACTTCTCAACCAAGTTATTACAACTTTGGCTCCTGAAGTTGAAGTTGTTGTAGAGCCAGAACCTGTCGGCGACCTTGGCTTGCTCGCACTAAAAAAGAAGAAGCTTGAGCTTCTAATGAAAGGTATGTAATGGCTACGAAAGAACAAATCACAAAAGCTATTCTCAAGGCAGCCGGAAACCCGGACACCGGAGTAGTTCGCGTAAACGCAGAAAAGTGGGCGGAAGCAATCGTCGCACTAGACTCAGAGACTCCACCAAAAGCCAATGAAGGCGAAGACGTGGTGCAGGAAAGCGCTCCATTTGAGAGGGCTAAAAAAGAGGTTCGTGTAACCAAGCCGACTGAGATTCGCTAGTCGCCAAGCAACAAACCTCTACCCCGTTAGCCTTTCTTGGTGCTAACGGGGTTTCCTTTTAACTAGAACAAGTGTTCGATAACACCCTTTGACAACGAAACACATACAGCCACACACGCAGCCCTAGCAGCCCCTCTAACGCCATTTGCCCCTGTCTTAGCCATGACCGCGCAGGCATTGTCTTGAAAGTCGCACCTGAGCGATTTACGGGGTCTTGCCTAGTAAACAAGCGTGCGAACAAGCGTTCGACAAAAGAGGCTCCTGTTGCCTTATCGTTATAAAAAGTTTTTGATTTCCCTTGCTTATTATTTGCAAAGCGTTACTATACCTGCCAAGACTGCATACCTGTTGTAAACTAATTAGTATCGGATAAGAGTTAGCTCTGCCGACCTTGCTGTTGAGCGTTAACGCCACTGCACCTAAATGCAAATAACCTAACAAGGAGACTAAATGTCTGAGTTCATTAAGACTCAGCACGAAGTGCGCACCAACCTTATTTCACAGGTCAGAGAAGTTATCGACTTCGCTGAAACTGAAGGTCGCGGACTAGACGCTGCTGAACTAACAAAGATTGACGCAATCGAAGCCGACATCCGTAAAGCGGACGACAGCATCACTATTGCTCAGCGTTCCGAGGAGCGCAACGTAGAAGCTTCCGTAGCTGCTAAGGGATTCATTCCTTCGGTATCTGAGGAACGTTCTGCAACTGACATCTTCCGCGCACTTGCTTCAGGCGACCAGCGTGGACACACCTTCGAGAAGCGTGCCGTTCTAACGCCTTCTGCGAACACCGTCCCTAAGTCGTTTTATGACGAAGTGTTTGACGTTGCTCGTTCCGTGGGAAATATGTTGGAAACTTCCGACATTATTCAGACAACTTCAGGCGAAGACCTAACTATCCCAACCTTGTCTGCCTATTCCGCTATGACCCTAAAGGGCGCAGGCGCGTCACTTGCAGACGTAGAACCCACCTATAGCTCAATCACCCTTGGAAGCTACAAGTATGGTGGAATCATCCAAGCAGCGAACGAACTAGTAACCGACGCAGGGTTCAACCTTGGTGCACACCTAGCGCAGCAGGCTGGAAACGGAATGGGCTACGCAGTCAACGAAGCCCTAACAACTGGAACCGGTTCTTCTCAGCCAAACGGTATTGTCACTGCTTCGGCAGAAGGCATCACCGGAGCGACTGGCGTAACAGGTGCGTTCACAGCGGACGACATCATTTCGTTGATTTACTCGGTTGACGCGGCTACGAGGCGCAAGCCAAGCATGGCAGTGATGATGAACACCAAGTCCATTGGCGAAGCTCGCAAGCTGAAGGACACTGCTGGAAACTACCTATACAACATCTCTCAGGTAGGCCCCGGAGGTCAGGACACATTCGCCGGCTTCAATGTAGTAGAGAACCCTCACATGGCTGACACCGCACTGGATGCGAAGTCGGTACTAGCAGGTTCATTGGACAGCTACAAGGTTCGCCTTGCAGGTGGCTTGGACGTTGCATCCTCAACTGAGTTTGCTTTCCAGAACGACCTAACAACTTGGAGATTCCTTCTTCGTGTTGATGGCAACTTGACATCTGACTCAGAGGTCAAGCACTTTGTCGGAGGCGCAAGCTAACCCAACAAAATAGACCGAGGCCCCGTTAGTTTGTAGATTGCTAACGGGGTTTCGCTATGGTACGATTTAGGGGCTATGTTATTTTCCCTTCATAGTTCCTTCGTTGTAGAGAAGCCCCTGCTAGAAATAGTGGGGGTTTTTCGTTACCTAGTGTTTCTAAGTTAGACTAGAGCTTGGAGGTTTACATTGGCACTAACAAACGCATACTGCACTCTAAACGAGGTAAAGGCTTCTCTAAGAATCCTAGTTAGCGACACCGTCGACGACGACCTTTTGGAGCTTGCTATTGAGAGCGCTAGTCGAGACATCGACCAAGCGACAGAGCGACAATTTTTTACTACAGAGACTCATCGGTTTTTTACCCCTCGCAACACTATGGTTTGTGAGATAAATGACGTTTCGGCCTTGACTTCAATAAAGACAAGCTCCGGTGCGGATGGAACTTATGACACAACTTGGGCAACTAGCGACTACCAGCTAGAGCCACTTAACGGGATAGCAGGCGGACAAGTCGTTCCGTTCGACGCTATTCGCGCAGTCGGCGACTACGGGTTCCCAATAAGCGGGGAAGAAGTTACCGTAAGAGTTGAAGGAACCTTTGGGTTTGCATCCGTCCCAATAGCAATCAAGCAAGCAACCGTCCTCCTTGCTTCTAGAATTTTCAAGCGCAACGACTCACCGGGTGGAGTAATGGGCTTCGGAGATATCGGGGTAGTTCGTGTTAGCAAGTTCGACCCAGACATTGAGAGACTAATCAACCCTTACAGGAAAATTAGGTTTGCATGACTATCGCTGCAATCCGCGAAGGTATTGCCACTAACCTAAGAACCGTTTCTGGGCTTCGGGTCTTTGAAGAAATTCCCGACCAAGTAGCACCTCCTGCCGCAATCGTTAGCTTGAACTCAATTCAGTATCATCAAGCTTTTGCAGGCGGACTCAACATCTATTCATTCACTGTAAGGGTCATTGTGGGACGAGCAGCCGAAAGACAAGCTCAGCGCTACCTAGACCTCTACTCAGAACCAACTGGCGACTCATCCTGCAAGAGTGCGATAGAATCTAATAGAACACTTAGCGGTGCTTGCCAAGACCTAATCGTCGAGTCAATGCCCAACATTGGTTCAATAACTGTAAACGAAAGCGATTACTTGGCAGCGGAATTCGCTGTCACCGTCTACGCATAAAAGGAGAACAAATTGGCAAAGTACGTAGTAACAGGAAACAATGTAGCAATCGGTGGAACCGACGTTAGTGGAAGCGTTGCTCGTGCAGAGCTAACGATTACATCAACCGAAGTAGACGTTACCGACTTCGCTTCAGGTGGATTTACTGAGGTCGTAGGTGGACTAAAGTCCGGCTCACTATCTCTAGACTTTCACAACGATTTTGGCTCCGGCGCACTAAACACCGTGCTAACCGAAGACCTAGTTGGAACCTTAGTTGAGATTGTCGTGATTGCAGGAAACGGTTCAAGCGCTTCAGAAGACACCCCTAGCTACACGGCTAACTTCTTGATAAATTCCCTAAGCCCTGTATCTGGCGCGGTTGGAGATTTGTCAACATTCAGTGTAACTTTCCCTATGAGTGGTACAGTCACAAAGGCAGTCTCATAACAATAGGAGGATAAGTTGAAAATAAATCTACAGATAACCCATGAGGATGGCGCGACCAAGGACACAACTTGCAACGCCGCCGACATGGTTGCTTTTGAAAACAAGTTCGGAGTCAGTATCGCGGCTATGAGCAACGACCCAAGGATGAGCTATTCGCTTTTCTTGGCTTGGCACTCACAAAAGCGGACTGAAGAAACGAAGCTTACTTTTGAGAAGTGGCTAGAATCAGTCGACATGGTTGGAGCGGGTGAAGACCCAAAATAATTGGGTTGGGCGACTCCTCTGCTCATTGGTTCATTGCAGGTATCGCTTGTGAAACAGGTATTGCCCCTAGTGTGTTGATGCAAGAATCCGAAAGGATGTTGTGGACAATGCACCGCTGGATGGTTGCTAAAAACCTTCCGAGTAAATAGAGAAGCCCTTCCTTCGGGGAGGGTTTCTTTGTTAGGTAGAATAGAAGCAGGAGAGACTTATGGCTGAAACTTATTTATCAGGTGAAAAAGAAGCAATGCGGGCGCTTAGGGATTACGAAAAAAGCCTGCTGCCTGCACTGCGAAAAGCAATGAACACTGAGCTAAGCCCAATTCTAAATCCTATTGAAAACTCTATAAACTCCTCCGACACAACTAGGCTAAAAAGCGCTATGCCGGGAATGTTCCACGACGGACGGACGGCTTGGTCAGGCGTAGATGTGAAAGCACGCGTAAGCCTAAGACCTAAAGACCTTATCTTTATTGAAGGTAAAGGGCGAAGTAACGGGATGGGCAAGCAGGTTGGTTTCGAGTACGCGGAGCTTGCGGGTATCGAGCGCAGAGCGCCACGTCCTGTTTCAAAAGGTTGGGGTTCCAGCTCCGTCGGTTACCATTCATACATATACAACGGACAGGGTAAGGCTTTCAATAAGAAGCTAGGGGCAACCTTCGGTAAGCCGGGTCGTTTCTTGTGGACGCGCGTACTAAAGCGGAAGCCTGAGATTGAAGCCAAGGTCGAAAAGATTGCAGAACAATTTGGAATCCAGCTTTCAAGAAAAATAAACTCAAACGTGAAGAACTAGGCGGGGCATAGCTTATGGCAATTAAGATTCGGATTGTTTCCGACTTCGACAACAAGGGAATCAAAGGCGCAACTGTAAGCCTAGACAAGCTTTCCAAGTCCGCTGGTATTGCACTAGCCGCCGTTGCCGCTTCAACTGCCGCAATCGCAGTCGCATCCGTTCGAGAGTTCGCTAAGTTCGACGGCGCACTAGTTAAGTCTCAAGCCATTATGGGCGACCTAACGAAGACCATGGAAGACGACATGGCGAACGCGGCTAGAGAAGTCGCCAAGGTTACAACCTTCTCAGCCGAACAAGCGGCAGAGTCATTCTACTTCTTAGCTTCCGCTGGACTTGACGCTAAAGCCTCCGTTGCCGCGTTACCCGTTGTTGCCTCGTTCGCGCAGGCTGGTATGTTCGACATGGCGCTTGCTACCGACCTCCTAACGGACGCGCAGTCTGCCCTTGGTATGACTATCAAGAATGACGCAGTGGCAAACATGGAGAACATGATTGTTGTCTCTGACACGCTTGCTAGGGCCTCGCAGCTTGCTAACGCAACTATTGAACAGTTCTCCACATCCCTAACTTCTAAGGCTGGAACGGCCCTAAGGTCTGTCGAAAAGGACATCACCGAAGGAGCCGCCGCGCTTGCAGTATTCGCCGACGCAGGTGTAAAGGGTGAGCTTGCAGGTACGCAGCTAACCAACACAATCTTTGGACTAGCAGAAAGGGCGCAAAAAGCCCCTGCTGCCTTTGAAGACTTAGGCATCGCTGTCTTCGATTCGAATGAGAAGATGAACAACTTTGCAGACATAGCCGACGACTTTACTGAGTCCCTTGGTTCAATGTCTGTCGAGCAGAGACTTGCAACGCTAAGCCAAATGGGTTTCACAAAGCAGGCCCGAAATGGAATCCTGCTCCTAATGGACAACGGAGACGCGCTCCGTGATTACGAGACAGCCCTTAAGGACGCGGGAGGAACCGCTCAAGAAGTTGCGGACAAGCAGCTCACAAGTTTCAACGCTCAGCTTTCCTTGCTTGGCTCTGCCGCTGCCGACGTTGGAATTGACATTGGAAGCAAGCTGGCTCCAAGGCTCGAGCAGCTAATCCCAATCGTAAAAGACCTGCTACCAGAGATAGGCGAAAAGCTCACGGCAGCATTGGCAAGAGTTGACTGGGAGGGCGCAACTAGAAACGTCGCTAACTTCATAATTTCCATTGTCGACAACATCGAAGTCATTGGTAAGATGATTGGTGTTATCGCTGGGCTGTCTGCTGGCATCATCGCTCTAAACGCAGTGATAAAGGTAGCCACTGTTCTTCAAATACTTTTCAACACCGCAGTCGGCAAAAACCCTTATGTTCGACTAGCAATAATTATCGCTGCTGCTGCTGCTGCCACTGCTGGACTTGTCAATTCCCTAAACGGGATGGTGAACAAGCAAAGAGAAGTCAACAGGGCAACTGACGGAACAACAGGCGAGCTAAACCGATTCAACAATCTAAGGCTTGATGGAGTAACAGGCGAGCTAAACGCAGCTACGGAAGCGGCACTTCGCTTGGCCGGGGTCAAGATTATGGCTCCGGGTGAGCTAATACCTGCATCTCCTACTGGTCAGAACAAGGGCTTGCCGGGCAACCCAAGACCGGGCCAAGTCTTTACCTCGTTCTACGGCGCACCCGGTGAAGAAGTTTGGTTCACAATGACTTGGGACGGCAACAAGTGGGGGCCTAGAGTTCCGATTGTTTACAACACACCATCAACAAGCCGAGTGTCTACAGGCCCAAGTGCAAAAGATGTTGCTTTTGAGCGTGTTCAAACAATGATAAAGTCCTCGCAAAAGCAGCTTGCTTCAGCGCAGAAGAATTACAACGACACGGTTGCAACGGCAAACAAAAACTACGCCGATTCGGTTGTTAGGTTACAGGCAGAGTTTGACAACAAGCTCGCAGGAATAGTCCAAGGTTCTCAAGACAGGTTGCGCAACGCATACCGCTCAGCCGTTGCGGTTGATGTTGGACAACTGTTTGACAGCAGCGAAGACAAGTCCGTAGACGGACTCATAACATCAATGACTGCCAAGCTGGACGCTTCCAAGGGGTTGTTGTCCAAGTCTGCCGACCTAGCGTCGCAGGGCTTTACACAAACATTTATTGAGCAAATTGTTTCGGCAGGAGTCGAGACAGGGAACGAGCTTGCAGGTGCAATTCTTGAGTCAACTCCTGAGACAAAAGAAAACCTCCGGAACCTATTTGACGCACTAGAAACTGAGTCGGCAAATGGGATGGATACCTTAGCGGCTGAAATCTACGAGAAGCAAGGATTGGCTACTGCTGCTCTTGAGCAGCTCTATGCGACCACTCAGAGCGATTTGGCAGTCGCATTGGTACAACAACAAGCGACGCTTGCCGAAGCCCTTGAGCAGGCTGCTGTGGCTTTACACGACTCGGTGTCTGGAATCAAGTCTCAGTTACAAGAAGATATT